>OCVV012878919.1_pt1 | contig 30521 bp, 38 predicted proteins | sample 1539721 | NCBI WGS metagenome assembly OCVV01 (sample SAMN02144230, study PRJEB22623) | gut metagenome | biome: sheep rumen | host: Ovis aries | place: New Zealand | reverse complement strand
ATCACCGCAAAAGCCTTGCCCTTGTCGCGGCCTGCCTTGGCGATGACAACACTGCCCTTTGTGATCTCCATAGTGACCTCACTTGAGCAAGGTCATGATACGCGGGCCGTCGGGCGTGATGCACACAGTGTGTTCAAAGTGCGCCGCGAGGGAGCCGTCCTGCGTCACGGCAGTCCAGCCGTCGGACAGGATCCTCGTTTTGTAATCGCCCGCCGTTATCATCGGTTCGATTGCGATCGTCATGCCCGGAATGAGGCGAGGGCCTCGTCCGGGTGTACCGTAGTTCGGTACACTGGGGTCTTCATGCAGCTTCGTGCCTACGCCGTGGCCGGTATAATTCCGTACCACCCCGTAACCACGAGGTTCGACATACCGCTGCACAGCGCTGCCGATATCGCCGATGCGATTGCCGGCCTGCGCCGCCTTGATTCCCTCATAAAGGCTTTCCTTGGTCGCGTCGAGGAGCGCCTGCGCTTCCTTTGAGATATCGCCGCAGGGATAGGTATAGGCGTTGTCGCCGTGATACCCGTGCATGCCCGCCATGATATCGATGGAAACGATATCGCCCTGACGCAGGATCGTCTTTTTGCTCGGTATGCCATGGACTACCACACTGTTGACGGAGATACAGGTGGAAGCCGGATAGCCCTCGTAACCGAGGGTGGAGGGAATTCCTCCCTCACCCTCGATAAACTTGCGGACTGCCGTGTCGATCTCTAACGTCGACACGCCCGGCTCGACCATCTCCCCGGCGAGCTTCAGCGCTCGCGCGGACAGTGTGCACGCGTCCTGCATTTTCTGAATTTCACGTGCGGTCTTGACAACAATCATGTTAAGCCTCGAGCGCCTCAAAGGTGAGACGTGTGGTCTCTTCTACAGAGTTCGCGCCCTCTACCACATAGAGCTTGCCCTGCTTCTCATAGTAATCCTTGAGAGGCTCGGTCTCGTTGTGATAGATCTCAAGGCGTGCCTTGACGGTGTCAGGATGGTCGTCCTTGCGCTGAATAAGGGCGCCTGCGCAATCATCGCAAACTCCCTCGACCTTGGGGCGTAAGCTCACAAGGTGATAGGGTCTGCCGCATTTCTCGCACACGCGGCGTCCGGACATACGGTCGATGATGACGTCATCCGCCACCTCGATATCGATGACCTTGTCGATCTCGATACCCATTTTGTCCAGAGCCTCGGCCTGAGGGATGGTACGGGGGAAGCCGTCGAGGATGAAGCCGTCCTTGCAGTCGTCTTCAACCAAGCGATCCTTGATGATGCCGATCACGACCTCATCGGGAACCAGCTTTCCCTCGTCAATGAAGGACTTCGCCTTCAAGCCCATTTCTGTACCGCTTTTCAGCGCGGCACGGATGATATTACCCGTGCTGATCTGAGGAATATGATAGCGCTCGCTGATAACAGCTGCCTGGGTGCCTTTGCCGGCACCGGGAGCGCCTAAAAGGATTAATTTCATAAGATATTCTCCTTTTGATGATTAATCAAGGAAGCCCTTGTAGTGGCGCATCATCATCTGGCTCTCGAGCTGCTTTGCGGTATCCAGCGCAACGCCGACGATAATGATGACGGAGGTACCGCCCATAGACAGGCCGTACATCTGTGTAATGTCGGAGTACAGGATCGGCAGCAGCGCGATCACGGAGAGGAACAGCGCGCCGATGAGGGTGATTCTTGAGAGTATCTTAGCGATAAAGTCGGCAGTCGGTCTGCCGGGACGGATACCGGGGACGGTACCGTTGTTCTGCTTTAAGTTGTTCGCCATCTCGATCGGGTTGTACTGAATCGTGGTGTAGAAATACGCGAACGCCAGAATCAGAACGAAGTACAGCACCGCATACAGCCAGCCGCGGGTGGAGAAAGCGTCGAGGAAGCTCTTCCAGAAGCCCTCCTTGGGCTGGACAAACATCTGGATGGTGCTGGGGATGGAAAGGATGGAGGACGCGAAGATGATCGGCATAACGCCGCCCAGGGTTACCTTGATCGGCAGGTGGGTGGACTGACCGCCGTACATCTTACGGCCGACTACACGCTTTGCGTACTGGATCGGGATACGTCTCTCTGCGTCCTGCATGAAGGTGATGAACCAGATAACAGCCAGGAACAGTACGACAAACAGAGGAACCAGTACATAGAACTGGGTGCTGCCCTGCGCGCCGAGCTTCCAGTACTCGCCCAGAAGGTTGACGGTGTAAGGCAGTCTTGCGACGATACCCGCGAACAGCAGGATCGAGATACCGTTACCGATACCGTTCTTGTTGATCTGCTCGCCCAGCCACATGATCAGCGCAGTACCTGCGGTGAACGCGAGGATGATGACGACAGCCGCGAACCACATCGAGAAGCCCGATGTATACTTCGCCAACGGCAGGTTGGTGGGCGTCCAGTCGCCGCTTGCGGGAGCCTGGGTATCATAGGTATTCTTCAGGAAGAAGAAATACGCGGTACCCTGGATCAGACCCAAGCCGACGGTAACGTATCTGGTGATAGCGGCGATCTTCTTTCTGCCCTCTTCGCCTTCCTTAGACAGACGCTCGAGGGGCGGGATCGCAACGCACAGCAGCTGCATGATAATGGAGCTGTTGATGTAGGGCGTGATACCCATTGCGAAGATGGTCGCGTTAGAGAACGCGCCGCCGGAGAGGGTGTTGAGGTAGCCGACCAGTGTGTCGTCTACGCCGGAGCCCTGGGCGTTGTTCATAACATGAGCAAGCGCGTCCATATTCAGGAACGGAACCGGGATGACGGAACCGATTCTGAAGATAATGATGATTAAAAGTGTGAAGAGAATCTTTTTGCGCAGATCCGGGATAGACCAGGCATTCTTAATTGTTTTAAACAATTAGATCACCTCAGTCTTTCCGCCGGCAGCCTCGATCTTAGCGACAGCGCCCTTAGAGAACGCGTTGGCTTTGACTGTGAGCTTCTTAGTCATTGTGCCGTTGGAAAGAATCTTTACGCTGTCAAAGGAATTCTTGACAATACCCTTCTCGGTAAGCGCAGCGATATCTACAACAGCGCCGTCCTCAAACTTGTTGAGGGTGCTGACATTGATAGCAACAACATTCTTTCTGAAGATGTTGTTGAAGCCACGCTTAGGGAGACGTCTCTGCAGCGGCATCTGACCGCCTTCAAAACCGACGCGCATACCCTTACCGGCTCTTGCTTTCTGACCCTTGTGACCCTTGCCGGCAGTCTTGCCCTGACCGGAGCCGTGGCCTCTGCCGATTCTCTTTGCTTCCTTCTTGGAACCCTCTGCGGGTGATAATTCATAAAGTTTCATCTGATCGCACCTCCTTAGTCTTCTTCCACTGCTACGAGGTGGACGATCTTCTGTACCTTACCTCTGGTAGCCGCGTTGTCGGGCTGCTCGGTGATATCGCCGATCTTCTTCAGACCCAGAGAATAAGCGGTAGCAATCTGATCCTTCTTGGAGCCGATCAGGCTCTTAACCAATTTAATTTTCATCATGCCGCCTCCTTACAGAATCTCTTTTACGGACTTGCCGCGTACACGGGCAACCTCTTCTGCGGTACGCAGAGCGCCCAGACCCTGGAGAGTCGCCCTAACGACGTTGCAGGGGTTGTTGGAGCGGAGAGCCTTTGTACGGATGTCCTTGATGCCGACTGCCTCGACAACGGCACGCACGGGACCGCCCGCGATCACGCCGGTACCGGGAGCGGCGGGCTTCATCAGAACCCTGCCCGCGCCGTAGGCGCCGATGATCTCATGGGGGATGGTCGTGCCCTTGAGAGCGACGGTCATCAGGTGCTTTTTCGCGTCCTCAATTCCCTTGCGGATCGCGTCGGGAACTTCACCGGCCTTGCCGATACCGAAGCCTACGATGCCGTTGCCGTCGCCGACGACGACCAGCGCCGCGAACTTCATGACACGGCCGCCCTTTACGGTCTTACTGACACGGTTGATCGCGACAACGCGCTCGGTCAGCTCCAGTGTTGATGCGTCAATAATATTAGCCAAAGTTGTTTCCTCCAATCCTTAGAAATTGAGGCCGCCCTCACGGGCGCCTTCGGCCAACGCTTGTACACGGCCGTGATAAATGTTACCGCCTCTGTCAAAAACGACGTCGGTGATGTTCTTGTCTTTTGCGCGCTCGGCGATGAGCTTGCCGACAGCCTTGGCTGCCTCTTTGTTGCCGCCGCCCTCTATGGTCTTATCGAGAGAAGAAGCGCTGCACAGGGTAACGCCCTTTACGTCGTCGATGATCTGAGCATAGATGTTGTTGGTGGAGCGGAACACACAAAGGCGGGGACACTCGGCTGTGCCGCTTAACTTACCGCGTACTCTTTTATGTCTTTTGACACGAGCAGCTTTAGAATCGGGTCTACTTACCATTTGTTTATTTCACTCCTTTAATTAAGCCTTACCGGCCTTGCCTTCCTTACGGCGGATATATTCACCGGCATACTTGATGCCCTTACCCTTATAAGGCTCCGGCGGACGTTTCTCTCTTACCTCGGCAGCAAACTGACCTACCTTTTGCTTATCAATGCCGTGGATGATGATGCTGTTGGGGCCCGGAACCTCAATCGTGATGTCCTCGGTATCCTCCATGATGACCTGGTGGCTGTAGCCGATGTTCATGACGAGCTGCTTGCCCTGCTTCTGAACACGGTAGCCGACGCCGTTGACCTCGAGCTCCTTCTTGTAGCCCTCGGTGACGCCTACGACCATATTATGGATGATGGTACGGGTAAGGCCGTGCAGAGAGCGGTTGAGCTTCTCATCGTCCGGACGCTTTACCTCGATAACTGCCCCATTGATTTCTACAGTCATATTCGGATGGATCTTCTGGCTGAGCTCGCCCTTAGGACCCTTGACTGTGATAACACCGTTTTCGAATTTTGCTTCGACGCCGGCGGGAATATTTATAGGTTTTCTTCCAATTCGAGACATGATCGCACCTCCTTCTTACCAAATGAACGCGAGTACCTCGCCGCCGACGTTCTGCTTTCTTGCTTCACGGTCGGTCATCACGCCCTTAGAGGTCGAGATGATGGCGATACCCAGGCCCTTCATGACCTTGGGCATATCCTCAACGCTGCTGTAAATACGCAGGCCGGGCTTAGATACACGTCTGAGACCCTGGATGACGGGCTGCTTGCCCTCCAGATACTTCAGGGTCACGGTGATAACGCCCTGCTTGCCGTCCTCCTCTACGGAGAAGCTCTTGATATAGCCCTCGTCAACCAGAATCTGGCAGATCGCCTTCTTCATGTTGGACGCGGGAATCTGAACAGTGTCGTGCTTCGCTGAGTTAGCATTACGGATTCGTGTCAGTAAATCAGCGATAGTATCAGTAATTTGCATAACTTAAATCCTCCCTGCTTACCAGCTAGCTTTCTTTACGCCCGGGATCTCGCCCTTGTAAGCGAGCTCACGGAAACAAATACGGCATACGCCAAACTTACGAAGGTAGGCGTGTGGTCTACCGCATATCTTGCAACGTGTGTATTCGCGAGTAGAGAACTTCTGCTTTCTCTGCTGCTTATTCTTCATAGCAGTCTTTGCCACAACAATCCCTCCTTACTTCTCGAACGGAGCGCCCATCAGCGTGAGCAGCTCGCGTGCTTCTTCATCATTCTGCGCGGTGGTAACGAAAACGATATCCATACCGCGAACCTTGTCGATCTTATCGTAGTCGATCTCCGGGAAGATCAGCTGTTCCTTCAGACCCAGGGCGTAGTTGCCTCTGCCGTCAAAGGAGTTGGGGTTGATACCGCGGAAGTCACGTACACGGGGGAGAGCTACGTTGAAGAGTCTGTCGAGGAACTCATACATACGCTCGCCTCTGAGGGTGACCTTGGCGCCGATGGGCATACCCTCGCGCAGCTTGAAGTTCGCAACGGACTTTCTCGCCTTGCAGATATGCGCCTTTTGACCCGTGATCTGAGCCAGATCGGAGAGGATCGCGTCCATCGCCTTCGCGTTGTCCTTGACCTCGCCCGCGCCTACGTTTACTACGATTTTATCGAGCTTGGGGATCTGCATCACACTCTTGTAAGAGAACTTCTTCATCAGAGCAGGTGCAACTTCCTCAGCATAAAACTTTTTCAGTCTTGCCATTTCTTCAGTCCTCCTTACAGTGCTTCGCCGCACTTGACGCAGATACGGCTCTTGGTGCCGTCCTCGTAGAGCTTGTGGCCTACGCGGGTCGGCTTCTTGCAGCGGGGGCAAACGACCTGGACCTTGGAGGCATACATTGCGCCCTCAGCCTTGATGATGCCGCCGGGCTCGCCCATACGGCGGGGCTTGATATGCTTAGAGACGATGTTGATCTTCTCTACGATAACCTTGCCCTCCTTGGGAGATACCGCGAGCACCTTGCCCTGCTTGCCCTTATCTTTACCGCTCAAAACTACTACGGTGTCACCGGTTTTAACATGAACTTTATTCATTTATGACACCTCCATTAAAGTACTTCCGGAGCGAGGGAGAGGATCTTCATGTAATCCTTATCACGAAGCTCTCTTGCTACCGGTCCGAAGATACGAGTACCGCGCGGGTTCTTATCTTCCTTGATGATAACGGCTGCATTCTCGTCAAAGCGGATGTAGGTACCGTCCTCGCGGCGAACGCCCTTAGCGGAGCGAACGACGACCGCGCGAACGACATCACCCTTCTTTACTACGCCGCCGGGCGCAGCCTTCTTAACAGAAGCAACGATAACGTCGCCGATGTTGGCATATCTTCTCCTGGTACCGCCGAGTACACGAATGCACATAAGTTCTTTTGCACCGGTGTTGTCGGCGACCTTGAGATAAGTTTGCTGTTGAATCATGTGTTAATCTCCTCTCAAGAACTTATTTCGCTTTTTCGACGATCTCAACGAGTCTCCATCTCTTGTCCTTGGACAGGGGACGAGTCTCCATGATCTTAACGCGGTCACCTACGCGAGCCTCATTCTGTTCATCGTGAGCCTTGACGCGTCTGGTGCGCTTGATAACCTTGTTGTAAAGCTTGTGCTTTACGCTGTCCTCGATCGCTACGACGATGGTCTTCTCCATCTTATCGGAAGCAACGCGACCGATGAGAGTCTTTCTCATATTTCTATCGCTCATGGTTTACCTCCTTATGCTTCCTGGTCGGACATCTCGCGCATAACGGTGGAAACGCGCGCGATATCTCTCTTGACCGCAGTAATACGCATCGGGTTATCGAGCTGGTTGATAGCAAGCTGGAAGCGAAGATTGAAGAGCTCCTCCTTGAGCTCCTTCAGTTTAAGCTCAAGCTCGCTCGGGGTTAAATCTCTTAATTCCTTAGCAGTCATGCTTAAACCTCCTCGTCCTTCTTAATGAACTTGCACTTGATCGGCAGCTTGGCAGCCGCTAAGCGCATAGCCTCTCTTGCTGTCTCCTCCGGAACACCGGCGATCTCGAACATTACTCTGTCGGGCTTGACGACAGCTACCCAATACTCGGGTGAACCCTTACCGGAACCCATTCGGGTCTCAGCGGGCTTCGCTGTAACCGGCTTATCGGGGAAAATCTTGATCCAAACCTTACCGAATCTCTTGCAGTAACGGGTCATGGCGACACGGGCTGCCTCGATCTGGTTGGAAGTAATCCATGCAGGCTCTAATGCCTGCAGACCGTACTCGCCGTAGGTGACCTTGTTACCTCTGTAGGCGCGGCCTGTCATTCTGCCTCTGTGAACTCTTCTGTACTTCACACGCTTAGGCATCAGCATTATTTTCTGCCCCCTTCCCTGTTATCTCTGCGGGGTCTTCTCTCGCCGCGGTTATCGCGTCTGTCCCCGCGTCTCTCGCGTCTTTCTCTGCGCTGCTGGCTGCCGGCGTTGTCTCTGAGAACCTCGCCGCGATACAGCCAAACCTTGACGCCGATCTTACCGTAGGTGGTGTTCGCCTCGGCAAAACCGTAGTCGATGTCGGCGCGCAGGGTCTGCAGCGGAATGGTACCCTCATGGTACTGCTCACTTCGTGCGATCTCAGCGCCGCCCAGACGACCGGAGCACTGTGTCTTGATACCCTTAGCGCCCAGACGCATGGCTCTGCCGATCGACTGCTTCATCGCGCGGCGGAAGGAAATTCTTCTCTCGAGCTGGGAAGCGATGCTCTCTGCGACGAGCTGTGCGTTGAGGTCGGGGTTCTTGACTTCGATGATATTGATAGCGACGGGTTTTTGGAGCTTCTTCTCCAACTGAGCGCGGAGCTTCTCGATCTCCGAGCCGCCCTTACCGATGATCATACCGGGCTTTGCGCAGTGGATGTGAATACGGATCTTCTTGCCGTCTCTCTCGATTTCGATCTTGGGAACGCCTGCTGCTGCGAGCTGCTTCTTCAGATCACGGCGGAGGTTGTAGTCCTCAACCAGTGTATCGCCGAAGTGCTTCTTGTCAGCGAACCAACGGGAATCCCAATCTTTGATGATACCTACACGTAAACCGTGCGGATTAACTTTCTGGCCCATAACTCTACCTCCTTATTCTCTTTCCTTGAGCACCAGGGTAATGTGCGAGGTCTTCTTATCAATGCGGAAGGCTCTGCCCTGTGCGCGGGGACGGATACGCTTGAGTGTGGGGCCCTGGTTTACATAGCACTCGGCTACGTAAAGACTTGCCACATCCATATCGTGGTTATTCTCAGCATTTGCTACAGCGGACTTGAGCAGCTTTAACAGCGGCTCGCAAGCGGCCTTGGGAGTCTGCTCAAGAATAGCCTTCGCGAGCTTTGCGTCCTTACCTCTGATGAGGTTCAGTACAACGGAAACCTTGCGAGGTGAGATACGGACATAATTTAAATATGCCTTACTTTCCATTCTCTGTACTCTCCTTTGCCTTACTTACTTGTCTTGGAACCGGCATGGCCGCGGAAGGTACGGGTCGGAGCGAATTCGCCCAGCTTGTGACCTACCATATCCTCGGTGACATAGACCGGAACATGCTTTCTGCCGTCGTGAACAGCAAATGTGTGACCTACAAATTCAGGGAAGATTGTCGAGGATCTTGACCAGGTCTTTAAGATTCTCTTCTCACCCTTTTCGTTCATTTCCTGAACTCTTTTGAGCAGCACCGGCTGAACAAAAGGTCCTTTTTTCGTACTTCTACTCATAAATCAAGTTCCTTCCTTTCTGCCTTACTTGCTGTTTCTGCGTCTTACGATGAGCTTATCGGACGCCTTGTTGGACTTTCTGGTCTTATAACCGAGCGCCGGCTTACCCCACGGGGTAACAGGGCCGGGACGGCCGACAGGGGATTTACCCTCACCACCGCCGTGCGGATGGTCATTCGGGTTCATAACAGAACCGCGGACGGTCGGGCGGATACCCATGTTTCTCTTACGACCGGCCTTACCGATCTTGACGTTCTCATGGTCGATGTTGCCGACCTGGCCGATGGTGGCCATGCAGGTCTCGGGTACGTTTCTCAGCTCGCCGGAGGGCAGTCTTAAGAGTGCGTAACCGTTTTCCTTCGCCATGAGCTGAGCCATGTTACCCGCAGCACGGGCGAGCTGAGCGCCGCGGCCGGGATAAAGCTCTACGTTGTGGATAAAGGTACCGGTGGGGATGTTCTTGAGCGGAAGCGCGTTACCGGGCTTGATATCCGCGGTCTCGCCGGCTACGACCTTGTAGCCTACCTTCAGACCCTGGGGCGCGATGATATACGCCTTTTCGCCGTCCTCATACTCGACCAGCGCGATGAACGCGGAGCGGTTGGGATCGTACTCGATGGTCTTAACGGTGCCTTCTACGTCAAATTTCTGTCTCTTGAAATCAATAATACGGTATTTTCTCCTGTTGCCGCCGCCTCTGTGACGAACTGTGATGCGGCCGTAGCTGTTACGACCACTGTTCTTCTTCAAAGGCTCGAGCAAGCTCTTTTCGGGAGCGACCTTGGAAAGTCCGGAGTAATCCGTAACCGACATATTACGTCTTGCGTTTGTTGTCGGCTTATAAACCTTAATAGCCATGTTATTTCACTCTCCTCATGATGGCTTTGCGGGATGATGGCGCATCCCATACCTTCTTGCCTGTGTCGTTAATGTTAAGATGATTTTCTGTTCTTCGCGGGAACATTCGGAGTGAACATAGCAGGAATCGGGTGTGGGCGGAGCCCACCCTTCACCGTTATCCGTTCACCATTCACCGTTCACCGGCTGTGTTCGCCCGCGAACACAGGCTTACATCATGCCTTCAAAAAACTCGATCGGTTTGCTGTCGGCAGTCAGCTGTACATAGGCCTTCTTCCAGCTACGGGTGTAGCCCTCAAAGCGGCCCTGTCTCTTCATACGGCCGCGTACATGAACGGTGTTGACCTTCTGTACCTTAGCGCCCTTGAAGAGCTCCTCTACAGCTCTTGCGACGTCTATCTTAGTAGCCTTCTTCGCTACCTCGAAAACATATTTCTTCTTGGTGATGTCCTGCATCGACTTCTCAGTGATGATGGGGCGGATGACGATATCTTGAGCAATCATGCGTATACCTCCTCGATCTTTGTGAGCGCGTCCTTCGCGATGATCAGCTTATCGGCATTGAGAATGTCATAAACGTTCATCTCGTTTACCTGAGCGGTCTTGACGCCGGGGATGTTGCGCGCGGACTTGATCGCCTTTTCGTCTACCTCGGGCAGAACGATGAGCGCCTTCTTCTCAGCGCCTACGGCGTTGAGCATTGCGGCAGCCTTGGCGGTCTTGATCTCATCAAAAGCGATCTTGTCGATGACGACGATCTCTTCAGCCTGAGCCTTGCTCGATAAAGCGGACTTCATAGCGAGTCTCTTTACCTTCTTGTTCACAGAGAAACGATAATCTCTGGGCTTAGGAGCAAACACGACGCCGCCGTGGTACCACTGGGGAGCGCGGGTCGAGCCCTGACGAGCACGGCCGGTACCCTTCTGTCTCCAGGGCTTTCTGCCGCCGCCGGAAACTTCGCTTCTGGTGAGTGCGGACTGTGTACCCTGACGCTGATTAGCGAGGTAGCTGACTACCATCTGGTGCATAACAGCCGCGTTCGGCTCGATGCCGAAAATCGATTCTGCAAGGTCTACGGAACCTACGTTCTTGCCCTGCATATCAACAACCTGTACGTTAGGCATGTGATTTCCTCCTTCCTTAAGCCTTTACGCTGTCTTTGATGACAACGTAGCCGCCGTTTGCGCCCGGGATGGCGCCCTTGATGGCGATGAGGTTATCCTCAGCGTCGATCTTGACAACGGCGAGATTCTGAACGGTGACCTTCTCAGCGCCGAGGTGGCCTGCCATCTTCTTGCCCTTCCAAACTCTGGAGGGAGAGGAGCAAGCGCCCATGGAGCCGCCGTGACGAGCGTTCGGGCCGGTACCGTGAGATTCCTTTAAGCGGGCGAAGTTCCAGCGCTTGATTACGCCGGCATAGCCTTTACCCTTGCTCTTGCCCGTGACGTCAACCTTGTCACCTGTTGCAAATACGTCTGCCTTGATGACCTGACCCAGCTCATAAGCGGAGCAGTCATCAAATCTGAATTCCTTAAGAACTCTCTTGGGAGCTACATCAGCCTTCTTAAAGTGACCCTGCAGGGGCTTTGTGACGTGCTTCGGCTTTACATCGCCGTAGCCCATCTGGATGGCTGTGTAGCCGTCGGTCTCAACGGTCTTGACCTGTGAAACGACACAGGGGCCCGCCTCGACTACGGTTACGGGAACTACTTTTCCCTTTTCGTCGAAGATCTGCGTCATACCGATCTTCTTGCCGATTAATGCTTTCTGCATTCTGTATATCCTCCTTTTAGGTTATTGGTCGGCTTTTGCCGACATGACCCTGTCTGCGTGGTAGGTTGAGATAATCTTTATATAATAGGTTGGGTTAAATACCGATTATAACTTGATTTCAATCTCAACGCCGGCAGGGAGCTCTAAGCTCATAAGAGCCTCGACTGTCTTATTGGACGGTCTTAAAATGTCGATCAGGCGCTTGTGGGTGCGCATCTCGAACTGCTCGCGGCTGTCCTTATACTTATGAACAGCGCGCAGAATGGTAACGACCTGCTTCTCGGTGGGGAGCGGGACGGGACCCGATACTCTCGCGCCGGTGCGCTTAGCGGTAGCTACGATTCTCTCTGCGGACTGATCAACCAGCTGGTGATCATAGCCCTTTAATCTGATTCTGATTTTTTCCTTGACTGCCATATCTTCGCCTCCTAATCAAATTGGTTGGGCGCGACATTTCGCTTGAACTTTCCAAACACCCGTCCGGGTGTTCCTACCCCATCCGTTAAAAAAGCCGATAGCCGAAAATCGGCAACCGGAAGCACAGTGGCGCAGTAATGACATAGCAACCCCAATGTCATCAAAAGCTCAAACTATTCTTTCGCCCGGTTTAAAATCGGACATACTCCACGGAAAAACCAACGCCTTCGCGTTGCAACCTCCCGCTTCATCGCATATCTTGTGCAGTCACGCAGGGTTTATTATAGTATATCAGCCCCGAAAATGCAAGAAATTACAGAAAATTTACATTTGAGAAATACAACGATATTTTTCATTGATTTTTATGCAACTTGCACAAGCAATCAATATCTTGTGCCTGTATTCGGAACAGACACAAGACAAACGCCGTTATCACAGGTACAGCCTGCGGATATGCTCCGCAGGCTGTTTTCCATTTCTGAATCAAAGAGAAGGTTGACCTTCCCCTATTAAGATTATTTGAAGTACTTGACCGCTGCCTCAAACATCTTAATGTCATAGTTGCCGGGCACATTCTGATATAAACCGCTGTCCCGGCGCTCGGAGTGACCCATCTTGCCGAAGACCCTGCCGTCGGGCGAGGTAATGCCCTCGATCGCGTAGACGGAGTTGTTCGGGTTGAAGTGAACGTCGGTGGTCGCGTTGCCGTTCAGATCGACATACTGGGTCGCGATCTGGCCGCGGGCGGCTAATTCTCTGACCAGCTCCTCGGAGCACAGGAATCTGCCCTCGCCGTGCGAGATCGGCACATTGTACACGTCGCCGACGTTGGTCAGGCTCAGCCACGGGCTCATATTCGAGCACACTCGTGTGCGAACAATTCTGCTCTGGTGACGTGCTATTGTATTGTAGGTCAGGGTCGGGCAGTTCTCGTCGGTGTCGATGATCTTGCCATAGGGCACCAGGCCGAGCTTGATCAGTGCCTGGAAGCCGTTGCAGATACCGCACATCAAGCCGCCGCGGTTGTCGAGCAGCTCGGTCACGCCCTCCTTGACTGCCGCGTTGCGGAAGAAGGCGGTGATGAACTTTGCCGAACCGTCGGGCTCGTCGCCGCCGGAGAAGCCGCCGGGGATAAAGACCATCTGGGCGGTTTTCAGCTCGCGCGCAAATTTTTCTACGCTCTGCTGAATTCCCTCGGCGCTCAGGTTATTGATGACAATGATCTGAGCGTCCGCGCCCGCGTCAGCCATCGCCTTGGCGGAATCGTACTCGCAGTTGGTACCCGGGAACGCGGGGATCAGCACCTTCGGTTTAGCTGCACACGCGTGTGCTGTTATTCTCTGACCCACGGTCATGTCAGCCTTTGCATCATAGGAGAAAGTCTCGACCGGAGCCTTTGTATCCGCAATGTTACAGGAATACACGCCCTCGAGCTTATCCTCATATACCTTTAATATGTCATTCTCCGCGACGGACTCGGCGCCGTAGGTGAACCTGCCGTCGTCGGTGATTGTACCGATCAGCACCGCATTGTCGATATCCTCGGTCACTTCCAGCAGGAACGCGCCGTAGCAGTAGCCAAAGAGCTTGTCGAGCGCGAGCTCGTTGTTAAAGTGAAAACCGAAGCCGTTACCAAATGCGGATTTCATGACCGCCTCGGCAATACCGCCGATGGTCGGCGTATACGCGGCGCAGACCTTGCCCGCGCGCATCAGGTCGGTGACCTTATTGTACAGCGCGATCAGGCTGTCGGTCTCAGGCAGTCCGTTTTCATCATATGCGGGAGCGAGCAGATAAACCTTGTGATCCGCCGCCTTGAACTCGGGAGAGATGATATTCTCCGCCTTGTCGGTGGTGACGGCGAAGGAAACGAGCGTCGGAGGAACGTCGAGATTCTCAAAGCTGCCGGACATACTGTCCTTGCCGCCGATGGAGCCGATACCGAGGTTCATCTGCGCCTTGAACGCGCCGAGCAGCGCCGCCAGCGGCTTGCCCCAGCGCTTGCCGTCCGTGCCGGGCTTCTCAAAATACTCCTGGAAGGTCAGATAGACGTCCTCAAAGGACGCACCTGTCGCGATCAGCTTGGAAACGGATTCCACGACCGCCAGATACGCGCCGTGATAGGGGCTCTTCTCGGTGATGAGCGGGTTGTAGCCCCAGGACATCAGGGAGACGGTATCGGTATGCTTCTTCTCGACAGAAACCTTCTGCACCATTGCCTGGATCGGGGTGAGCTGATGCTTGCCGCCGAAGGGCATGAGCACCGTGCCCGCGCCGATGGTGGAGTCAAAGCGCTCAGAAAGTCCGCGCTTGGAACAGATATTCAGATCAGCGGCGAGCGCGTTCATGTTCTCGGTGAACGTACCGCTGATCGCTTTGTTGTAATTCTTCGGAGCAGCGGGTGTGATATCGATATGCTTCTCCGCGCCGTTAGAGTTGAGGAACTCGCGAGAGATATCGACGATCTTGTTGCCGTTCCATGTCATGGTGAGGCGCGGCTCTTCCTTTACTGCGGCAACGGGACAAGCATTCAGGTTCTCCTCTTTGGCGAGCGCCAAAAATGCCTCGACGTTCTCGGGCTCGACAACGACCGCCATGCGCTCCTGTGATTCGGAGATCGCCAGCTCTGTGCCGTCTAAGCCCTCGTACTTCTTGGGAACGGCGTTAAGGTCGATATCGAGACCGTCAGCGAGCTCGCCGATCGCAACGGAAACGCCGCCCGCGCCGAAGTCGTTACAGCGCTTGATCATGCGGGTCGCTTCACGGTTGCGGAACAAGCGTTGCAGCTTTCTTTCCTCGGGCGCGTTACCCTTCTGCACCTCCGCGCCGCAGGTCTCGACCGAATGGGCGTTGTGCGCCTTGGAGGAGCCTGTCGCGCCGCCGATGCCGTCGCGGCCTGTCGCGCCGCCTAAGAGGATGACGACGTCTCCCGGAGCGGGAACCTCGCGGCGGACGTTCTCAGCGGGAGCGGCGGCGATGACCGCGCCGATCTCCATACGCTTAGCGGCATAGCCGGGGTGATAGATCTCGTCCACGATACCGGTCGCCAGACCGATCTGGTTGCCGTAGGAGCTGTAGCCCTGCGCGGCGGTGGTGACGATCTTGCGCTGCGGGAGCTTGCCTTCGATGGTCTCGGATACGGGGACGGTCGGATCGGCCGCACCGGTCACACGCATCGCGCCGTAGACATAGGCGCGCCCCGAGAGCGGATCACGGATCGCGCCGCCGATACAGGTCGCCGCGCCGCCGAAGGGCTCGATCTCGGTGGGATGGTTGTGGGTCTCGTTCTTGAACAGCAGGAGCCACGGCTCACTTTTGCCGTCGACCTCAACCTCCATCTTCACGGTGCAGGCGTTGATCTCCTCACTCTCGTCGAGCTTGTCTAATTTGCCGTCCTTTTTGAGCTGACGGACGGCGATGGTCGCCAGATCCATCAGGCAGATCGGCTTGGTTCTGCCTAAGCCCTCTCTAACCTTGATATAGTCGTTGTACGCCGCCTGTAACAAGTCATCCTCGAACTTCACGGAATCGATCGTGGTCAAAAAGGTGGTGTGACGGCAGTGATCCGACCAGTAGGTGTCGATCATGCGGATCTCGGTGATGGTCGGGTCGCGGTGCTCCGACTGAAAATACTGCTGACAAAACGCGATATCGTCCGCGTCCATCGCAAGTCCGTAATCCGCTACGAATCTCTCCAGCCCTTCCCTATCGAGCTCATTGAAGCCGTCGAGGGTCTTGACGGTGGTCGGGATCTCATATTGCACCGCAAGAGTCGCGGGCTTTTCCAAAGAAGCCTCGCGCGCTTCTACGGGGTTGATGACATATTTCTTGATCTCTGCGATCTCGGCGTCAGTCAGATCGCCGTACAGGACATAGACCTTTGCCGAACGGATCGTCGGACGGTCGCCCTGTGAGATGATCTGGATACACTGTGCGGCAGAATCCGCGCGCTGGTCAAACTGACCGGGCAGGAATTCGACCGCAAAGGTGCGTGCACCTTTTTCTATCTCTATTTCAGATGTTGCTATATCCAATTGCGGCTCAGAGAACACCGCGCCGACAGCGTAGTTGAACAGCTCCTCGGTGATACTCTCCGCGTCGTAGCGGTTGATCACGCGCACGTTGGTCAGGGATTTGATCGACAAAAGCTCGTTGATCTCACTGAGCAGGGCCTTTGCTTCATTTTGCAAGCCCTCTCGCTTTTCTACAAATACTCTATATACCATGGGTTTTCCTCCATAGGAATCAAATAGGCTTCCCCTCGAGAGGGAAGGCTTTAGCCTTTCGCTTTCAGCGCTCTTTGACCGATATCATGGCGGTAAAAAGCGTTGTCAAAACGGATCTGCTCCACCATTTTATAGGAGCTGTCGATCGCCTCCTGCAGGGTGTCGGCGATCGCGGTCACGCCTAAGACGCGTCCGCCCGAGGTCAGGAGCTTACCGTCCTCCTCCTTTGCGCCCGCGACAAATACGCAGGGCGCGATATCGGCGGGAATGGTGATCTCGTAGCCCTTCTCATAGGATACGGGGTAGCCCTCGCTCGCCATGATCACGCAAGCGGCGCTTTTATCCTTAAACTCCACTTCTGTTTCGGCAAGCGTGCCGTCGGTGGTGGCTTTCATAATGGTGAACAGGTCGGATTTGAGCAGCGGCAAAACGACCTGTGTTTCGGGATCGCCGAAACGGCAGTTGTATTCGATCACCTTGGGGCCGTCCTTCGTGATCATCAAGCCGAAGTACAGACAGCCCTTAAAGGTTCTGCCCTCGGCGTTCATCGCCTTGATCGTCGGCAAAAAGATCTTCTCCATGCACTCCTTGGCGACCGCGTCGGTATAGTACGGGTTCGGCGCTACCGTACCCATACCACCGGTGTTCAAACCGGTGTCGTTATCGCCGGCACGCTTGTGATCCATCGAGGAGATCATCGGCACAACGACCTTGCCGTCGGTGAAACTCAGCACGCTGACCTCGGGACCCTCGAGGAATTCTTCGACCACGATACTGTTGCCGCTCTTGCCGAACTTCTTATCCTTCATGATCGAAATGATCGCCTGTTCGGCTTCCTCACGGGTCATCGCGATGATCACGCCCTTGCCCAGCGCCAGACCGTCCGCCTTGATGACGGTGGGGATGGGCGCAGTCTTGATGTAGGCAAGCGCCTTGTCCGCGTCGTCGAACACCTCATACGCCGCGGTGGGGATGCCGTATTTCTTCATCAGGTTCTTCGAAAAGACCTTGCTTCCCTCGATGATCGCCGCTTCACTGCGCGGGCCGAAGCAGGGGATTCCCTTCTCCTCGAGCGCGTCGACACAGCCCAGCACCAACGGATCGTCGGGAGCGACGACCGCGTAGTCGATGCCGTTCTCCACGGCGAACCTCACGATATTGTCGATATCCGTCGCGCCGATACCCACGCACTCTGCGTCGGCGGCAATACCGCCGTTACCCGGCAGGGCATAGATCACGTCGATCGACTGATTCTCCTTTAACTTTTTGATGATGGCGTGCTCGCGTCCGCCGCCGCCAACGACCAGTATCTTCATAGTGCTACTCCTATACACAAAAACATTTGTTGGTTAACGGTTAAAGGTGAATAACGGTTGTGGGAAACGCTTCGCGTTTTGGTTTTGTATTATTTTAATGACTGAACGCAGCGAGAAACCTTCCCCGTTAACCGTTCTCTGTTAACCGTTCACCGAATCAATGGTGGAACAATCTCATGCCGGTGAACGCCATCGCCATGCCGTACTTGTCACAGCAGTCGATGACCGCATCATCACGGATGGAGCCGCCGGGCTCCGCGATATATTTCACGCCGCTCTTGTGCGCTCTTTCGATATTGTCGGAGAACGGGAAGAACGCGTCCGAGCCGAGCGCGACGTTGTCAATGGTGTCGAGATACGCTCTCTGCTCCTCATCGGTGAAGGGAGCGGGCTGCTCGGTAAAGTACTTCTGCCAGTTGCCGTCGGCGGTAACGTCCTCTTCGTTGCGGTTGATATAGCCGTCGATGACGTTGTCGCGGTCGGGACGGCGGATATCCTCGCGGAACGGGAGGTTGAGCACCTTGTCACTCTGTCTGAGGAACCAGGTATCCGCCTTGGAGCCTGCCAGACGGGTGCAGTGGATGCGGCTCTGCTGACCCGCGCCGACGCCGATCGCCTGACCGTCTACCGCGTAGCAAACAGAATTAGACTGGGTATATTTAAGGGTGATCAGGGAAATGATCAGATCACGCACCGCGCTCTCGGGCAGCTCCTTGTTCTTGGTGACAACATTCTCGAGCAATGCGCGGTTGATCTCAAAGTTGTTGCGACCCTGCTCGAAGGTGATGCCGTAGACCTGCTTATGCTCAACGGGATCGGGCACATAGTTCGGGTCGATCTGTACGATATTGTAGTTGCCCTTTCTCTTGGATTTGAGGATCTCGAGCGCCTCGGGCTCATAGCCGGGGGCGATGATGCCGTCACTTACCTCGCGCTGGATCATCTTCGCGGTGGTAACGTCACAGACGTCGCTCAGCGCAACCCAGTCGCCGAAGGAGCACATACGGTCGGTACCGCGTGCGCGCGCGTAAGCGCAGGCGAGAGGAGAATCATCCAGACCCTCGATATCATCGACAAAGCAAGCCTTCTTGAGCTTATCGGACAGCGGTACGCCGACAGCCGCCGAGGTGGGGCTGACGTGCTTGAACGAGGTGACAGCGGGCAGTCCGAGCGCCTCCTTGAGCTCCTTGACGAGCTGCCATGAATTGAACGCGTCGAGGAAGTTGATGTAGCCGGGTCTGCCGCACAGGATCTCGATCGGCAGCTCAGAGCCGTCGTGCATAAAGATCTTCGCGGGCTTCTGGTTGGGATTGCAACCGTATTTTAACTCAAATTCTTTCATTGTGATTATCTCCTTTTTTGTAGGGAGGGGACTTGCTCCCGCCGCCCTCGGATTTATCAATGTATATGGTTTGCGTTATAAACGCATGGATGATTTACTTGTTTTTATTGACCAGACGGTTCTCTTCCTCGCCTGTCTCGAGGTCGATAGCTCTGACATACAGCGAGATCTTGTTGTTCTCGTCCAGCGCGTTCCACAGCTTTTCGGTGAAAGCGTCGATGTCGTCGTCGATCGCGACTCTCTCGGGCTCCCCCTGGAAGGTCGGGATCGGATTGCCGTCGCAGACATAGGTGTGGATGAAGTGACCGAGTCCCGCCTTGGACGGATAGCTGTACAGATAGCGCGCACAGTCGCTGCCCTCGGGGTCGATGGACTTGAGGATGGACATCTTGTAGGTGAAATCGCCGTCCTCAAAGGTCAGGATACCGCTGATACGGGGCGTAAGGTTCGGCGCGTCGGGCTCGAACTCACGGCTTTTGAGCGCATGGTTGAAGCACTTTCCGTTCTGCAAGCCCTCATAGATGGTGTCGGTCTGGTCGCCGTTGGTGACGATCAGGTTATTCTCATACTCGCGGATCGCCGCATAGATGATCAGCGAGGGATCCTCGACCTTAGAAGCGTCGAAGGGCTCGGTGAATACCGCGCCGTCACGCTCGGTGAAGATACGGTTTCTGGAGTTGGCGCTTCTGCCCATGATGAAGTAGGCAGCCACCGCTTTGGTACCGTCGGCAGTCTTGCCGATGATGATGCCTCTGCCCGGATAGGTGTTGCCGTCGAGCAGCTCGGCAACGTCGTTGATTTTGTAAATGTTCATTTCATATACCCCCAAAATGATAAATGAATACTGAAAACTTAAAATTGAAAAATGAAAAATAGTGGGAGGACTTCGCCCTCACCCAATTATGATTGTGTTTGAGCGAAGCGAGTGACCAATATTATTCATTTTTAAGTATTCAGTTTTAATTCTTCAATTAGCATTGCTTATCTCATAAGCAATGCGCTCTACCGCCTGCGGCAGGATGATCCATTCCGCCCGCTCCATGACGCGTCTTTGCAGGGTCTCGGGTGTGTCGCCGTCCTCCACTGCGACCGCCTTTTGGGCGATGATCTCGCCGCCGTCGGGGATCTCATTGACAAAGTGGACGGTCGCGCCGGTCACCTTAACGCCCTTTTCGAGCGCCGCCTCGTGGACCCGTAGGCCATAGTATCCTGTTCCACAGAAAGAAGGGATTAAGGACGGATGGATGTTGAGGATGCGGTGGTCATACCGCGAGGTGAATCGCTCCGATAAGATCGACATAAAGCCCGCGAGGACGATCAGATCGATCTCGTTCTCTTCGAGCGCGCCGATGATGGCGGTCTCAAACGCCTCTTGTGTTTTTAATTCTTTTTTAGAAATATACAGCGCTTTGATCCCCGCGTTCTGCGCACGGGTCAGCGCGTAGGCATTTTGGTTGTTGGAGATCACCAGCGTGATCTCGCCGCTGTGGATGATCCCGCTGTTCTGCGCGTCGATCAGCGCCTGCAGATTGGTGCCGCCGCCGGAAACCAGCACTGCGATCTTTGCCTTTAGCATAACTCGATCTTCTCCTCGCCCTGCGCCTTGACGATCTCGCCGATGACATATGCGTCCTCGCCCTCAGCCTTGAGGATCGAGAGCGCTTCATCCGCCTGAGCGGCAGGGACAACAATGCTCATGCCGACGCCCATGTTAAAGGTGTTGAACATGTCGTGCTCCGAGATACCGCCCTTTTCCTGAATCAGCTTAAAGATTGGCAGGATGCGGACAGCGTCCTTTTGTATCTTCGCGCACAGACCGTCGGGGATGGAGCGCGGAATATTCTCATAAAAGCCGCCGCCGGTGATGTGCGAGATACCCTTGACCTGCACCTTGTCGAGCAGTGCCAGCACGGGCTTGACATAGATCTTGGTCGGGGTGAGCAGGGTCTCGCCCACGCTCTTGCCGCCGAGCGAATCAACGGGCGTTTTGATATCGGCGTTCTCTACGTCAAAGACCTTGCGGACAAGAGAGAAGCCGTTGGAATGAACGCCCGATGACGGCAGCGCAATCACAATATCGCCGACCTCCATCGTTTTATTATCGATGATCTTATCCTTATCGACCACACCGGTGCTGTAGCCCGCGAGGTCGTATTCATCCTCGGGATAGAAGCCGGGCATCTCCGCCGTCTCGCCGCCGATCAGCGCCGCGCCCGACTGTACACAGCCGTCGGCAACGCCCTTGACGATGTCCGCGATCCGCTCGGGAACGTTCTTGCCGCAGGCGATATAGTCGAGGAACAGCAGCGGCTTTGCGCCCACGCAAACGATATCGTTCACGCACATTGCCACACAATCGATACCTACTGTATCGTGCTTGTCCATCAAAAACGCGAGCTTGAGCTTGGTGCCAACACCGTCGGTGCCGCTGACCAGAACAGGCTTACTAATACCGGTCAAATCAAGCTCAAACAGTCCGCCGAAGCCGCCCACGTCGGAGCATACGCCCGCGGTCGCGGTACGCGCGACATGCTGCTTCATCAGCTCGACCGCCTTGTAGCCCGCGGTGATATCGACGCCCGCCGCAGCGTAAGCGTCGGATTTGGAATTGTTAATCATATATCTTACCTTTCTGCTCAACGAGAGCATTGAAACAAATAATACTATATAAAATGGAAATTCGTGACCCGTTGTTAATAGCCTTGGTTCATCACACAACGAATCTATGACCCGCCGTTGATGCCATTCAAGATCACAACGAACCTTTTAAAAGGCGGAAAAAGGCACACGTGCCCACACGTGCCCGCGTCATTCTTCGCCGTCCCAGCAGTAGGTGCACAGCTCGCACTTGGGAAGGCCGATCGCCTCGACAATACCGTCGAGGGACTGGAAATCCAGCGAATCGAATTTCAGCTTCTGACAAATGGTTTTTCTCAGGTTTTTGCCGCGGGTGGTGGAGCCGTCGGCATACTCCTTGATATGATTGAAGCCCTCTTCCCCCTCGAGCTCGAGGATGACTCTGCGCGCGATCAGATCCATATCGGAGGTGTTGCGCGAAAAATTGAGGTACTTACAGCCGTACATGATCGGCGGACACGCCGAGCGCATATGCACGCTCTTGGCGCCGTTCTCATACAGGAACTCGACCGTTTCTCTGAGCTGGGTGCCGCGCACGATGGAGTCGTCCACAAAGAGCAAATCTTTGTCGCTGATCAGGTCATAAACGGGGATCTGCTTCATCTTCGCGATCTTGTTGCGGTCGGTCTGGTTGGTCGGCATAAAGGAGCGCGACCAGGTCGGTGTGTATTTGATGAATGCGCGCGCAAAGGGCTTTTTGCTCTCATTGGCGTAGCCGATCGCGTGAGGCGTACCCGAATCCGGCACACCGCCGACATAATCGACGTTGATATCGCCCAGATTCTCCTGATCGTGGTGCGCCATGATCGAGCCGTTGCGGTAGCGCATCAGCTCGACGTTCACGCCCTCATAGGTCGAGGTCGGATAGCCGTAGTAGCTCCATAAGAAGGAGCAAATCCGCTTTTTCTTGCCGGGCTTTGCGAGCTGTTTGAGATAGGTCGGCGTGAGCAGAACGATCTCACCGGGGCCCAGCTCCCTGTCGTCCTCATAACCGAGCTTTTGGTACGCGTAGCTCTCAAAGGACACCGCGTAGCCGTATTCGCTTCTGCCGATACAAACAGGCAGTCTGCCGACCTTGTCGCGCGCGGCGATCAACGAGCCGTCCTCCAAGAGGATCAGGATATTCTGCGTGCCATCGATGATGCTCTGGGCAAATTTGATGCCCTCGGCAAAGCTACTCTGCGTATCGATCAGCGCCGCGAGCAGCTCGGTGGAATTCACCCTGCCGCCTGTCATAGCGTCGAAATGTCCGTAAGAATGCCTGAGGTGCTTGTCGATCAGCTCCTCCGCGTTGTTGATGATACCGACGTTGCAGATGGCGTAGGTGCCCAGATGCGAGCGGATCAGCATCGGCTGGGGATCGGAATCGGAAATACAGCCGATCGCCGAGGTGCCCTGCATCTCATCAAAAATATGTTGAAATTTTGTCCGGAACGGCGCGTTCTCTATATTATGAATCTTGCGCTGTAAGCCGATCTCGGGATCGTAAGCGGCCAGACCGCCGCGCCGCGTACCGAGATGGGAATGATAGTCAACGCCGAAGAACACATCCATCATGCAGTCCTCGGTTGACGTAATGCCGAAAAAGCCACCCATGATATACCTCCCTGATTCAGAGAACAGAGAAAAGAGAACAGAGAATAGTGAAGGGAAATCCTTACGGATTTTTAAATTGATAAATCGGGTGCGGGCAGCGCCCGCCATTCACTGTTACCTGTTATCTATTATCTGTTATCTTTCTTATAATCTATCTAAGATTCCTCTATCCTTCTCCAATACCGCTGCCGCGTCGGACTTGCGCTTTGCGTCCAGCTTTGCGGCAAGCTCCGCGTCCTCGACGGCGATGATCTGCGCCGCCAGAAGCGCCGCGTTTGCCGCGCCGTTCAGGGCGACGGTCGCGACAGGGATGCCCGTGGGCATCTGCACGGTAGAGAGCAGGGCGTCCAGACCGTCCATCATGCCGCCCTTGCAGGGGATGCCGATGACGGGCAGGGTCGTGTTCGCGGCGATCGCGCCCGCCAAATGCGCCGCCATACCCGCCGCGGCGATCAGTACGCCGAAGCCGTGTGCGCGCGCATTTTTCGCAAATTCAGAAGCCTCTACGGGTGTTCTGTGAGCGGAATAAACGTGTACTTCAAAAGGAATGTCGAGGCTCGACAGCATATCGGTCGCCTTTTTGACGATCGGCAGATCGCTGTCCGAGCCCATAATGATTCCGACTTTTTTCATAATTACCTCCAAATTAAGATGGCTTTGCCATCAGTGAACAGTGAACGGTTATGAGTGAACAGTTAAGGGCGGGCAAGCCCACACCCATTTTTAACATTGCAGCAACTAACCACTGACCACTAACCACTGACCACTAACTATTTATTTCATCGCGGAGCTCTTATCCTTCTGGATGACGTCGTGCGCGCCGCCCTCGACAATCGAGGTCGCGGATACGAGCGTGAGCTTCGCCTTTTCCTGCAATTCGCGGATGGTCAGCGCGCCGCAGTTGCACATGGTCGACTTGACCTTAGAGAGCGACAGCGCGACATTGTCCTTCAACGAACCCGCGTACGGTACCAGCGAATCGACGCCCTCTTCAAAGCTGAGCTTCTTATCGCCGCCGAGGTCATAGCGCTGCCAGTTTCTCGCGCGCTGAGAGCCCTCGCCCCAGTACTCCTTATAATAAGTGCCGTTGATGCTGACCTTGTTGGACGGGCTCTCGTCAAAGCGGGCAAAGTATCTGCCCAGCATGATGAAGTCGGCGCCCATCGCCAGCGCTAATGTGATATGGTGATCGTATACGATTCCGCCGTCGGAGCAGACGGGGATGTACACGCCGGTTTCTTCAAAATACTTATCTCTCTCGGCACAGACCTCGATCAGCGCGGTCGCCTGACCGCGGCCGATACCCTTGGTCTCGCGGGTGATACAGATCGAACCGCCGCCGATACCGACCTTGATGAAGTCGGCGCCGCAGTCGGCAAGATAACGGAAGCCCTCCGCGTCAACGACGTTGCCCGCGCCCACCTTGACGCTGTCGCCGTAGTTCTCACGGATCCAGTCGATGGTCAGCTTCTGCCACTCCGAGAAGCCCTCGGAGGAATCAATGCACAGCACGTCGGCGCCCGCCTCGATCAGCGCGGGAACACGCTCGGCATAGTCGCGGGTGTTGATACCCGCTCCGACAACATAGCGCTTGTGCTCGTCGAGCAGCTCGTTGGGGTTCGCCTTATGGCTGTCATAGTCCTTGCGGAATACAAAATATCTCATTCTGCCGTCCTTGGAGATGACGGGCAGAGAATTGAGCTTGTGATCCCAGATGATGTCGTTGCACTCGGACAGGGTCGCTCCCTCATAAACGTAAATCAGCTTATCGAAGGGGGTCATGAAGGTCTCGACCTTCTCAGATTTATCCATACGGCTGATACGATAATCACGGCTGGTGACAACGCCGAGGAGCTTTCCGTCGGGCTTGCCGCCCTCGGTCACGGCAAGGGTGCTGTGGCCGGTGCGCTCGGTCAGCTCGATCACGTCCGCCAAGGTCGCGTCGGGGCGGATATTGCTGTCACTCTGGACAAAGCCCGCCTTATAGCTCTTGGCTCTTTTGACCATCGCCGCCTCATCCTCCACGCTCTGGGAGCCGTAGATGAAGCTCACGCCGCCTTGGGTAGCGAGGGCGACGGCGAGCCTGTCGCCGGATACCGCCTGCATGATCGCGGACACGAGCGGGATGTTCATGGTGATCGCGCTCTCTTCCCCTTTCTTGTACTTGACGAGAGGGGTTTTCAGGGTAACATTCGCGGGCACGCACTCCGAGGAGGAGTAGCCCGGGATGAGCAGATATTCATTAAAAGTATGGGCAGGTTCATTGATAAAAGTTGCCATCTTGAATACTTCCTTTCAGCTTATTCATCAGCAGTCTTGCGAGGGGCAAAGCCCTGCGGCAATCTCAACTGATTTAGTATTTTCTTTCCGCCTTGGTCTCGCAGTAAATACAGCGGTAGACCTTATTCTCTTTATCCGTTAAGCGGAACACGTGATCCAGTTCTTGTTCCGTTGTGGTGATACAGCGCGGATTCATGCAGCGGATAACGTTGGTCAGCTCCAGCGGCATATCGATACAGCGCTTGCGCACCAGCTCGCCGTCGCGGATGATGTTGACGGTCGCCTGCGGGTCAACAAAGCCGATCACATCCATATTGATATGGGTCTTGGAATCGATCTTGATGATATCCTTCTTCGCCATCTTCTTGGAGGTGACGTTCTTGATGATCGCGACGGAGCAGTCCAAATCATCGAGGTGCAGCAGCTCATACAGCCGCATCCCGCGACCCGCGGTGATGTGGTCGATGACGACGCCGTCACGGATGGAATCGATATTCATATCGTGCCCGCCTCCTTGAGTAGTTTCAGAATCAGCGCCATGCGCATATATTTGCCGTTCGCGACCTGCTTGAAGTAGCAGGCGCGGGGATCGTCGTCGATCGCGACGCTGATCTCGTTAACGCGGGGTAACGGGTGCATGATGCACAGATCCTCTTTCGCGGTCATGAGCTTCTGCGGCGTGAGGATGTAGCTGTCCTTGAGGCGCAGATAATCCTCCTCATTGAAGAAGCGCTCGCGCTGTACGCGCGTCATATACAGGATATCGAGCTGCGGCATAACGTCCTCGAGGCTCGTCGTCTGCAAATACGGGATTCGTTTGCGCTGGAGGACGTCCTTCTTCACGTAGCTCGGCACTTTTAATTCTTCAGGGGAAATAAGGACAAAGCGTGAGCCTTCATAGCGCGACATCGCGTTGATCAGGGAATGAACGGTTCTGCCGAATTTCAGATCACCACACAGACCGATGGTCAGGTTCTCCATCTTGCCTTTTTCACGGTAGATCGTCAAAAGATCGGCAAGCGTCTGGGTCGGGTGATTATGACCGCCGTCACCGGCGTTGATGACAGGGATCGTCGCCGCTCTTGCCGCTACCATCGCCGCGCCCTCCTTGGGGTGGCGCATCGCGATGATGTCCGCGTAGCAGGACACCGTCTTGGCGGTATCGGCGACGGATTCGCCCTTGGCCGCGGAGCTGTTGTTCGCGGAGGATACCGAGATCACGTTGCCGCCCAGCTCGTACATCGCCGCCTCAAAGCTCAGGCGGGTGCGGGTGGAGGGCTCAAAGAACAGGGTCGCGAGCTTCTTGTGCCGGCAGATCTCCTGATACTTTTCGGGATGGTCGATGATGTCGCAGGCTGTCTGCATGAGCTCCTGCAGCTCTTCGACAGACAGATCGACGATATCGAGAACAGACCTCATGCCTCTCCTCCGATCCAGCTCTCATCAGAGGGATTGTTGTGGAATTTGATGAGTCTTTCGACGTCCTCAGGCCTGATATAGCCGTCCTCGGCGGCGACCTGCGCGATCACGTCGAAGTTGGTCAGGGAGATATTCTTGACGTTGGCGGCAGCAAGACGGTCAAGACCCTTCTGCATGCCGTAGGTGAAGATGGACACGATGCCCAGCACCTCGGCGCCCGCCTCACGGAGCACGTCGACGACCTCGAGCACAGAGCCGCCGGTGGAGATCAGATCCTCGACGACGACGACCTTCTGACCCTTTTCGAGTCTGCCCTCGATCTGGTTCTGTCTGCCGTGATCCTTGTGACCGGAGCGGACATAACCCATCGGCAGACCCATCAGGTGAGCGGTGATCGCCGCGTGAGCGATACCCGCAGTGGAGGTGCCCATCAGCACCTCGACCTCGGGGTAATTCTCCTTGATCAGGCTCGCGAGCCCCTCCTCCACGTCGGTACGGACATCCTTGTCCGACAACGTCAGACGGTTGTCACAATAGACAGGGCTTTTGATGCCGCTCGCCCAGGTGAACGGCTCCTCGGGGCGGAAGAACACCGCCTTTATCTTCAATAAATCCTTAGCGATTTTGATATTCAGTTCCATTAATCATTTTACTCCTTTCTGAGCCTCCCTTTCCCAAGGGAGGTGGGCTCGCCGTAAGGCGAGGTCGGAGGGTTGTCATGTGTATTGTTATGATTAAGCCGTTTGTGTGCAGATATCAACCCTCAGTCACCTGCGGTGACAGCTCCCTTAGAAAAGAGAGCCTTTCACGTTAGCCAACAAATTCATCCACACATCTTCTGTATGCCGCGACGGGATCCTTTGCCGCGGTGATCGGTCTGCCGACAACGATATAATCGGAGCCGATCTCCTTCGCCGCCTTGGGGGTCATCACGCGCTTCTGGTCGCCGATATCGCCGTCCGCAAAACGCACGCCCGGCGTGACGGTCAAGAAGCTGTGTCCGCAGGTATCATGCACCTTGCCCGCCTCGAGCGGAGAGCATACCACGCCGTCAAGACCGCTTTCCATCGCGTTCTTCGCGTAGTGCATGACCACCTGATCGATCGGTTCCTTGATCAGCAGGTCGTTTTCCATCGCCTGCTGGTCGGTGGAGGTCAGCTGGGTCACCGCGATCAGAAGGGGACGGCTGCCGTCAGGACGGGTCAGTCCCTCCAACGCCGCCTGCATCATCGCCTTGGTGCCTGCGGCATGCAGATTGGTGATATCCACATCGAGCTCGCTCAATACGCGCATCGCTTTCATCACGGTGTTAGGGATGTCGTGGAGCTTTAGGTCGAGGAAGATCTTGTGTCCTCTGCGCTTGATCTCATGCACGATGGACGGGCCCTCCGCGTAAAACAGCTCCATGCCGATCTTGACGAACGGCTTACGCGCCTCATTCTCAAACTTGTCGAGAAAGTTGAAGGTAGCTTCCGCGCTTGAAAAATCGCAGGCTACGATTACGTCTTTACCCATTCTTAACGCCTCCTATGATTTCATTCAAACTGTTGATATGGTATTTGTCCATCACAGCGGGGAGATTCTCGATGATCTCCTTACACGCCATGGGATTGACTAGATTCTGTGCGCCGACCTCGACCGCTGTCGCACCCGCGAGCATCATCTCGATGACGTCCTCCGCGGTGCTCACGCCGCCCATGCCGACAACGGGGATGCTCACCGCGTGCGCGACCTGATAGACCATTCTCAGCGCTACGGGGAAGATCGCCGGGCCTGAGAAGCCGCCCATTGTGTTCTTGATGATCGGTTTTCTTGTCCGCAGATCGATGCGCATACCGAGCAGGGTGTTGATCAGGCTGATACCGTCCGCACCGGCTTCCTCACACGCCTTGGCGATACTGACGATATCGGTGACGTTCGGGCTGAGCTTAATGATGACGGGTTTTGTCGTCACCTTTTTGACTGCCCTTGTTACCTCTGCCGCCGCCTTGGGATCAGTGCCGAAGCTCATACCGCCGCCGTGGACGTTCGGACAGCTGACATTGACCTCCAGCCATCCGACCTGCTCCTCTTTGTCGAGGCGTTCGCAGGTATAGGCGTAGTCCTCGACCGAAAAGCCGCTGACGTTCGCCATCACGGGCTTATGAAAACAGGCTTTCAGCTTAGGCAGTTCCTCCGCAATAACCTTGTCAACGCCGGGGTTTTGCAGTCCGACAGCGTTGATCATACCCGCGGTACATTCCGCGATACGCGGGGTGGGATTGCCGAAGCGGGGATCCTTTGTCGTCCCCTTAAAAGAAAATGTCCCCAGACAATTGATATCGTAGATCTCGGCGAACTCGTAGCCGTAGCCGAAGGTGCCCGAGGCGGGGATCACGGGGTTATCGAGCGCGATCCCGCACAGGTTGACGCTCAGTCTGTCCATATGATCTCCTCCTTTTTCAGCACCGGGCCGTCCTTGCAGATACGCTTGTTGCCGGTGAGGGTTTTGCACGAGCAGCCCATGCAGGCGCCGAAGCCGCACCCCATGCGCTCCTCAAAGCTGAACTGACCCGAGGTTTTGACCGCCTTGTTCAACGCCTTGAACATCGGCATCGGGCCGCAGGTATAGAAGTAGGTATACCGCTCGGGCAGGGCGTCGGTGACAAAGCCCTTCACGCCGTGGGAGCCGTCGACGGTCGTGACCTGTACGTCACAGCCGAGTGCCTTGAACGCGTCCTCATAAAAGACCTCGTCCGCGGTATTGAAGCCCAGCACGACGCTGACCCTCTTCCCCTGTGCCAGCAAGCGCTTGGCGAGCAGGTACATCGGCGGAACGCCGACGCCGCCGCCGACCAGCAGCGGATGATCGCCCGACAAAGAAAGATCGTAGCCGTTGCCGAGCCCGGTCATGACTTGCAGCTCGACCCCTTCGGACAATTCGCTCATGACCTCGGTGCCCTTGCCGACGACCTTGTAGATCAGGGTGAGCACATCGCCCTCGACGTCACAGACAGAGATCGGGCGGCGCAGATAAAAGCCGTCGAGCTGTATATTGACGAATTCCCCGGCGTTTTTGATTGCCGAGGTATCGCCGCAAAGACACATTTTGTAAACGTCCTTTGCGATTTTTTTGTTTTCAGTGATGGTAAAAATAGTATCTTTCATAAATCTCGTGATGTAGGAGAGGGTCTTGACCCTCCCAAATAGAAATCTTCATTGATTTCCAACAGTCGTTATATGTTAGTCTTTCAAAATCCAAACGGTTAGAGCAACCAATCGCTTCTCGAGCGGGAGGGTCAAGACCCTCCGCACCCTTAGCGACATCTTACGCATCAATGGTGGAAATGGTCAAAGTCGTTTCCTCTAATACGTCGAGCAGGACGCGGACGGTATCGAGCGAGGTAAAGATCGTCACGCCGTTCTCAACTGCCGTTTGGCGGATCGCAGTGCCGTCCTCATAGTGTACTCCCGACATGATCGCTCGGGTATTGATGACGTAGCTGACATAGCCTGCGCGGATCGCGTCGAGGATCTCGGTGCTGCCCTCGCTGATCTTGCCCAGCTTGCGGGTTTTGATA
>OCVV011359074.1_pt1 | contig 30526 bp, 56 predicted proteins | sample 1539721 | NCBI WGS metagenome assembly OCVV01 (sample SAMN02144230, study PRJEB22623) | gut metagenome | biome: sheep rumen | host: Ovis aries | place: New Zealand | reverse complement strand
CGAAGTGTCGAGCGGGCTTATGTGCCCCTCAGAGCCGCTGTGGGCTTGTTTGCGGCCCGTTGCGGCCGCCGTTGGGTATTTGTTCCAGCCATGGGGGGCGGGGGCCTTAAATCGCCCCGTATCGCCTCAAATGTCCCAGGGCTGTGGGAGCGCCAGCGTCGTCGGTCCCGTCTTGCGCCGGCCGTCTCCCCGGCGGGCGTTGCAGATCCAATGCGCGGGCCGTACGTTTCCCGGGTCCGTGGGGCTCCCACCCTGGCTTACGGGAACAATCTCGTCTACCACAAAGCTCATCGGGTGGGGCCGTATGCGGCCGGTCCTCGGGTCCCTGATCATCCCGAGGCTGTAATCTATCGGCCGCCCGCAAATGGCGCAGGGCTCCCCGCGGGCGCGTATGCGGGCGCGTATGCGGTCCCGGGCGGCGCCGTTGGCGCGGCGCGGGTTGCTCCTCGAGGATCCCGTCGCCCTCGCCCCCTCGACTGGAAAACCGGCGGCCCGCTGCATGGTCCGCCGGTTATGCATAGAATCGCTATCCGTCTGTATATCGTTGGGTGTCGCCCTCGCCCCCCCTAAGCCCCCCCTGCCCGTTGGCGCCCAGTCTACCACATGGATGATCGGGAAACGGCGGTAGGGCTATACCGACGCAAACTCGACACAATCGCCGGCGCGCGGCCGTCTCTGGCGCCCGCCCCCGGTTCGGTCCGGGGGCGTCGCGCCGGGCGGGGGCGCGGAGGGGTGTTCGCCCCTCGCCGCGTCGCGCGACCCTACCTATAACGCCGGCCGCGGGCGCGTTGCAATGATCTTGCGCGCGTCTTCGCGCGGTTTCTCGGGAGCGCCCTTGCCTCGAGCAGGCGGCCCGCGTCCGCGCCTCCGGCCGCCTGGATTGCGCCGGCGCCGTTTCGGGCGGGGCGCCGGGAAGTTGCTCCCGCGCCGGGGCCGAGGACGAGCAGGGCCCCCGTCGCCGGGGGCCCTCGCCGTTTCCGTTTGTCCGGGCGCCTGCTACCAGGCGACCCCGTAGTGCTTGTAGATCGCGTACCGCGCCGCCTCGGGGCTTACCCCGTATTCGTCGGCGAGGAAGCCCGCCCCGGCCTTTGCCAGCGCGTCGAACGCCCCGGCGGCGTACAGGTTGTTGTCGTCCGCGGCCGCGTCTTCGGCGGCGTCGTCGAGCAGGCGGGCGATTCCCAGGTATCCGGCTGTGTCGTAGGCCATGTCCCAGCCGTCCTCGAGGTACTCGTTGAGCCAGGTCAGGCCCTCCTCCCAGCGGTCCTTGCGCGCCTGGTCCTCGAGGGCCCCGAGGTTGCCGAGTACGTACGCCCAAATCTCTGCGTTAATCGGGAAGCCGCTCTGCTCCTCCGCTATCTGGGAAAGGAGGCGGAGGTGGGTAAGGCTTGCGTGCTCGAGGGTGATCGTGATCTCGTTCGTGTTCTTCATCGTGGGGTCCCTTCTCCTTTGGGGTTTGCCTTTATCGGCAGTATATACCTACTTGCGCCCCTTGTGTGTCGTCGGTATAGCCCTACACAATCCCGACATAAAAGGGGGCGGGGGCCGTCTGGCCCTCGCCCCGTCGCGATCTCGCTCCCTCCCCGGTCGCTACTCCTCGCCTTCCTCCTCCTCGAGGTGATCCTGCCAGCGCTCCTCGGCTACCTTCTCGAGGGCGCGGCGGCAGGCCGCCCCTATGGCCTCCCAGATCTCGTTGTCGTCGTCGAGGTACCCGGCGCGCGCGTATGCGGTGAGGAGGGCTATGTCCGGGCTGTATTCGTTCGTGATCTGGTAGGCGGTCTCGTCGTTCGCGGTGTCGTAGTCGTAGTCCCCGAGGGTTGCCGGGTCGAGGGCGTCGTCGTCGGTTGCGCCGAGGTTCTGGTATGCGGCCTCGATTACGTCCCAGCTGTTGTTCGCGTTGATCATGGTCGTTTCCCTTCTCGTGTTCGTGCTTGCGTCTGGTATGGGCTGGCCCCTTTTGCCCGGGGCCGTGGGCGTGGTGGCTATGCGCGGGCGTACACCCAGGAGGCGGTCTTGTTTACCCAGCGGAGGGCGTTGCGGATGCACTTCGCCTCGTCGCCGTTGTGGAATTCGTGCCGGCCGTTTACGGCGGTCCAGTCGTTGTGCTTGTCGAGTTCTGTCTGGTTCCCCGTGCTCAGGTCGGCGCGGTCCCATCCGGTTGCGGGCTTCTTGCCCATGCAGGTCAGCTCGATCCCGCGGGCGTATCCCATCCAGCGCACGCAGTTCTCGTCGAGGATGATTACTACGGCGCGCCCCCCGTTTACGACCCGGTATACCTTCTTGAAAATGGGGCCCCAGGTGCGGCTGCGGTTCATGGGGGTCATGTCGTCTGCGGTCATCTGCTTGATCTGGAGTCGGTCGTTGCGTGCCATCGTGGGGTCCTTTCTCCCGTTGGGCTTTCGTTGGCTTCAGTATATACCTACGGAGGCCGCATGTGTTCGTCGGTATATCCCGACACAATTAGCACACAAATGGGGCGGGGCCCTCGTTCGGTCCCGCCCGTTGTGATCTCGTTCCCCGTCGCCCTGGCGCCTATGCGTAGCTGTTTTCGTCGAGCTTGCCCTCGATCACTACCTCTGCCGCGTGCGCTCCTGCCGCGGGGGTCGCCGCGTTCCTCGCCGCGTTCTCTGCCAAAAACAGGAGGTCCTTCATGCTGGCGACCTCGCTTTCGAGGGTCGCGTGCTTGTGTCCGAATATGGCCGTCGCCCTGGCGCGCCCCTCCTCGGTCGTTATTACCAGAAGGACCTCTGCCACCTTGATCGCGCTGTTGTCGTAATCGCTCCGGAGGATCGTCCTTGCTTCGTATACTTCTACGGTCGCCATCGTTCTCGTCTCCTTGCCTGTTCGCTTGTTCGCGTGCGCGCGCCCGTCTCCCGGCAGGCGCGCTCCCTGCTATCTGCCGAAAATGTCCGGGGAAAATGTTCCCCCTGGCGCCTATGCGCTTGCCATGAGCCTCAGGAGGGCCTCGGCCGCCATGCGGGCGGCTTCCCTGCTCGGGAGCCCGACCGTGCGGGAGGCCGTCTCGCCGTACTCCATCGCGTCCTCGTCGGCCTCGTCGAAGATCTGGATCCCCCAGCGCCCGTCGTCGCCGTACTCCGGCGGTACGATTACCGCGGCGTAGTTGCCGAGGCGGGCGGTCTCCTCGCAGCTGTAGGCCTCGTCGCGCTCCCAGGTGATCTTGTTCGTGGTGGCCATTGTCGTTCCCTTCTCTGTGGGTCCTGCTGTTGGTGTGAGTATATACCTACAACCTCGGCCCGTGTGTTGTCGTGCTATACCGACACATTAGCGACACAAAAAACGGGCGGCCCGTCTCCGGTGCCGCCCGTCGCTCGATCTCGCTACTCCCGCGCCGCCCGTCGCGCGAGGTCCTCCCTGATTAGCCGCTTTACGTACCCCTGCTTGTTCGGCTCCGCCTCGAGGGCCTCGAGGATGTCCGCGTCGGTTCCCCGGTTGAGCTTGAGGTACACCGCCTTGGTGGCGCGCTTGTCGTAGTCGCTCTGCTGCCTTGCCCGGCGGGCGCGCCTCTCCTCGGGCGTGAAGTCGGTCTGTGCCATGGTTCCCTCCCTGTTCGCTTGTTCGCGCGTGCGCGCGGGCCCGCTCCCCGCCGGCCGCGCGCACGTCGTTGACCTGCCGAAAATGTGCCGAAAATGTCAGGCTGGGGCTACTCCGAGTAGATCCCGCCCGTGGGGCTCCCGGTCCACTCCTGCGCCCCGTCGTCGTCCGCGTCGTCCCAGTAGTCGTCGCCGACCCGCGCGGGCGGGAAGGCCCCGGCGCCGGCGCGGAAGGCCTCGGGATACCAGCGGCGCGCCTCCTCCCTGGTGATCGCGTCGCGCCGGGCGCGGTCGGCCTCGTCCGCGCTGCCGCAGGCCGCCAGGACCCAGGCGTCGCGCCGGGCCGCGCTCTCGAAGCGGACCAGGCGGTCCGCCGGGCTTGCCGTCCTCGCCCCGTACGGTGTGATCTGTGCGTAGAACATTTCCGTTCCCTTCTCCTTGTGGGCTGCCGTTGGCTTGAGTATATACCTACTCAAACGGCGGGCGGGAGTCGTTATATACCTACACAATCCCGACACAAGCCGCCCGGGGCGCCGGCGTGGATCCCGCCGCGGCCGGCGCCGGCCCTGGCGAATGCAAGGATGGCGTGGGCGCGGGGAGGCTCCTTGTTCGCGCGCGCGCGGGCGGGGGTCCCCTGGCGCCCGCAGATCCCGTCGCGCCCTCGCCGAAAATGTGCCGAAAATGTCACCCATTCGCCGGGCGGGAAGTCAAGAGAAAAAAGGCCGGGCCCCTGCGGACCCGGCCTCCCGTCGCCTAGTCTCGTGGGCTCGGGCACCCCCCACTAAGCCCCCCCTGCTGTTGCGGCCCATCCTACCACATCTGGAATCGGGGGCCGCGCCTTTGTCTATACCGACACAACCACGACACAAAGGGCCCTTGTTCGCGTGCGCGCGTGCGCGGGGCCGAGTCGCCTGCCGCCGCGCCCTGCGCCCATGGAAAATGCGCCGAAAATGTCACCGAAAATGTCAGCGGCCGGCCCACCGCATGGTGCGCTCCGTCGCGGCCCACCATGCCCTGCGCATCCTGTCCAGCGCCTCGTCCCTGCGCTCCTTGGGCATCGCCCTCAGGGCGTCGAGCTCCCCTGGCGCCGAGCGCCGCAGGGCCATGGTCACGTCCAGCGTCGTGAGCGGGCATGCCGCCTGTCCTTCTCCCGCCATTCCTCCTCCTTGTTCGCGCGCGCCCGCCCGGACGCGTCTCCCCATCGTCGGGCGCGCATGCCATGGCGCCGAAAATGTCACCGAAAATGTCACGACTCCGCGAGCCCCCTGCCCAGCTCGGTCCACATCTGGCCGTTGGCGTCGGCCACCTCGAGCGCCCACGCCACCCGCTCCTGCGTGTGCCGCTTGCTGTACCCGATGAGCGCGGCCGTCTCGTCCCACGTCCTCAGCGCGAGGTAGTGGTGCCAGATCGCGTCGGCCGGCCACCCGACCAGCGCCCACAGGCCGCTGCGGTTGTCGCGCCCGTAGAGCACGGTGCTGGCCGCGTCGATGATGCGGTAGTCCTCCTCCCGCCTGCGCTCGAGGATGCCCCTGTGGTCGACGAGCGCGGCCACGCCCTCGGCCATGCGGTCGTGCGCCGGCGACGACCTGACGCGCGGCTGGAAGCCGGCGCCGCCCATGCCGGCGGCGCGGTGCTCCATCGCCGCGAGCTGCCTGCCGACGCGCTCGGCGTCGCGGGCCGCGTCGCGGGCCGCCTCGAAGAACTCGCGCGCCGTCTGGTAGCGCATCGGCATCGCCCCTCCGTCACTCCGTGTCGTCGAGCGGGCGGCGGAGCTCGACCGCCGCCCTCGTCGCCGAGTCCGCCTCGGCGCTCTTGGTGTACAGGTTGCAGGCCACCTGGACCTCGCCCCTGCGGTCGACGTAGCAGCGGACCATGGCCGCCTGCCCACGGTGGGACCCCATGGTCCAGGCGAGGTCGCGCGCGAGGGCCATCAGCTCCTCCGTGGCCTCCTCGCGCTCCTCCTTGGAGAGCCTGACGCCGTAGTACCCTGCCTTGGTCATGCGCTCCGCTCACCGCCCCTCGCCTTGCGCCTCCACATCCTCGCGCACTCAACGGTTACGCCGCACGCGGCCGCCGCGTCGGCTGGCGTCGCGTCGCCGGACAGCATCAGCGCCACCCACGTCCCGCGCTCGGCGGGCGTCGGCTCGCGTCGGCGTCGCGGGAACCGATCGCGGTCGTGGCACGCCCGCGAGCGGACGGTGTGGTCGCTGTAGCCGAGGCGGCGCGCTATCTGCTTGGATGGCACGCCCTCGCGCCACAGCCGCTCCATGAGGTCCAATTCCTCGTTCGTCATTGGCTCACCCCCAGCTCCCGCATGCGGTCGCGCTCGCGCTCGCTCGCCGCGTACCACGCGATGGGCGTCATGTAGTCCACCAGCTCCCGCAGACTGTCGTTCTCGGCCATGACCTCGTCTGGCGTCCTGCCGTACCTGCGCAGGAAGTCGTGCTCGCTCTTGTCGAAGTCGCGCACGAGCTGACCGTCTTGGCCGAAGCTCATGATTCTGCCCATCTAGTCCACCTCGATTCCCAGCTCGCGCAGCTCGGCGCGTATCTTCTTTGGAGCGACGCACTTGCAATCGGTAAGAATGTCACAGTCGTAAAAGTATGCGCACTGGCTGCAATTGTTTTCGAGGACCACGAGAGCATTCCTGCACAGCTCTCGCAGCTTGGAGTTCTCCGATTGCAGGTCTTGCGCTCTGTCCCGCAGCTCGTCGGTGATGCTCATCGGAAGCCTCCAAGCTTGTACAGGTACTCAATCGCATCGGATATGCCACGGTAGTAGGCGTCCTTCGGATTCTCGGGAACTGCCTCCTTCTGCGCCCCAGCTTGTGCAATTGCAGTTATGACGAACTCGATTTCCGTACGGTCCATCTACTCCACCTCGATTCCAAGCTCACTGCACTTGTCGATGATTGCTATCACTTCGTCTTTCGCTGCTTCTGATGGCGGCATCCTCATTAGCTCTAGAATCGTCTCTCGGTTACGGAGATTGGCGTATAGCTTTTGCACCAGCTCCCGCAACTTGGCGTTCTCGGCGTTCGCCCGCTGCAAATCGTCACGCAGCTCCCAGATGGTGTCGGCTGCTTCACGGCACATGCGTGCCAGCTCGAACATGTTGTTTCCGTTCCATTCGTCTGCCGACTTGTTCAACTTGTCAATCAAGCTGCTAATCATGCTCATGCGTACACCCCGCTACTCTCCATCCTCTCTCGCACGTCATGCATCTCCTTGATGCTGAACAGGTGCGACCTCTGCATGTCGTGGAGAGCGGTCCGACATGGACAATGCCACATGTCTCGCCTTAGCCCCTTGCCACCGTCGATGGCGTGTAGCGCCTGTCTCAGCAGTGCCGTCCTGATGCAGTCGTTTATGCCCTCTCTTCTGGTCTTGAACTCTCGCGTGTAGAACGGCATATCGAATGGAGGTTCGTGCTCCTTGGCGTGCCAACTCCACATGCCCTCGTCGCGTACGACCAAAGCAAGCTTCTGGTATCGCCCGCCGTCGTACTCGTTCGCCCACACCTCGCAGTATCCGGGACGAATGTTGGTCACGCGAAACCTCATGCGTCCACCTCCTTGCGCTCGCCCCACTTGCAGAAGCCGTCAGGGTCCGTGTCGATGCCGATTGGCACCATTTGCTCCTTGATGTGGTCCCACGTGGAAGAGCATCGACTCGGGTTGAAGCATCCGCCCGGCTCCCACACGTTCTCGTAGATACCAAACCCACGCTCCTCGCGGGTCATGCTTTCGGGCGTGTAGAACTTGCAATCCCTGCACCGCACGATGCGCTCGCGCACTCGCCATGACGCGCTTTGGCTGCTTGGTTCCTCGACCACGTACTCAGCCATCGGTCACCTCCGCATCTGCGTCATTTGTCGTAGGCCCTACGATGCGGCGTCCGCAGTTGGGGCAGAAGTTGGGGCGCACGCGCTTGCCAATTCCGTACATGTACTCCCACATGTAGCCGCATTCTCCACACCCTCGAAAGAAGCGGTCAATCATCACCTCGTGGCACTCCCCGCTCCCCAGCGTGGCGGCGATGGCCTGCTCGGGAGTTAGGTGGTAGATGTAATCGACCTTGAGCGTAATAGAGCCGTCAGGAGCTTCCCACGCTCGCCATATCTCGACTTCTTGACCCTTACCTACCTTCCAGCATGTGTGTCGCTTTTTCTGCCACCACTCCACCCCGCGCTCGTCCAGCAATGCCCGCAGGCGTTCAGTCACATCGTCCAGTGGCGCTAACAAGCGTTCAGTCATGCCTCGCTCCAATCGCAGTTGCAGAGACGGTGATCTTTGCTCTTGACTGCTCTTTTGCCTTCTAGGACCTCAGACGCCTTCTCGTAGTACTCCAAGAATTCAGGAAGAATCTCCACCGCCTCATCGATGCATTTCTTCTTGTCATAATCCGAAAGGCACGGCACGTTGTAGAACATGCACTTGTCAAAGTAAATGTTCTCTGCTATGGATAGCGTCAACACCAGCAACGCGGACAAGGCTTCATCTTCTGTCATGATTCACTCCAATCGTACTGGTCGAAAAGCTCCTTGCTGCCTAGGAAGGTTAGGGAGTCGGGCTGCACCCTCTGAACCGTACCGTCCTGATGCTCGACCACGAACAGGCCATCTGAAGTGGGCATAGGCCAAACGAACACAGGGACTCGGGCAACCTCGTCATACTCGATAATGCCGTTACCCTTGTAGTGCGGCTCTTTAATTGTGAGCATCGCCTGACGCCTTGGGAACTCGCATTTGAAACGACCTTATGCTTGCTCTCGTCCATACCTACTCCTCCCACTGGTCGCATTCTCCGCAATCGAGGATGCGTGCCATGTCCTCTCGCCAACCCTTGTGCTCGCGGCTGTCGATGAACCATGCGTAGATGCGCTCGCACGCACCGCAGTGGGCGCAGTCGTCCATCCACTCGGCGGGCGTGCGCTCCGGCTCCGGGTCCGGCTCCGCGTAGCGCGGGATGGAGTCCGGGTCGACGGCCATGTCACTCGCCACCCGGGAGGGCGGGCGCGCCGTCGGCCTCGTCCCCGTCGTCGTACTCGAGCGGCAGCGGCTGCTCGGGGTCCACGATCTGGACCGCGACCGTCTTGCCGCGCATGCGGTACAGGTCCGCTATGTCCTCCGGCGTCACGAAGCCGTCGGGCACCAGCTGGACCACGGTGCCGTTCTTCTTGGCCGCGATGCTGTCGAGCGTCGCGGTGATCCGGATGCTTCCTCGTGCCATGTCTGTCCCTCCTCCTTAGAACGGAATAGAATCGTCGTACACGTCGGCCTGCGGCGCGGGCTGCGCGCTCGAGAGGCTGGGCTGGTAGACGCCCGGCGCGGCGACGTAGCCGCCCGTGGCCTGCTGCTGCGCGGGCGCCTGCCGTCCGCGCTGCTGGCGCTGGCCCCCGGTGTCGCCCTGGCGGTTGCTGAACTCGATCTCGTCCACCACGACCTCGACCTTGCTGCGCCTGGTGCCGTCCTGCGCCTCCCAGCTGGACCAGCGCAGCTTGCCCTCGATGGTGACCTTGGTGCCGCGCTCGAGGTAGCGCTCGATGGCCTTGGCGCGGTTGCCGAACACCACGCAGTCGATGAAGTTGGGGACCTCCTCCCACTGGCCGGTCTCGGGGTCCTTGCGCTCGTCGTTGACGGCCACGCCCAGCGCGAGCGCCGTCTGCTGCTGCCCGCGCCACTCGGGGTCGCGGGTGAGGTTGCCGCTGATGACCACGCGGTTTATGTTTCGCATGTGTCCTCCTTCTTTGGTCGTTTCCACACAAGGGGCGGGCCGCGCTTGGGCCGATTCCCACCAAGGCGCGGCCCGAGTCGCTAGAAGTCGATGTCGTCGGGCGCGAGGCCCTCGTCCCCGGGCTCGTCCATCGGGGCGCCGGCCGCGCCGAGCATGCCCTCGTAGGCGCCCTGCGCGCCGGTGATGCCCTCGGCCTTGTAGCGCTCCCACAGGTACGCCTTGGCCTCGGCCTCGACGTAGCCGAGCGCCACGAGGCGGGCGGTGGAGTCGCGCAGCCACGCGAGGTCCCCGTCCGTCGGCTTGGACGGCGCGGGCGCCGGGGCGGGCTCGACCTGCACCTGCTGGGCGGGCTGGGCCTGCTGCCTGCCGCGCATCCAGTCGGGGAGGTCCTCGACGTCCTGCGTGAATATGTCGCTTGCGGCCGTGGTGCTCTTGACCGCGTCGACGAGGGCGCGCTTCTTGGCCATCTTGAGGACCGTGTTGTACGTGTCCGCTATGTCGGCGTTCTCGACGCGCGTCTTGCTCCCGTTGGTCCACTGGTTGCGGTAGCGGTACTTGCTCTCCATCGTCGAGCAGCTCCCGATGCCCTCGCCCTCGACCACGTCGCTGCCGCGCTGGTACAGGGTGCAGGTCACCTCGACCTCGCGGTGCCCGCCGGCCAGCTGCGTCTTCTCGACGCGGTAGCGCGGCACCAGCTTGAACATGAGGCAGATCTTCTCGGCTCCGGGCTGAAGCAGCGACGGCTTGCCCTTCGTCCCCGGGATCACGCCGTAGTGCTCCCCCGACTTGAGGACGTTGCTCATGAGATACTGCAGCTGGTTCACCTGCTGGCGCACCTCGAGGGCCGCCACCTGCTCCTCGCCCGCCACCGCGAGCTGGTTCTCCGTCGTCATGGCTCCCCCTTACTTGGCTGTCAGTTTGTACTGGCGCCCCCTGGTGGGCACCTTCACGCGGCGCGAGATGCCCTCGCGCTCGCAGAACGCCATGAACGCCTCGGCCTGCGCGGCCGTCCCGTATCCGCAGAAGACGTACTCCGGCACGGCGCCGGGCGCCGGCGCGTTGGTGGCGATGGCCACCTGCTCCGCGATGCCGGGCGGCTCAGGCGCGGGGCGCCCGATGATCGCGGGCGGCTCGTAGGGGATGCGCCACCCCTCCTCGGCCTCCTCCCGCTCGCGGCGCTCGGCCTCCTCCCGCTCGCGGCGCTCGGCCTCGGCCCGCTCGCGGCGCTCGGCCTCGGCCCGCATGCGCTCGTACTCCTCCTCGCGGCGCCTCCGCTCCTCCTCGAGGCGCCTCACGCGCTCGCGCTGCTCGGCGCGGGCCTGCGCGCCGGCTATCGCCTGCCCGAGGTCGAGGGTCGAGAAGTAGTCGGCCTTTGCGGCCTCGAGGTCCTCGGGGCCCACGGCGCCCTCGATGGTCTGCTCGCCGGCGGCGATGGAGTCCACGGCCCCGCGGAGGCCGGCCTTGGCCGCCTCGATGTTGGTGCTCCTGTTGAGCCACCCCTTGCCGCGCTCGCTGCCGTACCTGGCCACGAGTCGGTCGAGCGGCACCAGCGGCACGAGGTCGGGCGCGTACTCGTCGTAGGCCTCCTGCAGCGTGGCGCGCCTCTCGGCGCCCCAGCGGGCCTCGTACTCGTCCAGCGCGGCGCGGTAGGCCGCGTCGAGGTCGGTGAGCGGCTCGAGCACGTCCTTGACGTCGCCCCTGAACCGCTTGAGCGCGTCGTCCATCTCGCGGGTCATGGCCTTGCGCTCCGCGTCCAGCTCCGCGGCGTCCTTGCGGACCGACGCGCGGCTCGCCTTGGCGTCCTTGTAGGCCCGCTCGTCCGCGATGGTCTCGGGCACGCGGTACTGCGCGGCCAGCTCGGCCACGCGGCCGCGGGCGGTGGCCAGCCACTGCTCTGCCCTGCTGAGCGGGCTCAGCTCGCTCTCGATGACCTCCGCGGCCACGTCGATGGTCTCTGCCATGTCATTCCCCCTCTTTGCACTCATCGAGAATTAGCTCCTTGAGGCTGCGGAGCGACTTTCGGATCTCTCCGAGCTCTTCATCGATGTCCGCCACTTCTTTGCGGTAATCGTCGGCCTCTTCTGGTCTTCCATCCAAGTCCGAGAGGTAGATCGGGACTTCCAGCCTAACGACATCAGTGAATGCCCTGCTTTCGTGTATGAACACGTTCATAAGCAGCTCCATCATCTTTTCCCGCGTTTCGGGCTTCATCAGTCCCAACCCCCTACGTATCCAAGGAACAGCTCCGTGAGCGAGTCCCTGTCGATAAGGACCGTTCCGTCCTTCCTGGTTATGTGGCGGAGCTTGAAGGGGCCACCTGACTTGCACATGTTGAGCACCTGGTCCTCGGTTATCATTGCCAGCTCGGCCGCCCTCCTGACGGTGATGTATCTGTCCCTGTCAGCCATCTCACCCCTCCTCCGTGTGGAGCCGGACCCAGACGCCCGGCTCCCTCTTGTCGGTCTTCTCCGCTATCGCCAGCCTCAGGTCGACGTAGCGCTGGCTGTCGTCCCGTATGGCCGAGCACCCGCTGCGGTGCTTCCATACCTCCTTGCCGGTCTTCGGGTCGGTGCGCATGAAGGTCGGCGTGCAGAGCGCGTCGAGGATGTACTTCGCGCCACCGAAGACGTTGTCGGGGTCGCGGTTGCGGCCCGCCTCGACGAACGTGAGCGTGACCGTCGTGCGGCCCTCGGGCGCCGTCCACCCCTGCGCCTCCATCGCCTCGGCCGCGCAGGTGGCCACCTGGAGCTCGGCCCCGGCCTTCTGGCGGTCGACCCTGCGCTTCCCGAAGGTGCGCTGGCTCTGCATGATCTCGTTCATGCCCCACCACGGGCCCTTGCGCTGCCCGTGCTGGTTGTGGTAGTTGCTGGGGACGAAGAAGACGAGGTCCCTCACGCCAGCTCCTCCCACGTGAAGCTCCCCTTCCCGCTGTTGCGCCACTGGCCCATGCCGCGCAGGCGGCCGTAGTCGAGCCATTCGCGCACCGCGTCCATCTGCCCGTCCTGCAGGCAGGTGATGGTCGCCTCGATGGTCGTGCCCGCCGGCACCGCCTCGCTGTGCGCGAGGGCCACGCGCTCCCCCTGCGGCGTCTGCGCTCGCAGCGGGCGCTGGCAGTCGGTCCCGACCGGGCTCGTCCCCTCTGGCGTGTGCAGGACGATCCTGCGCGGCCCCACGAAGATGAGGCCGTCGATGTCCTTCTTGTAGGCGCGCATGCCGCTGCTGCGGGTACCCTTGACCTTCTTGAGCATGTAGCAGGCGTCCTTGAAGAAGCCCTTCAGCTGGTAGTTCCAGAGGAAGGGCTCCCCGTCCTCGGTGCGGGGGAACACCGTCCGCCCGCGCTCGGCGGCCTCCTCGACCCCGAGGGATGCCACCTCCTCGGCGCGGCTCGGCGCGTCGGGCGCCTTGCTCGCGATGAAGTGGTCGTGGATCTCAGGGTCGCTGCTGGCCGTCCCCAGCAGCTCCTCGGTGAAGGTGATGCGGACCCTCATGTCCTCCATGTCTGTCTCCCGTCTCTCGTCTCCGCGGCCTCGGCCGCGCCTTCCGTGCTGTTCATTGCCATGCCTTTGCCTCGCATGGGGCAGCGGCCCTGCGCTTTGCCTTGGCAGTGCTGCGCTTTGCCTTCGCGTCGCTTTGCATTGCACGCCTCGCCCTGCCGTCGCTCCGCCTCGTCCTGCCATGCCCTCGCGACTCCATGCTTCGCCTCGCCCTTGCAACGCTATGCCTTGCCCTCGCGTCGCTATGCTCATCCTTGCTTCGCTATGCCTTGCTCTCGCGTCGCGATTCAATGCCTCGCCCTCGCATCGCTTTGCCTCGCCCTCGCATCGCTGGGCATTGCCATTGCGCTGCATCGCGCACCTGTGCCAAGCCATTGCCACGCACCGCCCAGCTCTGCCAAGCCTCGCCGCTGCATTGCAAAGACTCGCAAGGCTTAGCCTTTGCGCTGCCTGGCCCACTTCGCCACGCCGTCGCTATCCTGCGGGCTCCGCGGCCTCGGGCGCCCCGAGCGCGCGCACGCGGTCCTGGTAGTCCATGCGGCCAGCGATGCCGGCCATGGCGAGGAAGGCCGCGAGCAGGAGGGCCGCCAGCAGCAGCTCCATGCGCTCCCTGCGCTCCCTCTCGTGCCTCTCGCGCCTCGCCCTTGCGATCGCCGACGCCCTGGGCGTCCTGCGCGTGTCCTCGTGCCTCATCTGCTATGCTCCGTTCCGTGCCCCGCGTGGGCACCCGTCTCCGAGGCGGGGCCGCCAGCCTGCCAGCCCGTGCCCCGCCTCGTCTCCCTCTCGAGCCATTCCTCCGCGTCGCGCTCGCCGATGCGCAGCCCCCGCCTCCGGTCCCCCGGCCTGAGCGCGGGTAGGCTGCCGTCGCTTATCGCGTCGTAGATGGTCGTCCTTGGCAGCAGGGTCCTCTCGTGGAGCTCCGCCACCGTCATGTACCTCTGCAGCATCCGCCGCCTCCCCTCCAAGCGCCCCGACCGGCGCGCCGCCCCGCCAGGCGGCCGCATGGTGGAATAGAAAGGAGATAGTGACCAGCGTACGGGTTGGCCGCCTTTCGACGGTTCCTGCGCCGGTGTCCTCGAAGGGTTGCCATCCCTGCTCGGCATCGGCGGTCTCCGAAGTGGGCGGCGCGCCGGTCGTGGCGCTCGGTCTTGCCTACAGCGCGATGATGCCCGGTGCCTCCATGGCGGACCCGTATCCGGTGAGCCCGCCCTCTATGGCGTCGAGCATCTCCCCGGCCGCCCGCTCGTCCACCGACTTGTAGGCGGCCACGATGCCCCCGAGCCCCGCCTCCGTCGCGATGGCCGTGGGCAGCATGTGGTCCCTCCGGGCCACCAGCAGGTCCGCGAGCGCCCTCGCCTCGGGCGCCTTGCGCCGCTCCCCGCCGAGCCCGTCGATGAGCAGGAGCCCGCACTCCCGGTACGGCATGAGCACGTTGTGCTTGCTGTTGCTCCCGTAGTTGCCCGCCGAGGCCACCTCGTCGCATATCGTCTTCGAGGTCCGGTAGGTGATGGTCCCGACCCTCGTCGTGCTGGCCGCGATGGCGGCCTGCGCGAGGATGCGCGACCTGTCCTGCGCCTCCCCGCCGGTCACCAGCAGCCATGGGGCGTTGCCGGCCCTGATCGCCCGCGACCACTCGTCGAGGTACGGTGGCGGCAGCTCGTCCCATGGGCGCCTCATGGCCCATACGATGCGGGGGAAGCCCGCGGCCGCCATGACCTTCTCGTAGGCGCCGTCGATGTCGCCCCGGCTCGTGTCGGACCCCTCGCCCATGAAGCGCTGCCTGAACCATGCCGGCATGCTCCCGCTGGTCATGTACTCGTGGAGCACCTGCTCGTAGCTCGCCACCGGGCCGGTGATGGGCTTGAGCATGTGCAGCCGCGGCGTGTACGTCCCGGGAAGCCCGCCCCAGTGCCGCTCCGCGAGCGCCTCGAACATGCGCTCCAGCGTCTCCTGGTCGACGGGGATCCCGGCGACGGTCACCGTCTCCGCCATTGCCTTCGCCTCCCTCCTCCCGCCTCCACCAGACGCTCTGGCCGTTGGCGTCAGCCGGTCTCGCCGGTGATCTCGCGCAGGTGAGCCAGCTTAGTGTCGAAGCTTGATTGAGTGGTGGGGGTAGGGGGGTTGTTATTGATTAATGATTCATGATTAATGATGTCGGAGGCACTCCTGCCAGCGTGCTTGTGGGTTTGCTCCCCACCCACTTTTTGCGTTTCCGCAGGTGATGTGCCTTGTTGGTCCTCAGAAACTTGCATACGTTCTTGCATCGTTTCTTGGTCAAGTTCCTGATAACTTTCTGACAACTTCTTGACAGCTTTTTTGCGATTTCTTTTGCCGTTCAGGGCGTTTCTCCGATAGCTCGCAAGGGCCGCGAGCTGCATGTCGAACATGTTCTGTGCCGGCTTCGGGAGGCTTCCCTCCTCCGGCTCGGTCCCGTCGAAGAAATACTCCGCCATCGCATAGAGCAGCTTCGCCGCCTGCGCTCGCGTGAGCGAGGCGTCGATGATCCTCCAGGTGTCTCGGTACAGCCTGAAGTAGCGCGGGGCCTCGTCGTGCTCGGCCATGGCTACTCGCTGGCCACCGCGACGCCGCTCCGCTCGTCGGTCAGCCCAAGGAGGTACTCGGGGGAGCATTTGTACAGCCGGCTGAGCGATATGAGGTTGCTGGCTGTCGGCTCGCTCTCGCCGTGCTCCCACCGCGCTATCGCGTTGGGGTGCACGCCGATGGCGTCTGCGGCCTCCCTCATGCTCAGGCCGCTGCGGGCCCTCTCGGCCCGCATGTTCTGGCGCATCTCTGCACCTCCCTCTCGATCTCCAAGCCGCACCAAGGCGCGGCTTGGCCTGTTCTTCGTAGCTGTATGCGGTTATCAGGGTACGGTTACACGCTCCGCGTGTGACGTGTCCCATATTACACATGTGGCGGGTGATTTGCAACAAGAATTTGTGAAATAATACACGTACGATGTGTGAACGGAGGTAAGCATGTTGCGCATAGCCGAGGCACGTATCTCCCGGGGCTGGTCGCAGGAGGAGCTCGCCCATGCGATCGGCACGACCCAGCAGACCGTCCAGCGCTGGGAGTCCGGCCAGACGGACCCGCAGGTCGGGAAGGTGATGTCGATCTCCGCGGCCCTTGGCGTGACGGTCTCCTACCTGCTGGGCGTCGAGCCGCTGTCGTCGGACTCGCTCACCGACGAGGAGCGCGAGCTGCTCTCGACGTTCCGCGCGTGCAACGAGACGGGGCGCGAGTACATCCTGCGGCTCGCCGAGACCACCCTCCACCTCGTGGGGCGCTCCTGATGGCCCGCCGGATGCGCGCCGCCTGGGGGTCCATGGCCGAGGTCTCGCCGGGTGTCTGGCGCATACGCTACTGGGGCAAGGACCCGGCCACCGGCGAGTACCGGCGCCGCTCGCGCACGGTGCGGGGCTCGCGCGTCGATGCCGAGCGCGCCCGCGCGGAGCTGATGCTCGAGCACTCGGACGAGGCCCCCTGCCCCACCGTCGGGCAGGTGTGGGAGCGCTGGCACCTGCCGGCGCTCGGGCGCCGCGTGGAGGAGGGCGACCTTTCGCCCCAGACCCTGCAGCAGTACCTCTCGGGGTGGCGCAGGCACGTGGCGCCCCGCTGGGCCGACGTGCCGTGCGATGCGGTGAGGCCGCTCGAGGTCCAGCAGTGGCTGTCGTCGCTGGGCGCCAACCAGGCGCGCGGCGCGCTCGACGTCCTGCGGCCCGTCCTGGACTACGCGGTGCGCTACGGGCTCGCCGCGTCGAACCCGGCGAGGGAGCGCTACGTCATGCCCTCGCGCTCCACGGCCCGCACCATGGACCGGGCCGTCTGGACCCTCCCGGAGCTGGGCGAGGTGTGGCGGGAGGTCATGGGCGAGTGGTTCGAGGCGGCGTTCCTGCTCGCTGCCTTCGGCGGCCTGCGCGTGGGCGAGGCGCTGGGCGTCATGGGCGGCGACGTCTCGGGGTGCCACGGCTGCGCCCTCGTCGAGGTGCGCAGGCAGGTGACCAACCGCGGCGACGGCGTCAGCGAGCGCCTGAAGAACCGGCAGAGCCGCCGGGCCGTGGCCGTCCCCGGCCGCGCCGGCGCCCGGCTGCTCCTTCTTGCCGGCGCCTCGGGCGGGGGCTGGCTCTCGGGCGACGGCATGGGCGGTCCCTCGTCGCAGGACCGCCTGGGCGACTCGTGGGCGCGCGCGGTGCCCGACGGCATGCGCCACCCGTTCCGCAACCTGCGCAACTCGTGGGAGACGAACGCCCGCTGGTCCCTCGGGCTCGACCACTGGGGCATCGAGGTCATGCTCGGCCACGTGGCCCCCGGCGTGACCGGGCGCCACTACGACCGCCCGCGGCCCGACATGATCGCGGCCGTCGTGGCCGAGGCGTACGCGGCCCACCCCTATGACGCGGGCTGGGACTGGGCCGCTTGGGACGAATAGGGACGATGACCGTCCGTTTTGGCGCTTCTACCTGCGGTTATGCGTATGGCTTTACAGACCGTTGTAGTATGCCGGTCGTCCGGGTGCTCCGGGTGGCCCCCTGACGTGCGGCTTCTCGTCCGGGTGCTCCGGCTGGTCCCCGCTTTTCCGCCCCGTTGGGACGCGCTTGGGACGCAAAAAAGCCCCCCGCCCGCAATGGGGCGAGGGGCTTACTCGTACCTTGCTCTTACCTACTCGCACCTGCGCCCGCGTGGGCGCTACTCCTCGACGTAGGTGTACGTCGCGGGGTCGGGGTAGTTGCTCGCGCTGGTGTAGGCCGCGAGCGAGCCTTGGGGGACGTAGATGGTGACCCCGCGGTTGGCGGTATTGGAGTTGAAGAATCCTTGTGCTGTTGGCGGGGTCTCGCGCTTGAAGTGAATCTCTCTGAGGCAATAGGCATTGGAGAACACCGAAGACCCGATACTGGTCACACTGCTCGGTATCGAAATCCGACCTATCGCGTAGCAGCTGGAAAACTCATATGCCCCCATATCAGAGCCCGTGACGTTGACCATCTTGAGCGAAGAGCAGTTCTGGAAGAGACGGGAAGATGAATACACCTTCTCGCCTAAGGAGGCGTACTTCAGTCTGGTGCAGTAGTTGAAGCAGTTCGATGCGGAGAGGGAACAACTAGCCGGGATGGTTATGGCCTCGATTGAGTTGCAGCTATCGAAGACGTTACTACTTATCGAGGTGAGTGTGCTCGGCAGGGTCACGTACTCGAGATTGGCGCACGAACCGATGGCATAGGTATAAAGATTCGCAACGCTGTCGCCGACCCTGACCGCGCGGACGCTGTGCGAGTACGGAAGGTTATCGTTTTTGGTGGCGCTGTTTGCGCTGAGAATGGGTTTACTGTTTGTGGCGGCCAGGTTTAGAGTCCCGCTGTTCACGTGGACACTGATGGTGTACCTGCCCGCGGTGCTGTAGGCATGATGCACATACATCGGCGTGGACACATCCGAGCCGGTCACCGTGCTGCTGGCCCCATCTCCCCATTGGACGGTGGCGTTCCCCTTGAGTGCGAACGAAAGGTATGGAGACAGAAACCCGTCCCTCAGCTCGACATCAATCTCGGTGTCCCCGCTCTCGGTGACGTACATCTGGCCCACGACCAGCATACCGCACTCGGCCACGTACGCCTGCGCGTCCGCGAGCGTCCAGTTCCAGCCCTGCGAGACGAGGCCCGCGTGCGTCGGGTTCTCGGGCATGGCCGTGAGCGCGAGGAACTCCGCCGCGGTGTAGCTGTGGACGATGGTGCCGTCGTAGTCGATGAAGTTCACGTCCTTGGGGTCGACGGAACCGCCGCCCCCACCGCCACCCGACGCCGTGCCCGTGGCCAGCGTGCCGTCGGCGAGGTGGAAGGTCTTGCCCTGCGCAACGTCTCCCGCCACGGCCGTGGTGTCGCTGGTGTCGGTGAACGGGTGGAACGTGCCGTTGGAGTCGGGCAGGCGCACCGAGGGGACGTCCTCGTAGATGGCGCCCATCACCATGATCTCCTGTGCCATGTCGCCCCCTAGCTGATGCTGAGCACCTTGGTCGTCTGGTCCTGCGTGATGGTCGGCACGGTGAGCGTGCCCGCCACGCCGAAGATGGACGTGCCGCTGATGATGTTGGGTCCGCGCAGGTTGGTGTCGCCCGCGATGACCTGCGCGCCGCCGAGGTACTGGCCCGCCGCGATGGTCTGCTGCGTGGTGCCGGGCGTGTAGGTCTGCGCCGCCTTGGTCGGGATGGTGCCCGTCACGAGCGCGCCGCCCGCGTAGGCGGTCTCGCCCTGCAGCAGGTCGCCCGCCTGCGCCGTGCCGTCCGCGGTGTCGAGGAAGCGGGCCTCGCCGCCGCCCACGAGCGGGATGGTCACCTCGGGCACCTGCTGGTAGGTCACCCCGTTGATGATTACGTTCTGTGCCATGTTCTACTCCTTAGCTAACGGTGAGGGTCGAGCCGTCCCACGTGACGAGGCCCCAGTTGCTCGGGATGGGCCGGACGGTGAGGTCTGCCGTCATGACGCGGCCCGCCGTGGGCAGGACCTGCGCCCAGCGCGCCGCCGAGACCTCGTAGGGCCCGTCGTAGGCGGGCGCGTCGGTCACGCGGACGGGGATGTACTCGGCGGCCGAGAAGGCCACCTCGTCGGGCTCGGCGACCGTGAGCGGGATGCGGCATGCGCATTCGCTAGGCATCGCCCACCGTCCTTCCCAGCAGGTTCCCGGCGACCTCGACCGTCGCGATGCCGGTGGCGTTGCGCCGGCCGTCGGCGTCGAGCCAGTTGACCTGCAGCCTCGCGCGGCCCTCGTCGAGCGATGCCGTCTGCTCCTGCGTGTAGCCCACGGTGATGGTGGTGCCCTCGTCGTCGTGGGCCATGTCCTCGGCCCCCACCCTCGTGGTGATCTCGTCGCCCCTCTGCTCGAGGGTCACCCAGACCTCGCACCCGGTGAGGTCGATGCCCTGGACGGCCAGCTCGACCGTGGGCGTCGTGTAGCGTCTCATGCGCTGCTCCTTCGTGCGTGCGGGGCGGCCCCCCGCGGGGCCGCCCCATCGTGCGTTACAGGCACCTGCCGTCCACGCACACCGGCCTGCCGAGGCACTCCCTCGCGGCCTCTATGGCCTCGATCGAGTGCCCCTCGACCAGCTGCGCCGCCCATTCCTCGACGGGGACCCATGACCGCTCGGGGACCGCCCGGCGCATGCGGCCGAGCAGCCCCCTCGATATGGTCACCGCGTGCGCGACCTCGTGCAGCAGGACCCTGTCGAGCAGCGGGGGCACCACGCCCTCGTCGATGCTGACGGTCCTCGTCGCGGGGTCGGTCATGGCGAGCCGCGCGGTGCCGGTCCTGTCGACGAGCCGGGGGTCGCCCCTCGGCACGCGCCGGACCAGCCACAGGTCGCCGCCTATGGCGAACGGCCGCATGCGGTGCCTACATCCCGAGCATCTGCCGCAGCTCCCGCTCGAGCTGGGCGCGCTCCTCCGCGGGCGCGGACGCCATGGCGTCGCGCAGGCCCTGCATGTCGTAGCCGTGGCGGCCGGCGTCGTAGCCCGGGCGCGTGGCGTAGCGGCCCATGGCGTCGCGGTACCCGCTCGGCCCCTCGGGCATGTAGCCGCCCGCGGCCATGCGGCCGGCGTCGTAGCCCATGGCGGGCTGGACGCGGCCGGAGGACATGGGCGTGTACCCGGCGCCCGCGGCCATCGCCTGGGAGATGGACTTGTAGTACTCCGCCTCCCAGCACGCCTGCTCGGCCTCGCTGAGGTCCTTCACGATGTCGGCCAGCATGCCCATCTCCTGGATGTCCATGCGGTCGGTGCCCCGCTCCGCGATGGAGCGGTCGATGCGCTCGAGGACCTTCGCCTTGGCCTGGTAGATCTTGTCAACCATTGGCGCCTCCTACTCGTTTACCGGTCCGATGGTGAGGCTGCCGCCCACCACCCTGATGGCCGGGGTCGGGACGGCCGCCGGGTCGTCCACCGCCCCGCTCACGTACTCCACCGACAGCGACGGGCAGCAGCCCCACGGGATCTTGACGGTCTTGCGCGAGGTCACGTTGCCGTACTCGTCCACGGCCGCGGGGGTCGTGATGGCGCGGCTCGACTCGATGGGCTCGCCGCCGATGGTGAGCGCCACCGCGATGGGGCCGACCGTGCCGCCATCGGGGACCGCGATGTTGCCGGTGAACTCCACCTCGTACTCGGTGAGGCGCGGGCACCCGCACGCGCGCGTGCGGGACATGCCGCGCAGCTGGAAGGTGCCGTTGCCGTCGTCGTGGTAGACGCGGCCCTGGCTGCACGGGATGGAGTCGTCGAACAGGACGGGGCTGTTGAGCGCCACGGTCTGCGCTGGTGCTATGAACTCACAAGCCATGGCCCGCCTCCCTAGGCGGCGCAGCCGCAGCCGCATGCGGGCTGCTGGTTGCACGTGAAGATCGGGGTGCGGCCGTAGACCGGCATGCTCGGGACCGGGCAGCTGTTGAGTCGGTTGTAGAGCGCGTCGACCTCGTTGGCGAAGCCCTGCGAGATGAACGCGTTCTGCGCCTGCTGCGAGGCCGCGAGGTTCGCCATGTTGAGCTGGTTCTGCAGGCTGGCGTTCTCGCGCTCGGCCTGTGCCAGCTGGCCCTTGACGCCGTCGAGCTCGAGCTGGCACAGCTTGTCCATGATGGTCTGGGTCTTCGCCGCGTTGTCGGCGAGCAGCGTGCTCGTCTGGTTGGCGTTCTCGAGGCGCGCGTCGCAGCAGCACTGGGCCTGCTGGGCCTGCAGCGCGTTGAAGCCCTGCATCATGGCCGTCTGCATGCCGTAGCCCTGCTGCATGCTGGCCATCTGGCGCGCGTTGGCCGCGGTCTCGGCGTTGGCGAAGCCGTTGGACACGGCCATCTGCATGTCGCCGCAGCAGCCGCACAGCTGCTGCGAGAGGCCCGCGATGGCCTGCTGGGTCGCGGCGGCCGCGGCGCCCGCCTGCTCGGACTGGTTAAGCCACGGGTAGAGGGCGTCGCCGCCCACGCAGCCGGCGCCGCCGCCGTTGCCGTAGCCGCCGCTGCCGTAGCCGCGGTTGCTGAAGCCGCCGCCCAGGATGATGAACAGCAGCAGCCAGAGGATGCCGTTGTCGCCGCCGAGGCCGTCTCCGTTGCGGCCGTTGCCGATGACCGTCGCGAGGTCTGAGAGACTGAAGTCGTTCATTTCCCACCTTTCGTTCGTGTTTCGCTTTCTCCTGCGCCGTGTGCACCCGGCGCGCGGGGACTACCTTCCGAGGAGCGAGCGGGACAGGCTCTCGAGCCGGCCCATGTCCACGCCGTAGCGCTGGCACGCCTGCTCGATGCTCATCCCCCGGTTCTGCTCCATGAACTGCGCGAACGTCATTCCCGCCGCGCTACTCGGGGGACCCTGCGTGGGCTGGCCTTGCGTGGGCTGCCACCGGGGGCTCTGCTGCGGGCTCTGGAACTGCTGCATAAAGGGCATTTCCGCCTCCCATCATGGACTCGACCCTCGCCGCCAGCGCGTCGAACTCGTCACGCCCCACGTAGCCGGCGAGCGCCGGCTGGGGCCGCTCCTCGACGTGCGGGTGGAAGTCGAAGGCCTCCACCGTCTTGGCCCCGGCGCCGTCCGTCGAGACCACGTAGAAGGTCCGGCCGTTGGCGTCGAACAGCGCCGGGCTCATCGAGTTGGGCGGGAGCTGGTACTGCAGCGCGCTATCGCGCCCGTTGACCTTGACGATGCCGTTCACGGGCGGCTGGTACGCCTGCGGCGCCTGCGGGGGCATGTACCCCTGCGCCACGATTGGCTGCGCGTACTGTGCGGCGTAGGGCTGGTAGGGCTGGTAGGTCATCGCTTCTCCTCCGTCTTCCTCGCCGGGACCGCCCACAGCCTCTCGACGTGCAGGCAGTTCGGGCATATCGCGTCTATGGTCCTCATGTCGTGCAGGCACCAGTCGGTCTCGGGCATGACCCTCATGCCGGCGCCGCACTTGGGGCACTTGTGGTCCCATCCGTCTATGCCGGTCATTGGACCGCCACCAGCGCGAAGGCCGCGGCCTCGACCACCGCGCGGAGCACCGCCCATGCGAGGGCCCAGAACAGCGCGGCCGTCGCCCCGGCCGCCATGGCGCCCCTCATTCGCCCGCCCCCTCCCTGCGGCATATCCCGCCGCGGTCGGTCACGATGTACTGCGCCCCGGTGTCGGGGTCGGTGATCACGTAGGCCCTGATGGCCTCGCCGTCGTAGGTGTAGGCGACCGTGAGGGAGTCGTGGGTCGGCCCGACCACGACCGGCACCCTCTGCGCCTCCCTGCGCTCGGCCTCCCGGTCGAGGATCAGCCACGCGGCCAGCGCCCCAGCGAGGAGCACGGCCGCGAGGGCCATCCCGAGGGCCGCCCCGTCGGACGGCCGCCTGCCGCGGCGCGCGGTCGGGACCCGGCGCCCCCTGCCGTCGTATGTCGTCATTCGGCCCACTCCCCTGCGTTGATGGACTCCTGCAGGGCCTTGGCCGTCGCCTCGCCGAGCACCCCCGCGCGGTCCCCCGCGCAGCTGTGCCCGTGGAGCACGAGCCATCCCTGCAGCATGCACACGGTGCCGCCGGCGGCGATGCCGGTCGGCCCAGGCACCCCGACGCGCCGCTGCACCGCCTCCATCAGCTCGGAGCCGGTGCCCTCGAACGTCACGGCGCGGAGCGCCGGGTAGGCGCCCTGGCACTCCTTGAGCTGGCCGCTCACGCAGCCGTCGGGGGTCGTGCCCATCTGGCGCTGCCACTCGCGCACCGTGTCGGGCCCGATGATGCCGTCCACCTCGAGGGCCGACGGCGCCGCCCCGCCGCCCCAGCGCAGGATGCAGTCCCAGCCGCGGCTGTAGGCGTACACCTTGCGGGTGTTGGTCTCGCCGCCCGTCTGGTCGCCGCCGGAGCCGCCAGCGATGCGGCCCCGCTCGTCGATGGATGCCTGCGCGATGGTCGCGCCCCTGCCCGCGCCGGCTATCGCCGCGCAGACGTGGCAGCTGTCGTTGAGCAGGATGTCGCCGGGGCGCACCGCGTCGATGTCGAACGGCAGGCGCCGCCAGCCGCGCGCGGTGAGGTTGTCGCTCAGGTCACCGGTGTAGCTCGCCGTGCCAACGTCGAAGCCCGCACGGCGGAGCGCCCAGATCACCAGCGAGCTGCAGTCGCACTCGCCGCCGTCGCGTATGTCCCAGCGGTTGGACTGGTCGTATCCGAGCGACCAGTCATCGCACGCCCTGCGCATCGCCTCGCAGAAGGCCGCGATGTCCGGCATGGTCACTCCTCCCTGAGGTGCGCCGCGTTTCCGTCGGGGTCCGGCTGGCCCATGGCGGCGATGTGGCTCACGCCGATGCAGGTGCCGATGAACGTCCCGAGCGCGTTGATGGTGAGCACGATGGCGTCCACGTGCGGCATCCCCCATGCGGGGCCCACCGCCCCGACGAGGGTCGCCAGCGCCGGGAAGAGCACGAGGCCCGTCCATTTCAGTACGTCGTATACGCGCGATGGCAGTAGGTAATTCATTTCGTTCCTTCCTCCTTGCTCCTTGACTCGCTTATCAGGTGCTCAATGGTGACGTGCGGCAGCCGGTCGATGCGCGTGCGGTAGCCGTCGATGAGGCCGTTGAAGCCCATGGCGCTGTAGCGGTCGTGCATGTCGCACCAGCTCGCGTGCTCCTCGGGCGTTATGCTCCCGCGCGAGAAGTACTTCTCCGCGTTGTGGATGAGCGTCGCGCGCATGGTGCTCTGCAGCGACGAGGTCATGAGGCTCATCTTCTCGTCCTGCCTGCGCATGTGCTCGGCCATGTCGTCGCGCCACTCGGCCTCCTTGGCGCGCTTGGCCTCGGTGGCCTTCTGTGCCTCGTCGCGCTTCTTCTCGCCGCGTGCGATCCTCGCGTTGATGCTCGCCGTCGCGGCGGTGACGATGACCGTCGAGGCTATGGGTGCCGCCCATGCCACGAATGGTTGCGGGTCCATCGGGCACCCCTAGTCCGCGAGCTTGTTCTCGCGGATGTAGTCGCGCACCGCCTCGACGTGGCCGCGCAGCTCCTCGTCCACCACGAAGAAGGACTCCTTGGTGTTGGAGCCTATGACCTCGCCCGTCACCGGGTCGATGGTGTCGTAGGTGTAGCTGATGCGGTCCCCGCCATTGACGTTCAGGGCCATAAAGCTGCTAAGCTGCTTCATTGCTTTCCTCCTTGACTGTCAGAAGCTCCTGCATGAGGAGCGACTCGATGCCGTCCACGTAGCCGTCCGCCTCGAGCGTCGCCTCGATCCCCGCAGCCGCGTCCTGCTGCTCACCGTCGTCCATCCGCAGCGCGTCGTCGTCCTCGAGGCGCGTGCTCTCGTAGCCGAGCTGCGCCGCCTTCAGCTCCCAGTCGAACGGGAGCCCGGGCGTGCCCTCCACGACGAAGTACCCGGGGTGCTTCTCGGCCACCCAGAGGTCGCCCCTCCCGCACTTCTGCAGGAACACCTGGTACCCCGCCGCGGTCTGCGCCGCCTCCGTGAGGATGTCGTCGATCTGGACGTAGCACAGGCCGTCGCCGCCTATGGTCCCGCTTCCGAGGTCTCCGAACGTCGGCCTCGGGGTCTCGTATGCGTAGAGCAGGCGATGGCCGTAGTGCTCGGTGTCGCAGACCCTGCTCTTGGTCCCGGTGACCGTGAAGCTGCCGTTCACCTTCGTGGTGTGGTTGAACGTCACGGGGACATACCCCGGCGTCGTGAAGCCCGACTCGTCGAAGACGATGTCCCTTCCTGACGTCGATTGGGGGTCAAGCCTCAGGATGATGGACGTCTCGTTGGCGATCAGCAGGTTTCTGAGGGATGTGCCATTTGACACGCCGATGTAGGCCTGTGTGCCTGACAGCCACACCTGCCCGCTGTGCGTGGCTCTGTCGTCGATGCGCTCCTGGTAGTGGCTGAGGACGAGCAGGTTGTCCGTTGCGGCGATGGAGCTGTGGTAGTTTGTCCCGCTCTGGTTCGACGGGACGAGGAGCAGCCGGTTGACGAACTCGAGGCTTCCCTGGCTGGTGAGCGTCGCGTATCGGTCGAGCGAAAGGCCGTAGACGTTGTAGTCGATGGCGCCGACGGGGCCCGTGAGGACGGCATAGGCGGACGTTCCGGCGTCGATGATGCTGTGCCTCGTGACCATCCTCTGCGGGAAGCTCCTGTCACTCGGCGTGCGCATGCCGTCCTTCACGAGGGTTATGTCCCCGGTGAGCCGCGACCCCGAGCCGTCGAGCTGGGATATGACGTTGCCGTTGGCGTCGAGCACCTGGATGATGCCGTTGACGTTGTTGGCGCCTCCCGCGACGAGCGTGCCCCCGTGGATGAAGTCGGCGCTAATGAAGCCGGAGACGAAGACCGTCTTCCAGTCCCAGTCGCCTCCTGCCGTGCGGCTGTTGGCGATGCGTATGGTGCCGCCCTTGACCTCGACGACCGCCGTCGCCTCGGCGCCCACGAGCGGGTCGCTCACCGCGCGGTCATAGGTGCGGATGCCCTCGCCCTCGGTGATGTAGGTGTAGCCGCCGGTGGCGTTGGCCGCCGCGTTTATCTGCCCTATCAGGTTTGACAGGTAGGTGTCGCTCGCCTGGTATGCCCCGGTGTTGCCGAGGATCTCGGCAAGCGATGCGACCTCCCCGGAGATGCCCGAGAGCTGGCCCGCCAGCGTCTCCTTGGCGTTCCCGATGGTGAGCCTGACGTCGGCCGGGTCGAGCAGGCTCTGTTCAACCCTCACCACGCGGGCCGCTATGCGCAGCCCCCCGTCGCAGAAGGTCCGGTCGACCACCACGACCTCGTCGCCGAGCGCCACGCCGTGGGTGCCCATTCCGGCCCTCTCGAACTGGACCACGTCCGCCTCGTAGGAGACGATGGGCCTGCAGTACTCGCTGGCGTGCTCGATCGCCCACGCCTTGAGGTCGTCGGGGTCGGCGTAGGTGTCGTTCTTGACGATGAGCGTGGGGTACTCCCAGCCGCCCTGCCCGTCGGGCTGGCGGGTCAGGGGCACGGCCGAGGCGTCCTCGACCCACGGGATGCCGCCGTTGACCCTCTCGATGCTCGGGCGCCGGGTGTAGCCTCCCGCCTCGGTCTCCTCGGACTTCCCGAGGGGGACGATGCGGCATGGCCATATGTCGTCGGAGACGGTGCGCCTGATGCCCGCCACGTCGTGCCCGTAGTCGAAGCGCCGCGTGGCGTCCGTCGAGCCGGTGTGCGAGAGCAGGTTGACCTGCCTGCCGACGAGGCCGGCGCCGGTCACGGTGATGGTGGCGCCGATCTCGCCGCCCCACCGCTCGACCACCGTCTGCAGGCCCTCCCACCCGCTCCTGCGGTAGAAGCTGGCCGAGGACTCGGTGTTCTGCGAGACGGTGCCTATCGTCCAGCGGCTGGTTCCCTCGAGCGCGCACTCGAGCGCCCTGGTCGCCGGCTGCGGCGTCGATGCCCTGCCGGGGTTGTAGCCGCATCCGTACAGGTCGTTGACGAATGTCGCGCTCAGGTCGTACTGCAGCGACCAGACGCAGTAGTACTCGTGGGAGACCGCGCCCCCGTCGGTGTGCTCCGCGGTGATGCCGAGCACCACGTACTCGTGCCAGTGCCCCATGGCGTCCCGCAGCAGCAGGCGGTCGGTCTTCTCGAGCTCCTGCAGCGTCGTGATGGTCAGGCTGTGCTCGCCGTTGACCTCATCGACTGTGCGCGCGTCGATGACCCGGCTGGGGTCCAGCTCGAACCTGAACGCCTCGGTGTGGTCGCTGACGATGATGCGCGGCAGGGCCATCACAGCCACCTCTCCTCGAACGATACGGTCCCGGTGCCGGTGCCGGTCATGGCGAGCGTGTGCTCCCCGGGCTCGAGCACCAGCCAGTCGGCCGCAGGCTGCAGGAGGGCCACGCTGCCGTTGACGCGCAGGACGCGGTTCTCGCAGTCGGCCACTATGGGCGCGCTCGTGACCCCGCTGGGGATGGTGGCGATAAGGTAGTCGCCCCCGTCGAGCGTCAGGCGCCAGAAGCCGCCCGAGCCGTTGCTGGCCCCGGTGACCTCGACCAGCGGCATGGTCGGGTGGGTGCCGCCCACCACGACCGTCGCGCTGCCCCCGCTCGTCAGGTCCCACGTCTCGCGGGTCCCGTGGAGCGTCGGGTCGAGGCACGTGAAGCTCACGTCGAAGCGCAGGGCGTTGGCGTAGCGGGCGCCGTCGCCCGGCGAGTTCGGCATGGCCATGTAGAACAGCCCGCCGTCGATGCTCATCGACAGCGGCGCGGGCTCGTCCACCGCGAGGGCCGAGGCCAGCATGCGGGCCGCGTGCTGGCGGTCCCCTATGTCGCCGCCCCTGACGCTCAGCGTGAGCGTCACCTCCCTCGGCGCGAGGCGGTGCCCCGTGTACAGGGCGCCGTCCATGCCGGGCACGTCGATGCTGCCGATGGTCCTCGGCAGGAGCGAGGTCCTGAGGTCCGAGACGTCGTACAGGTCTGTCAGGTTCAGCCCGTTGAATGTCACCCTCGTCCGCGTCATGCCCTCGCCGCCCTCTCGCGCCTCGTGAGCTGGTTGACGCGGTCCATGACGCGGTCCACGTCGGCCACCTCGCGGATGATGATGGTGTCTGCCAGCTTCTCGATGGTGATGGCGTCCCCGGTGCCCTTGTTGGGCATCTCCGCGACGATGCCGCGCGCCATCTCGGAGTAGGTCGCGCGGTTGAGCGGCAGGGCCGCCTCCTTGCCCGCCTCGCCGATGCCGATGAGGGTCGCCGCGTCGAACACGCCGCCCTTGGCGTACCAGCTGATGCCGTCGAACACGGGGATGCTCACGACCCCGCCGAGGCTGTCCCAGTGCCAGTCGATGTGCGGCAGCTTGGGGGCGGGCAGCGACCACTCGAACTTGAACAGGCCCTTGATGTTCTCGATGATCTCGGAGACCCGGTCCTTGGCCCACTGGATCTTGTCGCGGATGCCGTCCTTGATGGAGTCGAAGATCCCGAGCGCCCGGTCCCTGGCCGCCTCCAGCTTGTCGGAGATGGTCGTCCTGATCGCCTGCACCTTGTCGGTTATGGCGCCCTTCAGGCGCTCCCACGTGTCGGTCGCCGCGGTCCTGAGCCTGTCGAAGGCGCCCGTGGCGGCCTCGCGCGCGGCCTCCACCTTCTCGGTGACGGCCGACCTGAGGGCCTCCCACTTCTCGGCGGCGCCCGCCTTGAGCGCCTCCCACGCGGCGAGCACGTCGTCCTTGATCTTCTGCCATGCCTCGGCCATGTACCCGCCGAACTCGGCCATGGCGTCGCTCCAGTACTGCACGACGCCGTCCCACCACTCGGGTATGCCGTCGATGAACGCCTTGAAGCTCTCCCATTCCCGGCTGAGGACCTCGCACAGGGTCTGCCAGTCTGCCTGCAGGCCCTCCCAGAGGGTCTTCATGGTCTCGCAGAAGCCCTCCCAGATGGCCTTGCCCTCCTCCGTCTGCGTGAAGAAGGTGTACAGGCCGAGGGCGACCGCCGCCACCGCCGTGGCTATGGCCACGAACGGGTTTGCCATGAGCGCCGCCCAGACCGCGGACAGCGCCCCGGGAAGCGCGGCCAGCTTGAAGCCGAGGTTGAGGCTCATCAGGCCCACCACGGCGCCCGTGATGGCGCCCAGCGCGACCTTGACGGCGCTCCCGTGGTCGGCGAGCCACTTGAGCGCGCCGTCCACCAGCCCCACGACCCCCGCCGTGAAGTCCTTGATGGCCTTCACGTCGGACTCCGTGAAGAAGTCGGCGAAGAAGGACCCGATGGACTCGCCTATCCGCGACAGGCTGTCGGCGATGGAGCTGTTCTTCACGAGGTCGGCGACGTAGCCGATGCCCTCGGCGATGCGGCCCATGCCACTCCTGACCCCGTAGCTCATCGTGTCGATGGTCTTGGATATGTCCTCGCGCCCTATGGCGTCGAGGATGCTGGCCCAGCCGGCGCCGATGCGGTTCTGCACGTTCTCGAGCGCCGTGCCGATGCCGTGGCTGTTGGCGCGGGCCTGCTCCTCGAAGGATGCCATGGAGCCGGAACCCTCGGTGTCGAGCTTCACGATCGCCTGCAGGAAGTCGTTCCAGCTCACGGTGCCGTCCTCGAGCGCCGAGTGCAGGTCCTCCGAGCTGGCCCCGGCGCCGAGCATTTCGCGGGCCACCGCCGACAGCTGCGCGGGCATGACCGACGTGAGCGACTGCCACTGGGCGACCGTCGCGCTGCCCTTGCCGAGCACGCGGTTGAGCACGCCCTGCGCCTGCACCACCTCGGCGCTCGACGCGCCGTTGGCGAGCATCATGTCGTTGAAGCCGAGGGCCGCCCTCGTGGCGAGGTCGAGGTCCCCGGTCGAGTCCGCGATGGCCTGCGTGAGCGTGACCACGTCCTGCGTGGCCGTGGGCAGGCCGTCGAGGCGCTCCATGATGAGGTTGATCTTCTCCTGTGCCTCGTTCGCGTTGTAGCCCAGCGCCTCCATGACCTTCGGGAAGTTCTGGATCGTGTCGAGGCGGTTGATGCCGTTGCTGAGGCCGCCCATGATGGCGCTCCCCGCCCTCGAGGCGAGGTTGCCCAGCGCGGTTCCCAGCGCGCTGCCCTTCAGGACGTCCATGAAGCCGGCTGTGTACCTCTTGCCGCCGTCCTCGCCGAGCCCGCCGAGCGCCTTGTTGACGCCCCCGGTGAACTTCGACATGTCGGGCATGACGGTGATGTAGTAGGTTCCGACCTCGGCCACGGGTCACCCCCTTACAGTCTCAGGCCGAAGGATGCGGCCATTGCCTCCGCGTTGCGCTCCTCGCGCTCCACGGCGCGCTCGTGCTCCTCGTCCTCGCCCTCGAGCCATATCGGCTCC
>OCVV011354301.1_pt1 | contig 30528 bp, 14 predicted proteins | sample 1539721 | NCBI WGS metagenome assembly OCVV01 (sample SAMN02144230, study PRJEB22623) | gut metagenome | biome: sheep rumen | host: Ovis aries | place: New Zealand | reverse complement strand
CCGCTATAACCGGCTCTCTCATTTTCCAACAATAACTGCCTTGGGATTTTTCTGTTGTGTTTTTCCCTTGGAAGAGAACCGGCCAATACCGCGCGTTTCCTTCCCCCCCCCGTAAAGTAACCTTACAGTTCGTTTCTTTTGCTATATTTACTGCTGCCGAAGAAAAATAGCTGATATAATGAGATGGTGAATATCCATATCGTTCACCCATCTGCTTACAGGTTCCCATATGGTCAGGCATCTGATACATCTCATACAGCGCTTCGAGCCATGTCCGTTTCACTACAGTTTCGTTTAGGAACAGGTCATGATATTGATCGGTCGTTATATCCGGGTCATATTCGGCAAGACTCGGCCACCAATCATGCTTATCCGGATCATCCATTTCCCCTTTTGCCTTCAGGGCATTGATTATCGCATGATCATTGTATTCCTCAGTCATTGCCTTCCCCCTCTACATTATCGTCATAGTATTGTAATGTCTTATCTGTTGTATTTACCGATCATTCTCCATGCATATGCCCAAAACGGAGACGGTAATCCTGACCCCAATTGGCATGCCCTGACAATCCACTCATCTCTGAAATAATGTGTCCGAACCAATTGATAAAGGCGCAAAAGAATTTGCCTGGAATACCATTTCCAGCGAGTTCAAAAGCATCATACGCCCGTTTCAACACAGAAAATCACCACCAGTAACAAAATGTGATTCATTTGTAAACTGATCTAAAACAGAAAAACATAATCCCATTATGCCTGGATTATGTGCCAGAGACTTAAAACAGTTAATTGAGAGATAAATACCCTTTCTCAAATGCATCCGGATATTGGAATATTCTCAGATTATCGCCAAACTTTACATATATCTTCTCATATGTAATTTTGCTAATGACACCCTTACCATAGTCCTTGTTGTATACAATCGATGTTTCAGTGACTGAGTTTATTTCAGGTAATGTCTCCTCTGGTTGTATTGCGGGTTCTAATTGGTTTGCTTTTTCTGTAGTCTGACCTCTATCCAGATCAGCATTTGTTCCGAGATCTTTATTGAACATTCCGTTTTCGAAAAACCGGATATGATTCTCAATAATAGTATTTTCTACATAATCTATGAGTTTTTCCAAATCATGCTCTCTTTTTATCACCTCTGGGGTTCTGATTTTATTTCTCAGATTTTTGCCATTATAGGGGTATTGGGTGTATATTTCATACTTCCCCCTTGGTTTATTATAAATGATCTTATATCCAATTCCTGTAACAGGATCGTCTTTCCTATATTGTTTAAGATAATCACCTGTTCTGTTAGCCATGGTTTTCTCCTTTTATTGTCGGTACTGTATAACAAAATATGAAGCTCTGACAATGCTTACGTAGATAGAACCGGCTTCTTCGGATGTGATTTCGTATATAGGGGTTTTACTTCGTCAGGAATAAAGCTATTCTCAAAACCCGCTCCAGTGATATACCCTTTATCGATCCATCCCTTCACGGTCGCAGAATTCTTCAAATTATACTTTTCCATAATTCCTTGAAATGTCATAGTGTATTCCTTCCAAAAGTGATGTTACCTATTGAGCAAGTGTCGGTTAAGAAGCAAATCATCTCTTCCGATGCCATTAATCTTCACCCTTCCTGCCCAAGGAAGAATCTCTAATCTACAGTCGCTGTATAATACGACAGTTTGGGAAACTTAAACTAATTGCAAAAATGATGAATCAAATAAAGAGTGCGGAAATCAATCAAAGCAAATACAAGATGAGAATGGAGCAAAACACATTGCAAAACGCAGAATGTTTTGTGGGGAATCATAAACAAACAAAACATAATTAGATTGTTGGCTATACGAACGCGAAAGATTTTAAAAAGAAGGGATGGAACCGCGCATCCCTTCTAGACAAATTGATTATTTACGTTCGCTAACAGCTATGCGAAAAGCTTTTAAACCGTACGTTTTCGCATAGATGCGGCGACCATTTTTGAGCGTGATATAAGCAACATAAATGTATGTTTTTTTATCCTGCAATTATAGTCACCCCCCTTCTGTATTGTGACTAATCCCGAGCAAATTCGAGATTGTCTTGATAAAGTAGGGCTTATTGATTTATACTTTTATTGTATATGTAAAAGTAATTGCGGTTCTAACAAACCCTACTTTTCGATAGACTTCAAGGAGATTCCACTTTCACTTGAAGTCTATTTTTATGTTAGCGGGTAAACCCGATAGCATATTATTTAAGAAGAGATGCTTTATTTAAATCGAAAAGCATAGCCTTTTCGTCTCTTAACAGAATTCCTTCTACTCTGTAACTGTCTTGTTTTAAATCCCAGCCGGTAATATCCTGAATAGTGTTGAGCAAGTCTTTACCATTCCATCTAACCGAGAATATATCATTTTTCCTTGGCTTATAAAAGGCAACTGAATTTTGAGTTTCTTCTGAGCAACATTGCACAGCAATCTTTTTATCATCTCGATTAATAAGAAGTACAACAAAATTTGGACATCCTAATTTTTTAACAACTGATTTATTAAAGGTTATACCATTATTTGTTACAGAGGCATATGGAACACCTTCACTAAAATCAAAAGGGATAAATCCATCTAACTGCGTCATTGTATCCACCTCCCATTCAGCTAATATCCTAACATATTGTCTTCAAATAATCAAGTTTATCGCGCACATATGTCGCTTGAATTCGCGCGAGATTTGCTCGGAATATTTCGCGTCTTTGCGATTGCCACGACGTCTGTTTGCGCAACACGCAAAGTTTGGAAAATACGTTCTATGTGTTTTATATACTTTTAGGCTCGTATTGTAAAAATCCAAAAATGAGAGGTCTTTGTGATTAATTGGAACGGCGAAACGTTAAAAAGTGCACAATGAGCCATTTCTTATTTCCCGTATTTCTCCATCGTTTGCAATCTCATAGACAAATACATCTCCAAGCAAATGTCCATGAACTCGAACATAATACTCCGCAAGTGTTTCTGCCTTCCCACTATAAAGCGATTTTTTCATGCACAGGATTTTCTTGGTCTCGGGTGGAAGAAACCCAAAATAGAAAACAGCCTCATCCAAGCCCATCAGTTTTGCACTCGGACATTTCCCGAATCCGTCCAAGTATAGCATTTACATTCAGCTACTATTGTACAGTCTTTATTGGCAAGATCGTATTTATGTTCTCTTGGTGGTCTTCCTATCGCAATCGCAACTTCCTGATCGAATAATGTATTATACCTTTTCTCAAGAAGTGTTTGCACGAATTCCTGAAATCTCCGTCCGATATGCGGATTCTCCGAATTTGTGTTTGCCATTTTTTACCCTCGTTATCAGTACATGTCTTGCATCACAATTCTAATTTCTGTTTCAGGTGATTATTCTGCGAATTCAGAGCATGCTCTGTTGTGCGTTCGGCGCAGCTGAACCGCTAATCAAACCAGCCTGACCGCTTTTCAGAGCAGGTCTTACCGTTATCCTGCAGTTGCAAGAGCGTTGCGGCAACGCCTTCTACAAAGCAGCCCAAAGTAGCTATAAGGCAATCGCGATCGAATAACAGCCCCGGCTGCTCAAACGAGAGCAGCCGGCGAATGCCATTAGTTTATAGATTACAATCTACCGATTGTTAAAAATATATCGCGCATATTCATTGATCCGGTCTCGATGCGGATCGAATTATGGTCATAGCATTCAACAATCGACTCAGCATATGCACCGCTCCCAAGACGCTTGATCCAGTCTTCTGTGCGATACAGTGTGCAGAAGATCGTCATACTGACATCGTAGCGGCGCTCCGAGAGTTCAAAGAGGAATTCTATTTCTTCTTTGCTGAGATCATTGAGCAGCCATTCATCGAGAACAAGCACCTTGAATTCTGAATACTTCCGAAGAACCTTTTCCTTGCTGCCAAGCAGAAGAGATTTATCAGCATATTCGTTTAGCAGATCCGGTACACGTATATACATCGATCTGTGAAGCTGTCTGCACGCTTCTTTGGCAAGTGCGCACCCGAGGAATGTTTTTCCTGTGCTGGTATAACCCTGCAGGACGATGCTCTTGCATTCTTCAATGTATTTGCCAGTCGTCAGACCTTCGATGACCCCGCAGTTAAGCAACCTTCGGTGGCTGGGCATTGTCATGTTGATCAAGTGTGATACTGATAATCTCTAGCTTGCCAATGGCGGCATAAAGGTCGTCGACCGAAACCTCATCTTTCAGAATCTGATCGCAGAAAAAGCGGTAATTCAGTGTCAGATTAGATGCCGGATCATAATCCTCTTCCTCGCCAAACAATTTAGCTAATGCTTCCCTGTCGCTCTTCACTGGATGAAACTTTATCTTATCATTCTCACCGGCCCATGGTGAGACAAGGAATCGGTCATTTATCTGATCATCCAGCCGATTCTCATGCGCTTCAATCTTTTTCTGACGAATCAGGTTTCGAATAGCCAGAAGCAAAAGCGAAACAGTGGTAAGCCGCTGCTGCTCATCAATGATGTGATACTCGGTGGTTGCCCCGTTTCCAAGCACAGAGGATACAATGCTTCCGAAGAAATGACTCTCCCGATTGTCCCGGACAATCTTCTTCAAGCCCTCATAAAGCTGGCGGCAATTGTCTTCCCTCCAGTCATATTTCATTTGGTACACGGGAATTACATATCGTTTACTTGCGCCTTCCATGTACTCGATCATTTTTGCTTCTGAGCCCTTCACCGTGTGCCCTCCTTCCAGATTGCTAATATTTCCAATTTGCAATAAAAGCGTGAACGAAATCCTGTTTACTTGTATTTAATCCATCGCCTTTTGCACCATATCTCTATACTCCTGTAAAACCTCAACCGGTCCCTCAATCCTAATCCTTCCTCCCCACTGGAACACCCAAGCATAGAAAGTAGGCGATGTGCAGACCATGACCTTCGTCCGGTAAAGATCCTCATCTATTTTTGACACTTCTATCCCCATTCCGAACTGATCAATAATCCCTTTAACTACTTCACCCCTATAGACAAGTGTGACCTCCTGTGGTTCCTGATTTTCAAACATCCTGAAAACCTCTTTAGAATACCTGGCAGCATTAAAACCCTCAGGAAGAGGTGATGCATCCTCTCTTAATATCTCCGGCTGTTTCAGGATCCGATCAACACGATAAGTCCGTGTGTCTTCTTTTTTGTGGTCGTAACCCACAAGGTAATAATAGTCTCCATTCCAAATTAGCAGAAATGGACTGATAATATAGGGCTTCCCACCATTCCTCAGTATTTGGTTTTTCTCCCCATCATAGTCAGTATAGAAAAATGATATCCGTTTTCCATTGTTTATAGCCATATTAATAGCATCAACAATGTAATAACCTTTCTCGTTTCCCGAGCGAACGCGTCCAGATGTATAAACGTTTCTCTTTAGTTTTGCCGCATTAATCTCATTTGTAAGCGTCGTCAGCTTCTTCACAAGCCTCTGGCTTTTCCTCTCAGTGATAAACCTTGAAGATTCTACTGCATCAATAAGGATTTTCAGTTCCGCTGTTTCAAATGTCCGGCTCTCCAGATAATATCTATTCTGCCTATACCGATGACCAATTATTTCAAACCCTGCTTGCCTGAGGGCTTCAATGTCTCCAGCTACTGTTGTCCGATGCATCGTAATTCCATATTCCTTTTCCATGAGGCTGCAAATCTGATTGGTTGTGAGTGTATGCTCTGCATCCGTATACTTCTGGAGAATTCTAAGCATATAGAGAATACGTAGACGCAAATCACTTCTCTTTAGCATTGGACTAACAATATTTGCTGTTGGTCGCTTTTTTTCCCAATCCTTCTTTATCACACCGGCAATCACTTGTGCAGCAAGATTGGAACCGTCTTTATTTGGGTGAATGCCATCCTCTTTATACAAATCCTGCTCATCTGAAAGATCATAAAACTTCTGTCCAACATCTGCGACCAACGTGTGATTTAGTTCGGACGCTTCATGGTAAGCTGAGAAAAGATTCTTTGCCATGTCTTTATAAGTAATGCTAAGATCCTCATATTGAACATTACTTTCCCTGTATGCCCATGTTGCAAAAAGTACAGGTGTGGCTCCGACATCCCGGATCACCTCGCATAGATGATCTACATTTTTCAGAAATTCATCTTTCGATGTGACAGGCAGACTACTCATCTCCTGTAAGATCACATAGTCCCAGGATTCATTTTCTAAAGCTTTTAATGCAGTCTTTCCAAATTCTGTGTCCAAATTAAATTGATCATCAAGAGATGCATCTGCCTTTGTATGTTGAATCACCTCTGCATCGAGCAATTTTGCCAAAGTCACCGGCATATCATTTGAATATGTCAAGCTGTTCCCAAGCATCAGAATTCGCATACTATCACCCCCTTACTTTAATAACACATTATTTCTCCTGTGGGCAGGCAGACGCTATCAGTCCATAAGGTATATATGATTCCCTTTTACAAAAATACAGATTTCTTCCCATAACACGTTATATAAGCGCCCTTCTGTGCTCTAGTCAATGAAACATACAATAAGCATTTCTCAGATGTAATTGTTTCTGCCTCCGATATAGCATCCGTATGATTAATTGCAGACGCAAGCGGCACAACTCTATTATTAACTGCCACTACAAATACATACTGAAATTCAAGTCCCTTCACACGATGCATCGTAGCGACACGCACACCATCAAAAGAGCGATCATCCATTTTGTTCCTCTTAATCGCATATGCACGAATTCCTGCCCTCGTCAGCTGTGTTATATAGTCTTCAATCAGCTTTTTGGTTCTTCCCACAATACAGATATCGGATAAATTAACTCCATCGTTCACCAGCTTTCTTATTTCATCTGTGATATACGTGAACTCGCTCCCGGCATCTCTAAACTCTTTAATCACCGGTTTTTCACCATGAGTAAGAGACTGGCATCTGTCACCAAGGTCAGGACCTTCGTCAAGGTCATCAAACGAAATACCATTCAGTATCGCAAACGCATACTGCCTTATTTCCTCTGTTGTTCTGTAGTTTATCTTCAGGATACTGCTGCGACCTCTCACATTAATTCCGCATTTCGACAAAGTTGGCCGATTGCGATATATTCTTTGATGCGAATCACCAACTATAAAAATATCATTCAGATGTTCAGGACCAGCCAAGGCTCTTAATAAACGGAATGCATTATCACTGAAATCCTGTCCCTCATCTACAATGACTGCAGCATACTTCGAAATAACGCTTTCCTGCTCCAGAAGCTTCCTACACTCATACATCGCAGTATTGATATCTCGGATCCGATTATCCTTCATCAGGTTTTGATAGGCTTCAAATACTTTCCATACCTGCATTCTTTTTCGTCGGTCCAGACGTGTTCCCCGTCCATTTCTGGTTGCTTTTACGTATTTTTCAAGACTTAATGCTTCCTGGGCAATAACAACTCTGTTCCATTCTTCTTCAAAAAAACCGACAGTATAAGGCAGATCGACCCCAGAAAAAAGCACTGCTTTATTCCACAAATCCGAGATTTCCTCATATGCGATCTGTGCTGAATAATCTGCTTCCCTCAAATACTGGTTTACCCATGAATCCAGATGAATGACTTCGATCTTACGCAACTCATCCGTTGAACAAATCTTTTTAAGATTTTCTCTTATATCGGCAGCCAGATTTGCCGTGAATGTCGTAAATAGAATCCGTTGGTTGTTGGAAATTCTGGAAGCCAGATATTTAGCTCTATGCATTGCAACAACTGTCTTGCCGGTGCCTGCTCCTCCAAGCACACGTGCCGGACCTGAATAATCCTTATTGACTATCTTTCTCTGTGTCGGATGTAAAAACACTCTCCATTTTTCCAGAGGCTCTGCCATAATCCTCTTTAGCTCATCTTCTCCTTCTACGACAACGAAAGATTTTAACGAAACAGGCGTATCCAATGCATCAGAAATAGATCCGGCAGCTTCTTCGGAACCGCGTTCTTCTTTGGCATATTCCAAGACTTCTTTCAGAGGTATTCCTTCCGTGATCCAGGAAAGATACTCAAAAGCGTCTTGAGGAATGGACGATTTTGCATCGAAAAACGATGTTTTATCAGATAGAGTACGAATAAAAGCCATCTGTTCTGTCGGTACGCCGAGCTCTAAAAGGTCATTGTCAGAAATGTCCTTGAATAAAGCATCTGTATGTGACGCAGAAACTTCCTCTTCTACGATCTGTACATCAAAAATCTGTATTGCTCCTGTTTTCTTATTGACCTCACAACGTTTTCTCGCAGCCCAATCATAAGCTTCATCATGATGATCCACCCATAACAATAGATATACGCCAGTCTCTTCTTCCCTCACGACAATTCCTCTATAAGTATCATCGATTCTGACTGAATATATCTTCTTATCGATTCCTTTGCTCAGCTTTTCGTAATTGATTCCAGGAGACAGTGGATCGTTGCGGAATTTATTAATAAACTCCGTGACCTTTCCCTGAATTCCTCGGGGCAGCCTCGCAAACGCTGTCAGAAAATCTGATGAAATTGCCACCTTAACCTGATTTGTCATCTTCCTACACCTCCGAACATCTCAACTGCTTCATTCAGGCTGAGCATATCTATGATTTTCCATCCGTCCTTTTCCAACTTTTCCTTGTCATCAAACTGCTCTACTGTCAGGAATCCAAGTTTCTGATCTGGCCAGGCAATTTCTACAGTAGCCAAAACCCCGCCACTTTCTCCTTCTACCTCATAACCGATATGATCTTCTTGTGGAGCCGGTATTCCGGCATCTGCTGCAGCCTCCGCAAAGCGCTTTGCATCATCGTCAAACAGCAGTTCCTCAATCGCCTTCCATGCAATATCACCTGTAGATTCTGTTTCTGAAACCGCTGATGCAGTATCTGCTTCCTGAGATTCATATGGCAATGCAAGATATACCATCTTCTCGAGTCCAGTCTTGGACAGGGCAATGTATTCAGAATCGAACTGCATAACGTTGGAGAACTGCAACATACCATTCCACTCGCTTTCATAACGCTCAGACCGATGTGCTTTATCATCGTCAAGTACCGCACAGACCGCAACATCACCACCAGTTTTTAGCTGTTCCGGGATTATGCCGGCATATACCGCCAGATGAGCATCCGAAGTACGTGGAATCCAAGTTCCAAATGCAGTCCCCGGGAATACAAAATCAACTTTTGTATAATGTGTCTGGTCTTTTGCTTTTTCTGTAACCTCTGACCAGCTGGTGAAAGCAAGGCTATTTTTCATCAGGTTAGGTTCCAGCAACGACAACGCATACGCATAAGCGTGAGCCCGAAACATCTTCTCTGCATTTGGAAGAGAAAGATACGACATCATTAGGTCAAATGCTTCCAACTTGTTTGGTTCAAGAGTTTCTGCTCCTTCCTTCTTTACCGTACCAGAATACATCCTGGTGCCGGAGGGCATCCTATGTGGATCGAGCGTGATAGTCGCGTAATCTCCTTGCGGGGCAAAAATATTCTGAACATCTTTAAAACTTAGAGACCATACGCGGAATTTGCCGCTACGGCGAATTGCTTCTCGTTTCAGTGTATCATCCGCAACAATATCTTTATGGTAAGTAAAACCATCGGTAAACACTGCTACCGGAAGATGACCCGGTGCCGAAACCGGCCAGAATACAAAGTCCGGTTTACTCTTTACTGTCACACCCTGCTCAGCATCCAGAATTACCTGCGGTTCGATCTCCCAAGTCAGATCTCCGAGTTTAATATAATAGCTATGTTTGCCATTACGGACGGAGTCATTTACATTCGCAGCTCCCACCCTGCTTCGGATTGCTTCCATGAACCGCTGTTCCAGTTCGCTGTCAAAAAGAGGATTAACAGGTATATCATTAATCCGGCGGATCTTCTCCACGTTGTCTTTACCGGATAAAATCGATTTCAGCATTCTAACAGCAGATCTCCGGGAAATACTGCCGATCTGACGGCTCTGTCTATACGCATACAGGCAATGATAACAGCCATCTTTCACTTCCGGTGGATATTCTTTGCAGCTACAGTTTTCCATAACATGTAACGCCTTCTCGAAAATCTCAATCAAGGCATTCTTCTCATGCATGAGTTGTTTCAGATAGCCGGTACCGCCGGGAACAGAATCGTAAATCACAAGATACTGCTTGCGATATTCCGCTTCCGCAACCGGCACTTCACTGACTGCAGCCCGAAGGTGATCCACATTTCCGAAATATTCTTTCATTCCCAGCATGAAGGCAGCTACAAAGGACTCCAGCTTTACAGATGTGGAATCCATAGTAGTCGCCGGAACAAGCAATCGCAACACCTCGGTAGTGAATTCACGATACAGGAACAGACTTTCCTCATAAGCGTCCGCCTGCATAATTGAAATCATCTTTCTGGTCTTACAGGCATAGGAATGATTAGGCTTTCCTTTATCCGGCTGGATCTTTCCGCAATACTTGCAGATTTTAAAGCCTTTGCGAACTTCTTCCGAGCCGGCAACAAACAATTTTTCGCCGACTGTATCGCTTTCTCCGAAGTTGATTTCCCGGAGTGTCGCCTTCCTTACGAACTCATAACCAAACGGGAAGTCTTCATTGTCCATGCGATAGGCACTGGAAATATCATGATCCTCATCCACGTCCACCAGTAGCTGCTTGCAATAGAATATGTTGGACCGATCATCGCTCTCATCACTAATCAGGCTCCTCGTGTAATCCGCATTGGAATACACCATCTGCACTTTCAACATGTTGCGGATCTGGCCCGAATCCGCCCACTCAGGACTGCCGCAACGCGGGCAAGCCGCCACATGTTTCCCTGTTTCTAATTGCTCCGCGTGGGAGCAGTTCGGGCAAAGTCTCCATTTGGCGGACTGTGCCGTCGTCAGATCCACCTGGTCAATCGTAAGCTTCCTTCCATCCACATAGAAACTGTTGTTCGGCGCAAATTCACTGATGGCAGCAGAAGCAGAGCGGCTATACTCATAGACCATCTTTTCATACTTCCGCTTTCCGATCATCGGAACAGCCGACTGCGTTTCATCCTCCTTCCGATACAGGACAGCCTTCAGGATGATCCCGGCCTCCGGGAATGCGTAGTTCGGCAACAGTCCCTCATCCGAGAGGAAATTGAAAACATTCTTTTTCCCAAGCTCCTGCAAGACGCTGCTCAGCGCGGCTTCTTCGCCTTTCAGTTCCTTGATTTCGGCGTCTATGGAGCTGTCCTTCGGCTTTGCTTCCAGTTCACCTACCATCGTCTTCAGGTCATTAATACTCTGCCGCAGGGCGTTCTCCTGTTTCTTCAGGGATGTAAAAGCATCCAAAATAACCGTAGTCATAGACCGCTCGTCAGCCTTCTTCCCACGTGCAAAAACTTCCAGCTCATCCCGTATGACTTGCACCTCTTCAGGTGTTCCCCAAGCTCCTGCAAACATCTGGAAGAACGAGTTCAACTGTCTGGACAACGTTCTCTGCACATAGTTCAGGAAATTGAATGGGAATACATCATCCGGATGTGTATCCAGCTTATTCAGCACAGAGGCCACATGCTTCGGAATTGCCCCTTCCGGAATGCCTTTTTTGACCCAGGAATCCATACAGAAGGCAACAAACTGGCGCTCCAGCACCGCCGATGCACGAAGAAAAATCTTCGGCGGCGTCACGTTGCCGGAGATCATGTCCAACGGGTCAGAATAGAAATAAAGGTCATGAGGGCGTGCATTGGCAATGGCAAGCGTCAGTGCATTACCGTCTTTACGTCCGGCACGACCCGAACGCTGCAGGAACTGGCTCTGGGCAGGCGGCATGCTGCACAAGATTACCGTAGACAGGTCTCCTATATCGATACCCATTTCCAGCGTTGGTGTACATGAGAGGACATTTGGATCCCACAGTGCCTGTGTATCCTTTTTCCTTTTGAAATCAATCTCCAACTGTTCCCTGTCGGGCCGCTCTAGAAGACCGGTATGTTCTCTTGCATTGATGCGCTCCAGATCTCCTGCGTGATACAAGCGACCATAATACCCGAGGCCAATACTATCATCTTCTTCAATCGTTCCATGGCAATTTGATCTCTGACAAGGCGCATCTCTATAAAATTGTTCATTTTCTGCTGATACCGCATATACTAAGCCGCAGATATCACATCTCATCTGCTTTACAACATCTGAGATGAATACCCGTTCTTTACGAAGTCCGTAAACATTGAAGTCCGGCGATGACGGCAGTACTGCCACAACGCCCTGCTTTACCGCTGCTTCCAGAATAAACTGGCAAATGGCTCGGTAGTTGCTTTCTTCTATAATGACGGTCTTGCAACAATCCGCTACCCAGTCACTATACTTATTGCTGCCAGGAGCATCATATTCGAAGCTTTTCTTGCTGCCCCCAATTTTCTCAGCCACAAACCGTGGCGTATTACGACCAGATTGTCTTCCGGGCAGCCAACGATTATAATCCGATGACAGCAGATAGCCTTTGAAATCATTCTTGGTATAAGCGTCAAATACATGATCCTCAAATGCACCATTCTGACGCATGATGTTCAAGTATCCAATTACCATGCGCCTGTAATCATCAATGGTCTCGGAAGCTAGTACTCCGAGCTCATTGATTGACCGTTCCTGTACCGACTCAGCTATGGCAACAATATCTTTCGGATCAAAAGAAAGCACAGAGCAGCCTGATTTCTCCAAGGTGCGACCTATTTTGCCGGTCAGACCATACTCCAGCATGATTTCGTACTTCAGACGTTGCTCAATCTCATACATCAGGATCTGGGACTGTTTATCTTTGCCATATTCACGCTTTTCGATCAAGTCCTCGTAAGCGTGTTTCCATGTCAGGTTCGGAGGAATGAAGAAGCTCACAAACTCCTCTGCCGTCATATGTTCATGCCAATACTTTATGAAGCCTTCCTGGAACTCAGCAAGAGACCTTCCGGCACCGAACTCTGTACAATACTTCTGAATCGCCGTACGCAATCCAAACCGCCATGTCCTTGAATTGAAGAATCCGGCTTTATGCGCAGCATCCTGAACGCTGTCCGAAAAAGCCAGCGTTTTTTTATCGTCGTTGAATTTGGAAGCAAACATCTGGGAGAGGCTTGCGCTGATCTCTGTAGCACTACGAAGACCCATCAGGGATAAGCCTCGCCTACTACCGCAGCAAGGACAAATATATTGCTTATTACGTCCGGAAGTTGTCCGGTTCGGGCTCGGGATCAAAACATCAATGGTTTTCGCTCCGCAGCTCGGACAAAGATCACTCCCTTCATCACCAGGAACGACCTGTAGACAGTCCGGACACAGACGCGCGGGGATCGTACCGTTCATCCTTTCTTCGTGACTGCGCGGGAACATCATGACAATCTTGTCGTCTGCCTTGAAATAGCGATTATAAAACGCTTCCAGGTTCATCATGGTCGCGTTGTTCCGCTCATTCAGGACAGACGTCCAGCCTGTAATTCCACAGTCGCGGCAGTTTACGACCGGCAAATAATGTTTCGCCTGCTGTTTGTTCAGATCATAAGCAATCTCATACGTAATGTTCTCAGGATCGACTTTTGCAACAAGTCGGCGTAATTCACGCATCCAAAGCTGTACCTGTACGAACAGGAACGGGCGAAGCTTGCCCTTAGTCCCTGTCCTGGCATGGGAAATCAGCGCAAACAGAGAATTGATAAGCGCTATCGGGTCAGAGCTTCCCCTTAAATCCGGGTACTGCACGGATAATTCATCGACAACATGAGAGGCCTGATAATAGTTACCTCCGGTAAATCTGATGACTGCCTGCATAAAGCTGTGAGACATCAGCTCTTTCCCAAGTGCAATTCGTCCCTCATCAGAAAGAACATCCAACTCAAACTCCGGGAACCAGCAGGTGACCGCTTTCTTCAGATACTCTGATGGTTCGTCTCTATCAGAAAGGCGATTCAGTTCCTCCACATCAGACGATGTAGGCATAGAAAACTGCGTGATGTGGGAATCCGCGAAGAACTCAGTAGCAGTTAAGCGGTCCTCGGTGATGACAGAATCTTTCTCGAATGGCTCTCCGAAGATGTCTGCAGCATAGTTCACAATACTGCCAGCGTTCTCCTCAGATCCCATCGTTGCGGAAGTGCCGATGCAGGTAAGATACCCGTCATATATCCCTAAGCGGCGCTTCAGTCGGCGAATCAGGCATGCAAGGTCTGTTCCCTGTGCTCCGTCAAAAGTATGGAGCTCATCAACCGCAATATATTTCAGCGTTTCAGGATTATTGTCCTGCCACAGCGTCGCATCCTTCGGGCGAACCAGCAGATAATCCAACATCTTATAGTTCGTCATGAGGATATCCGGTGCGCTATTCAACATAGTTTCATGATCCGTAATCACACCATGCTCCGACATCATACGGGCAGGCGTTTCCTCCTGGCCACCCACATACATGCCAACCGTCACATTTCCTCGAAGTTCCGGGCTGCCATAAATCAGTTCCGCTATACGCTTTGCCTGATCCGATGCCAGCGCATTCATTGGATAAATAATCAGCGCCTTAATCCCACGCTCCCCACGATGTTGATAGCAGTATTCCAGAATCGGATACAAGAAACACTCGGTTTTACCAGATCCGGTGCCAGTCGCCACCAATGTGGATCTGCCGTCATCACCGGTCAAACGCTCAAACGACTTCTGCTGATGCACGTATGGCAGATACTCCGAATGGATCGATTGAAAGCACGTCGGCATTTCTTCCGCAACACGGAATGGAAGACGCACAGCAATATAGGGTTCGTGATAAACTGAGTCCTTCGTTGCCAACAGGTTCTGAACAGACCCTTTGAACGGCTCGTTAGTCATAGGGAACGTTGTCTCGATATAATCTCCGATTCCCTTTTGTAGTTGTTTGGCAAGTATGGATGGTAACATACCGGCTCCTCCTTAGTTGCATTTCTTGCTTTGTGAGTAAAAATCCGCTTTCAGAAATCAATTTCATCAGCAATGCTTTGAACATTGCTATAGTGCATTTGCTTCCTATTCTCTTCTTGTTCTTTCTTCCTGCGTTCCTGCTCCAGAATCTGTGCTTCTTTCTGATTTGCCAAATCTACGCATAATTTCAAAGTATCTCTATGATAATCTCGTACTTCTTCAATCGTGGTACCCTTCAATACAATCTCATCACCATATACAGAGGCAATACCTGGTCTATGCATAGTAGAAAAACGCGGCGGAAAATTCCACAAATCGATAAATAATTGTTTCCAAAGAGAGCTCGGCCACTTTGATAGTTTAAAGGGAATTGAATAAAGGGCCGATCCTCTGGTTCCATCCATAGAAGGAACTGTAACTCTATCAGTAATTATTCCCAGAATGTGGACTGGCTCATCTTCATTTGTAGAGCTGGTCTGGACATTAGCTACATATGCCGGTTTCCTTCCGAGTGCTGGTTTCTTTTTCCCTCCCCAGAGTGTCGTTACAAGATCCCGGAAATTACTTTCATAATCGGTTTTTCCAGATAAATCTATTCCCAGCTTTTCAGAAAGGTATGTAGGGATAGTCGTCTTGACGTCTCCTTTTCTGACTACCGGAATAAACTTGCGCTCATTTCCTTTTGAAAACAACTCGCCAGATATGATGTGTCCTTCATATCCTACTCCGCCTTGCCTATTATCAGCCTTTTCCTTATATGTCGGAGTGCATATGATTAGCACATAATCTGCGGCAGTGATGGACTGCTCCATAAACTGAGGCAATCTATCACCTAGTGTTAAGTCATACTGATCCAACGTCGCATCAATCCCATTCTCGATCAACTGGTCTGTCAGCGACCTTACCCAATCCTTATGTTCTTCATCTTCCCATGAATATGAGATAAAAACCTTTGGCATCAAATACCTCATCCTTTCTTTCCATACTTCTCTTCAAAAAACTTCCATGCAATCTCATAATCCTGCTCGCGATCACAGCGATCAAATGGGGCGACATATTTGATGGTTCGCTCAACTGGTCCGCCTGGTAGGGTGTCATCGATAATAGTACGGGCGAAGACATAGCCCGTAGGGGCGTGCTTCATTATACCATCCCAGGGTTCGGCTCCCCTTTGTATGGGCTGAACTGCTCCGGGATTCTCCCATTCTGGGCGGGTAAAGCCGACACCAGTTAAGCTACGGTTATTGGTAAAAGCTATGCGGCCGGTTGCATCATACCAGGTGTCTGCTTCATAAGCCTGAAGAATCGGAAACTGTATTCTGTAAATTGTTTTCAATTGTTCTAATGTCATGTCTAGTGCTATTGCTATAAGAACATCAATTTCTACCAACGTTTGTCTTCTCGAATAATCGGTTTTTATTACATGTTTTTCATTCCACGTAGAAGTAAGATTTTCAAAAAAACCTTCACAAAGACGATAATCTCTCTTTGACCATTCAACTGTCTTGTATTCGTCTCTCCAACATTTTTCCCAGAGCAAAGAGAAATGATTTGTTTGACAGTTAAGAGCAAGAATGCGTATTGATATATCATCAAATATCGTTGTGTTATCCAACACAGGCATTTTTGATGCCAGATCAAATAAAATATCACTTTTGCCAGTAATTTTCACGAAAAAATCATATGGAACTGACGCAAAACTTGCTGCAACACTCAGCAATATATTAAAATCATCAAAAGCCAATCCAAAGATGGTATGAATATGTCCAATCTGGGGCGGTATTATTGCAGAAATTAAGGTTCGTTCTCCTCCTTGATTTAGCATTCTTCTTGATATCAGTCTATATTCTTGATGATAATATGATTGCCATGGAGTAATGGGTTCACGTTTATAATATTCATCCAAACTACAACATGGTGAATAATTACATCTTTGAAGATAATCATCATTAATAACAGCCAAGTCTATTGGGTCATAATCGCTGTTCAAAACACATTTTCTACGTGATGTTTTAAAACTAGGGTTTGCCACAAAAATATGTGGGCCTGAAAATATCGCATCTATAGCCCTTTCAGGAAAGTGAATATTTCTTATAATAGTACCATCTTTTTGTGCACCTGTTTCTTCCCACATCCTTGAATTAAATACATGTATTCCCAAATCTCCAATATATCTATTCTGTTCCACAAATCTTTTCAAAACCCCAATCAACTGTACAGAATGAAGAACAGGTAGCCTTGCTTCATTCCAGATATTAATACCATCAAACAATTTGGCAAAAATTGATAGTTCCTTTCTAGTAATATGAAGTAGGCGATCCGGATGTCCCTTTGTATTCCAATTTCCATCCGCATCTTTTATCCCTGGGACAGGTAAACTACTATCGCCCTCATAACACTCTACGATGCTTTTGGCATCGTAAAGATTGCAGATCGTGTCGAAAGACACGATCTGTGGACCACCATACACGTTTAAGCTAAACGTCGTATGGTGGTCCACTTCGGGAAATAATTTCCGCTCATTCGCAAACATGAAATGTTTGCGAAGCCGCGGATAAATTTTTTCCCGAAGTGCACCACCCTTTGGGTCGTCGTAGACGCCTTCAGGGTGAATGAACGCGCTGACGCCGCGTTCTGAATTGAACATCCAGGCCTGCGGAAGAAAGCATTTAAATAGGTTCGTTTGTTGCCCTTTCAAATCAGGATAATTTCCGTAAGCATTCAAAAAACTCTGCTGCCCAGATTGTTCCTCATATTCTGAGAAATACAACATCCTCGTTTCTGAATTTCCCAGTGCAGCTTCTCTTCTCTGTGTGGTTTGTGTAGCCGTCATCTTTTTTACGGCAAACTGCGGATGCCGATCTGCCAACACAGATTGCTCTTTCCATTCCACCTTTATCCACGGCGGATTCCCGATCACCAGATCAAACCCACCTTTCTCGAAAAAGAGATCCGCGAACTCCAACTCCCAATGCATAAAATGATTCTGCTGTGCTATTTCCCACACTAATGCAAGCCTTGGGATCAGCTTACAAAGGCTGTCCAGATTCACCTGCGTCTTATCAGTTCCCTGGATTTCATTGATCTTATGAATTAGCTGAAGATCTTCTCTTTCATCATCGAACAAGGACAGCTGGTCATAACCTATACTAGCCTCTCCTTTCCTGGTATTTACAGTTCCCACAAGGATCAAATTCAGGTCATTGAAGAACTCACTTCTACTTGGCAATAGTTCCGCTTGGTCAATCGGCCAAAACCAAAGCGCGCACCAGTAGTCCATAGCAAACTTCAGCCTTGCGTATGGACCGGCGTTCTTCATATGCTCCGACTTATAGAGTGTGGAATAAATCATATCCTTCTGGCGAATTGTCGTATGAGAATCTTGAACCTTATCCTCCCTTCCGAATATAGAGAGTGCATCTAGTGTTTCTTTCTCTACGGTCTGGCGAAGCTTCACCTGGTTTGTCCAGAGTTCATCTACCGTAAGGCTTAACTGACGCAGAGTCTCCAGCTCACTGTCTGTATACGGCGCAGTAAACTTTTTATTCCAAGCCTTCATTTTTTTGATGTTGTCCGGTTCGAGGCTTTTGATTACCTTATCAGAGTAACTGCACATACCGGGATCGCCTAGAAGGAAATGATAGATCTGCGTATTGCCACGGCGTTTCTTACGTTCTTCTCCAACCGGTACACGTTCCGGTGCATTTTCATACCAGCGAAGCCCCTTTGATGAAGTTTGAAGGTATGTTTCTGAATAAACCTGCCGTCTTGCGCCAATCAGAGAATTGCCGTTTACAAGCTGCGTCCCGAACCAAGGCACAAAGCCGCCCTCATAAATGGTGTTCAGCCACAGGGATACTTCGGCAAGTTCTACGGCGACCGGGTTCAGGTCGATACCGTAGACATTGCGGTCAGCGATGTACATTTTTACTTTCTGCAGCTCGTTAAACCGGTTCTCATAGCTGATGATGTTTCCGGTCTCCTGCTCTTTCCGGGATATATACGCCTCTGCCAACTGATTGATTGCCTCGTTTAAGAAGGCAGCACTTCCCATGGCGGGCTCGCAGATTGTCAGTTCAAGGATTTGATCTGCAGTCTTTCCCTCCAGAAGTTCTTTCAAGGCATACTTCACCAGGCACTTTGTCAGTACTTCCGGCGTATAGTAGGAGGCAGACTTTTCCCGTTCGCGGCCGGCCAACCGATAGATGAAGGTTCCCTTCTCATACATGCGAAGCTTGCCCTTCTTCTCACCGGATTCATAGCGAACACGCTCATCCTCCGTGTACTGATCCAGTTCACTTTCGGACACAAAGTAACCGACATCCAGCTCATTAAAGCTGTCGCCCGCTCTCTTAACTTCATAAAGATCCTGCTCGGCTATAAAGCCACGATATGATAGCAGCGCTTCATACACCGCCCCCATCTGGTTAATGCCCAGATTGGCATAAGAAATACGTCCACGGCGGCTGTTCCTTTTGCCGGTGGACTTTGTGAGGCTCATCAGTTCTATGATCCGCAGCATACAGCTGTTCCGCAGCTTGGCATCTGTAATCATTTGCGTATATTGCGGATCGAAGATGTGTGCTTTCAGAGGAGCTACCAGGAACATATCGTGCAGACTTTCTGCCCCTGCTGCTTTTTCCAGTTCATCCTCTGTTTTCGGATAACCGTTGTAGATCAAATCATAAAGCTTTGCCAGCGTCTCATAGAGATAATAGCCATTGCCAACTTCACTCAATTCATCGCGGATGTTATCGGCTATATCCCGCAGGCTCTCCAAAGAATAGCCGGTATAATAGCTCTGCGTCTTGATAGGGGCGTAACCCAGTTCCGGTCTTGCCTCAATGAACAGCACAAAGAGCATACGGTACATGTACCGGAGACATTCGAGCGTCAACTGACCGGCATCCACCGGATCCGCTTCCATATCTCTGCCGAGCCTTGTACGCATGTCGTAAAGCACTTCATTGCCCAGAAGCTCAATACTATCACGCAGGGCATATTTAAGGTCCTGCGAAACCCCGGATGCATTACGCTGACTCTGTTCGTCCAGTTCATCCAGAAGTATCTTACCGTCATCAGGGCAAAGAGATTCCTTATGAAGAAGGACAGACATGGCCTGAAGTGTGGTATTCTCCAACCGGGAGAATATCTCTTCAAGTTCAAACTGAAGATAGCGCTTTTCGTTCCACTTATTACGGTCAATCAGAGCTATCTGATTCATACCAATCAGTATCAGGAAACGAGGCGGCTCCGGCTGTGCAAAAAGCACTTTCGTTGCCAGATCTTCCCCCGGAACCGTTCCAAGCGTCCCTTTATAGACAGTCCCATAGGATGTCTCATCAAGCTCAGCTGCCTCAAAGGAAAAACTCTCCATGATGCCGGCATCCGTTTCAGCCGAAGCCATCAGAACAGCCCACAAAAGAGGTGCGCCGTTCGGTTTCTTCATTTCCAGATATATCGGAACCGACAACGTATCATCGATTGCTACCGTGATAGGCGAAGCTTCCGGATAGCCCAAAGCTGTCAAGTACCTATCTGCCTGATCCTTGATGGAATAGAGCATCTGCATGCTGAGTGAAGATCGCACATAGCGGTCGTGAGCAGCATAGAACTGCGCCGCATGGCGGCGAAGCATAGACCACGGCGTCCGAACTTCCTCTGATTCCCTCGCTGCTGCATTCCAGGCGCTGATCGTTTCACCGGCATTTTCTTCAAATACCGTTGAGAAATAATGGTTTGTATAGTATTCGTTTTTGTTGGTAATACCGGTTAAATCCATACTCATTGCGATACCCCCGTAAGCACTGCGATAATGCGAATATATGGATTATCCTGTATCGTCAGTGTTTCCGTCACCCAGGTTATAAACTCTTCAAACAGTTCATCTACGCTGCGGTTCTTCTCTTCTAGCTTTCTCTCCTGTTCAAAAAGCGTCAGTTGATAATACTCATGATGCTTTTCCTGCAGCGCAATCAGCTTTTCTACCTCTTCATCCAACAGCGGATTCATTCTGTTCTGATAATCCCGGAACTTTCCTCCTAAAAACTCCCTCGCATGAATTATCGCATTGTCTCTTAACTCCTCTGCAGCATGCACATCGTCTTCAGTGATGGCATCGATATTAGAAAGGTGCATGCTGTGAATGCCGGTCCTTCGGATTACATCATGCATATCAATGGTTTCTATGAATTTGCCATCCCTGAACACCAGTCCAAACCATTCATCTACCAACGGGGTTGACTTCTGATTAGGAATGCTGCCGGAAATCACAAAGATTGTTTCTCCTGTTGACAGTTTTCCGGGAATACCGATCATCGGTGCCTGTCCTCGGTCAAACAACAGTCCTGCCTTATCATTAATCCAAGAAAAGATCGGATGCTGCTGCCATAGATACTGCGTCTTCGGCCAAGCTGTATCAGCCATGTTGTTTTGCATGCTGCGACGCATCTCCTTCATCACGAACGTCCTGTCATCTGAAAGACGCAGCGTATCCCCCTGAGGGAGTGCTTCCTCTGGCACAATGGCACGGAGTCGACGGCGCATATCCTCAGTAATCTTAATATCTAATCCGGAAACTGTACTGAGTTTCTCGACCGGATGACTTTCATTCTGATTCAAAAATGAGAGAGCCTGTGACAGATAATCTATATCTGTAAAGAGTGTTTCGTCTGTAACTGTTTTTGATTTTTCGATCTCTTGTTCATCCGACTCTTCCGCTCCTTTCATCAGTGCCTCAAATGGATCAAATTCCTCTTGGCCATTGTCCAGTACCTGTTCAAATGCGTCTGTATCCGCCCCGTTTTCAATAGCATCAATAACAACAAGCTCTTCATCTTCGATGGTAAATTTCCCAAGAAGCAGTGCCGGATCTCCAATGTTTTTCAGCGCCTGCTCTTCTTTCGTAATCAGGATCTCAATAATGCGCATATCGCCCTTGATACGCTTATTATCGCTCTCAATCATCATGTAACGGATATCCGGACGTTTCTGCTGTCCATATCGGTCAATACGACCGTTCCTCTGCTGGAACACCATAAGCGACCATGGGATGTCGAAATGAATCATTCGGTGACTCAGGTAATGAAGGTTCAGACCTTCTGATGCTACATCCGATGCAACCAGCACACGGATTGGTGATTCTGTCCTTCCGAAGTTTTCCACGATTTCCTGCTGTTGTGCGTCGCTCATTCCGCCGGAGATTTCCTGAATTGCATTGGTGGGGATAGACAAATCCTCGCGAAGATGCTCCGCCAAATACTTCATCGTCTCGATACGTTCCGTGAAGATAACTAAGCGGTCATCTTTTGCATGGCTATCCCATCCATATTCAGGGCTCCTGAGCAGCTTAAGCAACTGCTGATACCTCGAGAAATCCTTTGGCTGAATCCTATTAAGCGCATCCCGCAAGGTCTCAAGCATTCTAATATCCTTGATCTCATCGAACCCATATTTTTTATTAAGCTTAGCTAATCTGGCATCGATGCTTTTCATACAAGCGGCCGGACTTGAAAACAAAGATTTTTCAAGACTTGTCTTAAAAAGATGACTACTGCCGCGCTCACGTCCAATGTCCATCTGTAATTGCATGTCTGAAAAAATCTCAAACGCATACTCTTCTCTGGCAGATGCATGACAGTGTTCTAAGCTTACCCTTCTTTCCAGAAAAGCTCCACTTACTTGTTCTTTTACATCTTCCTTAAATCGCCGAATACACAGCCCTCTGATATCATCTGGCGTATAATCATCCGGATTTGCAATTGCGGTGGGATCCAGCATATTCATCAATGATGCAAAACTTTTAGCTCTGCCATCGTGCGGAGTTGCAGAAAGCATGATCATCGTATCGGATCGTTCCGCCAGGAGCTTAGCCAGACGGGAACGCTGTGCTTGGTGATCTCCTCGATCAGCCACATTCTGTGCTTCATCGATTACAATAATATCCCAGTACGCATTTTCCAGATGGGTGCGGTATTCCACGTCCCTTTTCAAGGTATCGATAGAAACAATGGTCTTGTCGTAATAGAAGAATGGATTGTAGTTAGACGGAAGGCTTGCTCGAATCTTTTGAATTCGGTTAGAATCCAGACGGACAAGCGGAATTGTGAAACGATTCCACATTTCTTTCTGGAACTGAGTCATCATACTCTTTACAGTAACGACCAGGATTCTATTTCCTTTCCCTCTGGCAATAAGTTCGGACAACAGAATACCGGCCTCCAGCGTTTTGCCGAGACCTACTGTATCTGCAATCAGAATTCTCTGACGTGGCCTTTGCAGCGACAGTTTTGCAGGATCGAGCTGATATGGCATCGGATCCATAGCTGCTTTATAGCCAATATGAATGTTGGCATCTGTGGGAATCTTCTGTCGCCACTGACTCTCAAGGTATAACAGTGATCTTCTAAACCGCGCAGAGTGATCCGGTACAAGCTTGACTTCCGCAGGATTCACAATCTGGACATTTTCTAAATCCGTCAGAAAGATAGCTTCTTTATCCTTTACAAGCGGAGAAATTCCCACGCAGTATAAGGCCTTATTGCCAAGACTGTTTGTCTCTATCTTCTTGACCATCCATTCTTCATCACGAATGATGGTTCTCATGCCCGGTGCATATTCCATAATCCGACTCCGTGATTTTCTTTTAATACCGTTTTTTCAAATAAAGTGCTGTTCAAGTTTCATCCAATATTTTCTGAACCGCATAAGGCTTCGCATACTTTATATAAGCATCACTTACAAAAATAGTATTTGCCTCCTTAGGTTCAGCCCACATTGCAGGGTAAACGACGACTCTTTTCTCATGATTCCTTCTTTTTGCAATAATCTTTTTGCCTCGATAGCTTATATTGCAACCAGACATATTCAGGATATTCCAAAGCGGGGCAATAAACTTTTTCTGTTCTTCCGAATCAAATGCCTCAGCAAGAGTTCCTTTTTTCCCCCAAGTGAGTAACTGGAGAGCTGCAAAACGGTCAAGCATACCATGCACATACTGATTGCGATAGTGTTTGAGGCAATTGTGGCACGCATTGCTGCATGTACAGTCTCTCAGTAGATCCTCCACCTCAGTAAGCAAGCTTTCAACCTCATCTGCAACTGCTACCGCATACCCTGCGCCACTTGACAGGCTATCGTATAGATAAATATCTACAAAGGATCCGGTTGGGTTCGTTCTCAGTCTGTAACCCGTCACAAGTTCCGTAAATTCAACGTCCAAATGCTTGCTTGCCGCCAGACGCAATGCCTCTGCAACGGACTGAGCTGCACGGTCAAGCCATGGATTGTCTTTTCTTCTTGCATCGATAAGCGTGTCATCAATAGCAAATTCAAGGACCAGCATATCTGTTACAAAGTCGTAACCGAGATTGACATTAATTGCTTTTGTGTGACGGCACCGGCCCCTTGCAAATCTGGAGACATAAGGTCTGAGTATATCATCTAATACTCTTGCGTCATCACCCGGCATCGCTGCACCACAATCCTCACAGACCATAAAGCCATGATTTTCCTGTCCTTTATTCATCATGATTATTCTTTGATTTGTCCTTGAGGCCATCCTTATGTGCGTGCAACCAGGTATATCATTCATTCCATCAGCATCAGGCAATGTAGAATACAAAGGCTGCTGTACAGATGAATACTCTTCCGAAAGCTGAGCCTCCGGAATTGATGCGGCATTTTTCGGAGCGAAACCCCATGGGCGAAGCATTTTTCGTGTCAACTCCAATCCTTTATTTCCGCAAAACGGACATGATTTAGTATTCTCTTCTGCCAGGCCAAACCATCCACAATCAGAACATGCGAGTACTGTTTTAAGATAATTTGGATCTTCGATATATGAACTTGCCGGCGAAAGAGATTTTCCCTGACGTTTTTCACTTCCGGGGTAATAAAGTCCACCAATTTGGTACGTCAGTTTGTCAACCACAATTGCCCGTCCGGGTGCATATTCCCCTATTGCAATATCCAGTCCTCGTTCAACTTCATACTGTGTTATTCCATTCGGTTTTGAAATATACGTGCTCACAACATTTTTCGGGAATGAATATGTTGGAATGATCCCTTCTTCATATAGTGCATCCAGCAAGGTCTTTGCATCCGTTTCTTTTGCACCTTCTTCCACTCCAAACAGTTCCGGATGATTCTCGCGTTTCTTTTTGAGCTGTTCAAGACCGTCTATCAGTGAATTCAGAAAAGATCGATAATCAAAATCCATCCCGTGCGGGATGAGCAGATTGCTTTTATGAACCTGGTATTTCTGGGCGTATTCAATAAAATCATCCAGATGATCATCAATAAATCCAGCAGCAGCTATGGTATCCATGCTACTATTATGTCGGCTCAGATACTCTTGAAAAACTATCATAGCTAAATGCCGCTGAAGAATCTTTTCGCTCCTTATATCAATCCAGGGTCTGCGTGGATCTCCTCTAAACATCGGCACCGGATTATTGAAATACAACGTATCATGCGGACCATCCTCACAAAACGTCACTATTGTTGAAAGGCTTGATCCTCTTCGTCCGGCTCGTCCCGCACGCTGTTGATAGTTCTCTCTCATCGGTGGGATATTCCTCAGCCCAACAGCAACTAAGGAACCTATATCAATACCTACTTCCATAGTCGTTGTACTGCTTAAGATATCAACAGGCGTTTCACCCTCCTGAACAAGGTCCTGAAATCTTAATTCATACTGTTCAGTCTTACTCCACATTTCGTCACGCTGATCTTTATGTGAGAGCTGAGCAGTATGTTCCTCCGTATCGATAACATGAATACGGTCACCGTTTAGCGCATCCTCTACAGGCTTTCTCCAAAAGCCAAGCGACTCATATTCTTTTTCTCTTATTATATGAGTATGTTTTGAACCACAACTCGGACAACTTTCCTTCAATAAAAACGGAGTTATTTCTGAGCATTGTTCACATCTATGCCATAACTGTTCATAGTTAAATCTTGGTTTTACACGGGATAAATCGACATATAATTTTCCGTTGTCTGGTTGGGCATTATCTAAGAAGCATTCCTTAAATACGTGCTTCCAGGTCTCTGCTTCTTCAGAGTTTTTATCCCATCCCATGATATAGTTTATGTCCTTGGAAAACGGTTGATCTTTATCGAGGCCATATCCTCCATAGTTCGGCCTTACCTTGAGACGTACTTCGTCGCTGATTGTATGTCCCAAAGCAGTCGCTGTATCGCATATAGAAATAATCCACGCGTTAAAAAAGTCCAGAAATTCTTCTTCCGTAACATCAATATTCGCCTCATCAAGCATATCAATCGCATCAATCATGGCCTGATCTGTTGGCTCTATCCAGCTTGTTGCAGAATCATATAAGGTATTATACCCTCCGGCATAAAGCCTTAACAGATATTCCTGCATCTGAATAGGAGCATTTGTCATGGTGAATCTTGGCGTATACTCCCTTCCTCTTCTTACACAACGACTGTAGTTTTTAAGTGCAGTCATACAATCCTGTGCAAATTTCTCTCGCTCTGGTTCGTGGAATATCTGCACATGATTTTTAGCTGCGGCGAGACAGAAATAATCGTATATAGTATTCATGGATTGCTCTGTTGTAGAGTGCTCCATAATATCAATAGCCAACGCAAAGAGCTGACGTGCTGCCATAATGTCCGAGGAATCCGACATATCACGAGCAAGTTTTGCAGCTCGCTGCCGGCTATCTGAGAACAGCAAAACTTTACGGCCTTCATTAGGAAGACGTTCCGGATCGGCATCTTTTCCCGGAACCGCTGGCTGTGCCTGAAATTGTGACTTAATCAAATTGTAAAAAGACTGATTACCGCGAGTACTAAAGGATGTCAACTGGGCAGAGGAAAGCCGGTGCCTACAATGCGGACAAGTTTGAAAGGTAACAATCTGCGGACGTCCTTTTGCGGAAAAATTGCAATAATACAATTTCCGAAATCCGGTTTTGCCCGCCTGAGAATCATCTTTAAAATTCACAAACCCACTTTTAATATCTAAATAACATGCCTTAACCGCGTTTTTACCTTGTCTTTGAGGCAGTTCATAATCTTCTGCTGGAATATAAAGATGAATCTCTTTCATCCGATGATCTAACATTTGTCCCGGGTAATGCCAAAGATATACATTACTATGAAGGGTAGGATCTTCATCCAAGACATACCCCTTATAGAATAAAGCCCCACATCGGCGATCATTATAAAGCTCATATACGACACTTTGACAATGAGGGCATGTCAGCTTACCGTCAGAAAGAAAGATTTCACCTAATGTAAGTGCCCCATCCGTATGAGAATGACTGCATTCAGGGTTGGCACACGCATATATACCATTTATCCCCTTAAACAGCATATGCATGCGTGCAGGAAATAGAACTGCCCCCTTATCATTTTTCGCTAATGGAGCAATAGCCAGCAAAATACTCACTGCATGAAGAGCGGTGTCTTCATTTTTGTCCTTGAAAATTGAGTTTGAAAGCTCATGTAAAGAAATCGCGTTTCCACGGCAATGACCTATCATTTCGTAAAAAGGCCTATATTCTATCAGATGCTCATACATCCAAGAGTATACCTGGTCCAATGAATTAAACGGTGCAGAACTCCCATCTATATTTCCCCAGAAATCATTCAAAGCCTGAAGTCTGATTTCTTCTTTTTCTTCAAAATCTGACGGTTTTACCTTTAAAAACTTATCAAACGGAATGTCATATTTCTTCCGACCCTCAATTTTCTCTCTTACCCCTGTCAAATAACAGAAATCAATCTTCTCATCAGCGGCAGTAAGCTCATTTGCAAACCTTATTACTGAATCTTTATCTTCCTTGCATCCATCCGGCATACTTGCAGTGGTAAGAATAAATTGAACACGGTCGCGTGTAATTCCAAGCTTGTGGAAAAGCCTTCTAATAAGAAGGGCAACCTCTCCACCAGATGATCCACGGTACATGTGAGCCTCATCTATAACAAATAGCAGCTTATTATCAGGATCGCTTTCTAACCAGCTCTTTGTGTCAGCCCAAATCTTCGCTTCTCTTGGACGCAGCAGCATATATTCTAACATAGAATAATTTGTGATCAGGATATCAGGGCAAAACTGCTGCATTTCAAATCTGGTTATCAATTCCGCATCTTCATCATTCGGAATATGCCGGCTGTTATGAAGTCCCTCAAGAAAAGCATTCATGTCTGCCTTTGCAGGAATCTTTCCTTCTTTTGTCAATTTCTCAAAATAATCCTGTTCAGACTCTGTCTGTGGAAAAGCCATGCGTGCAAGGGTCTTCTCCAACTTTCTATCCTGATTTTTATTTGGTTCAGGACCGGGGTACGGAGTCCGGCCAGTATACATTCCAAACTGAGGCCTTCGCACGTCTCTGCCGCATGTAGATCTAAAGATAGAAACAAATCTATTATCCGGATCACCAATTAATCTCCTTAAACGACTTATCTGATCCGAAACAAGTGCATTCATAGGATACATAATCATTGCCCTGATTCCACGCCTGTTCCAGGTGTCCGAACTGTTTCTTGCCTCATCAGCAAGTTTCGCCATAAGTGGCCACATAAAGCATTCTGTCTTTCCGGAGCCGGTACCAGTTGCTACGAACAAATCTTTCCCTGCGACAGCAGCCTCCAGAGCATTGATCTGGTGGACAAACGGAGACGCATATACGCCGACGCCCGCATCTGTTAATTTAGAAAAATATTGTTTGAGCCAAGTCGGGATATTCGCTTTCTGGATACCATTGTTTTCGCTCTGATATGCAGGAGATGATTCTATATATGGTTTCTGATATAGTAATCCCTCATCATCCATATGTTCACTGACTGCATTTAGTAACACAGGAGTTTTCGCAAAATACTGTGATTTAATATAGTCTTGAAGTTCAGTGCGCATTTGCTTGTGTACATAATTAGCCCCATTTGACATCTATCTTACCTCTTTAAACTGATATCCCTTCTGCTGCATTACGTTTCTAATAGCATCGAACACTTTCTTTGTACATACTCTGTTAAATTCCCGTGAACTAGGATACAGGTATTTCGGCCAGCTATACAGTTTCCATAAATACTGTTCTTCTGGCGCGGGTAAATACCCAAAGTCAAAATAAACTATATCCCCATCGTATCTAAATGTTGATGGCGGTAACACACCGGATTTTCGAAGACTGGCATTGGCAAGTAATCGATATTGGTATTCCTCAACCTGCCATTGCGGCAATTGACTGGCTAATAGTTTTCCCGATTCTACTTTATAGAGATAATATAATTGTGTTCCTGTAAATCCAGTGCGCAAAAGCGACACTGTTCCACTCTTGTCCGGTTTGTCAACCCAATAGCCAAGAGTAAATGGTGCCCTTTTTCTTAGATACTCCGTATTTAGTTCAGATTGAAATTCACTCCATCTGGCATTCGTAACAGCTGCTTCCCATACTTTATCCAATGGATTTGAGTCCAGCTGGAACATCTCTATCAATGAATCATCTGCCATAGTCTGCCTTTCCTGAAAGTATGTTCCCAAACCACTCATCATCTGCCTGGTTTCAAGTTCATAACCGCGAGTAAATACTAAATCTCTGGCATGGGCTTCAGATTTTGTTGCCATTACAATGCGATTGGGTTTATGGTAAATAACACCTGTATGTAGATAAATATCATAAATCTCATCGGAAAACTTATCCTGATCAGCCGGGAGGTCCTTCTCAAGTTCCGGATACATATCCTTATAACTTGCAAGCAGCATCTTAATCCGATTTTTCATATGAATAATGGAGGTTATCTCCTCTTCGTCATCGTCGAAAAGAGATGCAAGGGCTATCCTTCCTATAGCACTATAGATTATTCTCGCTTTCCAGGATCTCTCCGTCTCCATCTTTCCCCGAGGAATTGAGTATTCGTCAGAAATCCGCTTCAAAAGACCGTTATACTTGTCCATCACTCATTATCTCCAAATAGCCCTCGAATGAGTGCAGCCGTTTCTTTAGAGAGAGCATTTCCGTTTTGAATTGTATCTACCAGAGTATGCATCTGCATAGTAACATATGCATAAGGAACAAGTGAAAACAGCATATCGTAATCTTCAGTCTGATCATTTAGCATTTCATGCATACAATTAAGAATATTCTGTATACGTGTACGCACTAATAAAGAAGTATGCATATCTGATAAGATATTTTCATGTCTTCTTTTATTACTTTGAGGCTTAAATTCCTTGTATTTCTCAGACAATACCCCGCCAATGACATGTCCTGTTGGCATCTTGTCAATTACCATTTCTGTAAAAATGGGAAGCATATAACTAAATAGGCTTTTCGGTTCTATCTGAAGATCTTCCATAAACGGATATACCGATACAAAGAATTTATCACCGTTGCTTACTATATCCGGAATGCGAGATACCCAAGTGTTCGAGAATGGATTTACTATCCTGATGATTCTGTCGTCGCTTGATAAGCATATATCAATATCCTTTCCTCTATACATATCGCTGCACTCCAGTACACCAGCGGTTTTACCAAACAGTGAAGCAGAAAAAGCATCGACTATGGCATTGCCATTAGGACCTATAAGCAAAAGCGGCGTTTTTAATAAATATGCTGAATATAAATAAGCTGCCAATGGAAGCTGGTATTTATCAATGACTCC
>OCVV012850512.1_pt1 | contig 30575 bp, 28 predicted proteins | sample 1539721 | NCBI WGS metagenome assembly OCVV01 (sample SAMN02144230, study PRJEB22623) | gut metagenome | biome: sheep rumen | host: Ovis aries | place: New Zealand | reverse complement strand
AAATGAGCAGAGTCAAGCTTGCTTAGGCTCTGCCATGGCAAGAAAAAGTTCTTTATGAAATAAAAAGTTCACTTGAACTCTGCCGAGGCGAAGCCCAAAATGTCCAACTTGTTGGACAATTTTGGAGCAAGCCGAGAGCAGAACAAATTTATTTGTTATCCCGAGGCGAAGCCCAAATTGTCCAACTTGTTGGACAATGGAGCAAGCCGAGAGCGTATCCTAACATCTTCTATGGACTCAACATCATTGGTGTATTTATCTTTCCCAAATGCTAACACCAAGGAGTCTTCTGCTAGACTTAATTGGGTGGATTGGATGAAAGCAATCGGAATAGGACTGATTGTTTATGGACATTTCTTTTCTCTTTATGACATTTATGTTTATGTATTCAATGTTCCTCTGTTCTTTCTAATATCAGGTTTCCTTTGTAAAAAAGAATCTACAAATAGGATTTTTTGGAAAAAAATTTGGTACAACCTTGTTATTCCTCTACTTATCATATGTACTATGAATTATTTATGGGGTGGATTCATAGGGTATTTCTTGTCAGGTAGTCATTCATTACCGGAAAATCCATTATTGTTTTATGGAAAATTATTCATTGGAATACATGAAGCTGTAGGAACTTTCTGGTTTGTTTATACACTTATAATACTAAAAATAGTGCTTCAATATACTAGAACGGCTTTTGTTCATATTGTATGGTTTCTGTTGTTTCTATTTCTGGCATATATTTTCAATAATTACGATTATGAAATTATGGGTAAACATCCTCTCAAAATAGCTTGGTCAATACCAAATACCTTTGTGTCGTATCCGTTCTTTATAATTGGGCATTTCTTACGAAGATGGAAAGACAATTTATCTTACTATCAAGCAAATATTTACACATTCTACTGGATTGCTATTTCATTATTTATAGTTTTCTTTTGTGGGCATAATCACAAATATGTGTTTCTGTATATTTGTGGATATGGGGATAACCTTATTTTGTATCTCCTTGGAGGACTTTCTGGGTCAGTATTCATCTTTCTCATAAGTAAACTATTAGAAAAGTTTCATTGGAGTATAATAGCTGACGTATCAATAGGCACAACTCTTATATTAGGCTTCCATATGCATATAATACAAATAATACAAATTATTAGGCATTTCTTCAACATACCATCTTTTGCAGATTTTGTTTTCTCAATAATAATTGTACTGTTATTTGTTCCTATAATACGCTTGTGCAAAAGATACGCACCAATAATCATGGGAAAATATAGAATTAAGACAGGATAAGATACAAATGATTATTACTTCCACATACTCCGCAAAAAAAATAGCAGAGTATGCTGATTGTTATTAACGGTGAAAACCTCGACTTTTCTTTGTTGAAGAATTCATAGACAATTGTGAAATTGAGATTGCGCCTCGAAAAAGGTGACCGAAGCAACTGCACCACACCATACTCCGGCAAACAAGCCCAATATCAGCTGTAACGGCTTGTAACCCCTGTTGGAACCCTGGGACGGAATCCCGCACATTTCAAGATGCTCTGCAAAATGGCATCTCTCAAGCATCTTCAGAAACAGTGAAAGACCTCCAAACGGGGTTATTTCCTTGTCTACGAACTTTATGTCATAATCACACACCATTTCCATATACTTTTTCGCATGGTAAATGTAGCAAATAATTGTTAATCAAACAAATAGGATTGATGATTTCTAATGGCGGTCATTAGAAAACAGTGTTGAATGAATCTCTAATGACCGATTTGGGATAAAAAAAAATAGTCCCGAATTTTGGAGCAAGCCGAGAGGAGAACAAATTTATTTGTTCTACCGAGGCGCCGCCCAAAATGTCCTGCGAAGCTGGACAATGGAGCAAGCCGAGAGGAGAACAAATTTATTTGTTATCCCGAGGTGAAGCCCAAAATGTCCTGCGCAGCTGGACAATGGAGCAAGCCGAGAGGAGAACAAATTTATTTGTTCTACCGAGGCGCCGCCCAAAATGTCCTGCGAAGCTGGACAATGGGACGACAGAATACAGGCAGGGACGAAGTAAAGCGGAGTCCCTGTATAGAACGGCAGTTCTAAAATAGTCCCGTAGGGACGACACAATACAGGCAGGGATGGAGCCCAAAGGGCGGAGTCCCTGCATAGAACGGCAGTTCTAAAATAGTCCCATAGGGACGACAGAACACAGGCAGGGACGAAGTAAAACGGAGTCCCTGCAAACTAACGTTCGACCAATCAGAACTCCGTAGGAGCGTCACCCATAAAACCAAATCCGTTTTTCCCCCCCTACTCGCCTCTAAAACAACGTATCCACATCCTCATATTCACGTGGACCAATAAGAGACTCCAGACTGGAAGCATCGAAAAACGTAGATCCGCTTTCAATCAACAGATCTTTCTGCGGATATGGGATAAAGGAAACTCCGGCACCATACTGCGATGCAACGACATGTGCCACTTCTTCAAGCGAATGCGTTACACCGCCGATGTTAAACACCCGTCCACCGGACCCTTCATGCTCCGCTCCGGATACAATCTGTCCGCAGATATCTCTCATGCTGGAAAACGTCCTGCGGATCAACCCGTCACCATAGAGCGTAATCATACCTTTTTCGGTCGCCTGACGAATCATGAAACCGATGGTGCCGAACGAATAGTCACTGCTCAACATGTTTCCGAAAGGAACACAAATGCGGAAAACAACGTACGGTATGTCAAAACTGATGTTGTAAGCCTGAAGATATCCTTCACAGGCCAGTTTGTTGACGGCATAAATGGTCTTGGTCTCCTTCTCTGCGTCCTCCTTCAACGCATGCTCCTGCCCCTTATACACCAGGCGGGTCGATGGAAAAACGACCTTGGGACGGTAAGGCGACTGGCGAATGGCATCTAGCACATTCAACATCCCCACCTCATTGATATCAACGTAACGGTCATAATGGTCAAATCCCGCATAGGTCCCCGTCAACCCTGCAAACAGATACAGGAAATCCACGTCAAGGTCAATCTTCGCCACCTCATCCCGACGGGTCAAGTCACACTGGACATACCCTGTCTCTTCGCATTTCACGACATCATACGACGCCACCTCATACCCACATCCACGCAGGTAATGGACTAAGTGTTTGCCTATATACCCTTTGGCTCCGATAACTGCACACTTTCTCATCCCAATCGTTTTTTTATTTTTGGCTCATGCGTTCGATATCGTCCAGTCCTCGGCTCTGGAAGAGAATATCGTCATACTGTTTCTCGCACTCTTCCTCGTTCACACACAGCGAATGAAATGTCTGCATCGCTGCCGCAAAATGGTTAAACGGGGCCACATCGACTGTTTTTCGGAAGTCTTGACGCTCCAGCAGAATGTGCGTTTCTTCATTCGGTTTTGGCGTGAAGGCCCTCGGACAGGTCAGTTTACCCCGACTGCCCCATATTTCGTAATTGCACTGATAATAGTTGTCAAAACCGAATGAGATGCTGGCACTGACGTTTCCCGCAATAGCAAATGCCGACCCATGGATACTGGTGCCTTTCTCGTTATAAAAAACATTCGATGCCTTCACGTCGAAGACGTTTCCCATCAGGAAGTTGATACAACGCCACACATATCCGGCAGCATCCTTCAACGCTCCACCTCCGACGACATTGTCGTAACGGAAGTTGTTGGGGTCTGCAAAGGGAGGAAATCCGAACGAGGCACGTATGACTCGAACGTCACCTATCTCTCCGTCCTTTATCATCTGCTTGACCACCTCATGCTGCCGATGATACTGGAACATATAACCTTCCATCAGGGCCAGGTGCTTCTCCTTCGCCAAGGACACCATCTCTCCTGCCTCGTCAGCATGCATGGCAATCGACTTTTCAGCATAGACGTGCTTGCCCGACTCCAACGTTTTGATGATCCATTCCCGATGCAGACCAGTAGGAAGGGGCATGTAGATGGCATCAATATCATCCCGCTCCAGTAGGGTGTCGTACCCTCCTATCGCCTCACATCCGAACTGACTGGCAAACTCACGTGCCTTCTCTTCCGTGCGACTGGCTATACCGACCAGTTCCCATTCTGTCGGCAAGGACTGAATGGCTGGAATCATTAGTCGCTGTGCAATATTCGCACAGCCCATTACGCCGATTCGTAATTGCTTATTCATTTTTTTGCATCATAAAACTGAATGGCCGACAACAGACTGCGGGCACCGATATTCAGATAGTTATTGTATGTTACAAAGTTCTGCAATTGGTTCAACGTCATCCAACAGTAGTTACGCTCTACCTCCAGCGGGAATTCCTCTCCCACTTCGACGATCATGTTCAGGTTCTGCTCCTTGAAGAAGCGACCGCCCTCCTCCGACTGATATGCCGAATACCATACCTGCTCTTCCTTTGCGTTCATGAAACACTCAAGATAAGGTATCGTATATTCATTCTGTCCCTTTCGGTAGTTGCCGGTCAGACACTGAACCGTCGGCGCCATCTCCAGAATGTCGAAATTACCCGGTTCCAGTTTGGCCTGTACCAGGAAATGATAGATGCCTTTGATCTTTTTCACGAGGAAGCCCATCAGTCCCTCCTGCGCCGATTTTACCATCGGCTGACTCCACGTCGTGACCTCACGGTTACCTATGGACACGTCCACTCCGATCACCGAGAAGTATTTCTTCTGCTCGTGCTCGATGGTGTTGCCGTCATAGACCCAATGCCTCATTTCCGAGAGTCCGATCTTGTCCACCGATATCTCATACTCACATTTCAGCGAGGTAATCCAATGCAGGATTTCATTCAGGCTTCTGTAGTGGTTCTCACTGCTCAGGATGCTGTAGAAAAACGAGTCAGCACGGCTCTTGTCACTCAGATGACGGAATGCCGAAAGCAACAACAGGTCTTTCTCCGTATAGTCTCCGTACTGGATACAGGAGATCACAGTCCTTGAGTCCATGTTGATGACGTTCGGATAATTGAGCAACTCCTTGATCTGACCGAGAGTCACCCAGATGAAGTTGTCGTACATCGGCAGTTCTTTCTCTTCGGGGACCTCCACGATGATGTTACGGTTCCGCTTCTGATAGAAACGCGCTCCTTGCTCACTCTGCAACTGGTCCACAAGGACTTCCACCTGTTTCTCTCCAGTGAAATACTCCAGATAACGAGGCGCACGCCCCTGATGAACACGCGTGTAGTTACTCTTCGTAGCCTGCAAGGTCGGCGAGAGCTGTACGACGTTCAGGTTCCCAGGTTCTATCTTCGCCTGCATCAGAAAGTGGAGCACTCCATCCTTCTTCTGCACGATAAAACCCAAAAATCCGATTTCCGGTTGGTTGATGATGGGTTGGTCCCAGGTCGGCACTTTCCCGTAGTTCGTCTGAATACGAAGACCTTGTATGCTGAAAAACTTCCCGGTATCATGGGCGATGCGGTCATCCTTGTCGTTCCACCCTTTCAGGGTGGACAACGGCACCTGTTTCAGTTCGTAGGCAATCTCATCGTTCTTCTGCTTCATCCAGGCAAGAATTTCGCCGGTCGTTATCTGCGTCCCGTGATGCAACGCCGACATCATGAAGTCTAATTTATGATTCTTCATAAAGGTCTCTTTCTTATGTTATTCCTTTATTTTTTTTATATAGCCCATCCTCAAAAGGTCTTCCGACAATTGGGCGGACCACCGCTTTGTAGCCGCCTGGTTCATATGCACCGCCACACAGAAGTTGGCGGTGTCGTTACAGATGGTGTCATTGGTGTAGTTCAGATAGACCGTACCGTACCGTTTGGCAATGCTGGCATAGTATGCGTCCAATTCTTTCCGCTTGTCATATTTCTTCGTGGCACCCACGTAGATAGGCGAATTGACCAGAATGACCTTTATGCCTTCCTGATGACACTCCAGCATGTAGTCCTCAAAAAGTTTCATCGCCTCGCGGTCCATCTTACAAGGGATGACCGTCTGCTTGTTCAGGTTCTCAGGATTCCATGTCCCATGCTCCGGATAGTGACCCTTGTAGGCTGGACGTCTGAAGTGCTTGAGGTTGAAGAACTCGCAGAATCCATACTTAATGACGGTCTGATAACCGAAGTAACGGTACATCGGAACGTGCAGGTCAAACCAGTTGTATCCGAACTGACTCAGTTCACGGCGCATCATCGGGTCATACACGGTATTGAACACCTGCTCCGACTCATGCTGGCTCTTGATGGTCATAGATGCCAGTGTTCCGTAGTCCACGTTGTGTATGATAATCTTCGGCAACGTATTGTTCTTTTTATACAACCGCCATTTCAGCAATTGTACGTTGATCGGATATCCTCCTATGCCGATGTTGTACGAGTCCACACCGCAGACCGAGTCGATCACTTGGGGATCATAATGCGAGAATCCACGCGAATTACCAAGTATCAATACATCATGGGTCATGCCTCCCCTGAGCATGTCACTCCACGACTGGAACCGATAGTCCAGCGTCTTGCGCAATCCGTAGCTGACAATGACGTCCATAAGGGCAGCCAGAAGAAACAACAAAAGGAAGAATACAGCAACTCTACGTAAAAATTTCATCATGGCATTTAGAATTGAAAGTAGATGAAGTTCTCTGCATGACCGCCAAAGCAGATGATATCAACACACAGGAGCAGATAGGCTCCCCAACGTAATGCGATGCCGTGCGGCTTGGCAAACGAAAGTCCGAACTGCTGCTTGCGGTGTATCCACTCGACAAATATCAACAGCAGGATGTTGGCGAACAGGATGGTCTTTCCTTGTATGTCCGGCATGGTGAACAGACTGAACGAACATACTCCGGATAGGTATTCAACCGCCTGCGCCAGACTGTCCGCACGAAAGATGATCCATCCTATCGTGACAAGCAGGAAAGTACAGCACATGATTACCAGCTCCCGAACCGAAGGTAACTTTCTGCCTTCAGCAATGGTCGTGTCTTTATAGTTGGTTCCTCCGAAGAGGAGCGACGGGAAGAACAACAAAGCATGATAGAATCCCCATACGATGTAGGTCCAGTTCGCTCCATGCCATAGACCGCTGACACCAAACACAACGAGTGTGTTGCGAATCACCTTTGCCTTCGAACAACGGCTGCCTCCCAGTGGAAAATAGATATAGTCTCTGAACCATGTCAGCAACGACATGTGCCACCGCCGCCAGAATTCCTGTACGTTACGACTGAAATAGGGTACGTTGAAGTTCTGACGCAAACGGATACCGAACAACTTGCCACAACCGATGGCAACGTCAGAATAGCCGGAAAAGTCCCCGTAGATCTGAAAGGAGAAAAGGACTGCCACGAGCAATAACGTACTACCCGAAGCTGTGGATAAATCCGCCCAGGTCTTATCAACGAACAATGCGCAGTTGTCGGCTATGACGATTTTCTTAAACAATCCCCACAACATCTGCCGGCAACCGTCCACCGACTGGGCATAGTCGAATTTCCGCTGCTTGGCAAACTGCGGCAAAAGGTTGGTGGCTCGCTCGATAGGTCCCGCCACCAGTTGAGGGAAGAAACTGACATAGGCAAAGAATTGGACGACATCCCTCGTTGCCTTCATCTGGCCGCGATAGACGTCGATGCTGTAACTCAGAGCCTGAAACGTATAGAAACTGATTCCCACTGGCAGAATGATGCGAAGCAACAGACTGTCTGTCGCCACACCAAATAACTCGCCGAACGAACTGACGAAAAAATCATAGTACTTGAATACACCTAATATCAAAAGGTTGACAACGATGTTCACACCGGCTGTCACCCTGGCTTTCCTCTTGTTATCAGCGTATTTCTCAATGAGAAGTCCACTCCCCCAACTGCACAACGACGTGAATGCAATCAGGAACAGGAACCTGTAGTCCCACCATCCGTAGAAAACATACGAGACAACAACGACAAACAGATTCTGAACCTTCAGGTTCCTGTTGAATACAAACCAGTATAACAGGAACACAATAGGAAGAAAAAAGGCAAATTGTATGGAATTAAACGACATGTCCTATACTATATATTTCGTTATCCTCATTTTTTCTTATTATCACCCGGCTTTCACAATCCTTTCTAAAACCAGCGAATGCCTGATAAGCAAATAAAAACATATAAATATAACCATATTATTCTGTTTATTGGCACAGGTGCTATCGGGTCTCATAAAGATTGTCCGTTCGCTTGACGAGTTTTTCTTCTGCCACAAACTGATCTAATATCCACTGACTCCTCTCCGTCATGGCAAGCAGGAAGAATTTTCCTCCGGGCTTTTCTTTTTTCATTTGCTCGATTACGCCCTGGATTTGTTCCGAATCGTTGGTCTCGACCGTCAGGTATTCTATGACCGACCCACCCTTCCTCAGGGTATAATGGACGCTACACGGCTGCTCTCTTTCTCCTCCTTCCTTGTATTCATACCCCTGTTCCAGGTATCTTCGTTGCAGATAGTAACTGGCTCCCCAGTTGAAACCTATAAGTGTGTATGACGATTCTTTCCTTAGACAGTTCCACGTCTCTTCCCTTCGCTGATCTTGCGCTTTCTTGTATTCGTGCACGAACCACGGATAGAACACTTGTCCGCCCAGCGTCATCATCTCATCTGCCGTCGGGACCATCTGACCGGCCCCCACTCCTATTTCAATGCCATACTTCGTCCAAGGTTCCTTGACCAATGGGACAAAAGGCCCCACTTTCTTCTCGTCTGCCGTCGGCACGTTCTTCCAGGGACGGACAGGATCGTCCACGCGTACGGATATTGTCATCAGCAATGTCAATATAATACAGAGTGCCATAGCAAGCGTTTTACGTCCGCTCATTTTTTCATGGATCCATACGATGGCTGTCGAGGTGGCAACGGCAATGAACGGCAACAGGTACAGATAGTGCTTGGCTGCCGAACCCGTATTCCGCATGACATAGTGCACGATAAGAAGTGGCAATAGTGTCAGCAGGAAAAGCAGAATCTGTTTTCGTTTCAACAACAGCAGCAGACCGATTGGCATTAAAACGAAGTTGACAATATAATAAAACACGAGAACGACCGCACCGACATGGGACGCATAGGCCCCGCTTTCGGCATTGGATTGCCACGAGGAGAAAATCGAAAGAGGATTACCACCCATCAGACAATAGCCACCGTACGTAAGACCTACGACTCCGACAGCTATACAGCCCGTCTTCCACACGGCCCTTCCGAAGGTCTCTCCCTGTTGCATCAGGAGTAGCAAGACAACGGGATAGACCATCAGGACATCCAGTCGGAAGAGCGGAGCAATACCCAACAGGAATACTGTGACAATATATCTCTTCCTGTTCAGACACAACAGCCCCGCTACCAACAACAGAACGGCAAAGATGGCAGTGGACGGCACGGTGGCTATGGCAGCTGTTTCCGGAAGGAAAAAGAAAGCTAATAGGATGACTTCCTTTCGGATTCCGGTCAGTTCGGACACTAATTGAACGGACAGCACGACGAATACAACCGTGCTCAGCGCACAAAGCAACAGGTATATTTGCTCAACATCCCAAAACCACAACAGCTTTGCAGCTCCATAGAGCAGGTAGGAAACGGCTGGCTGCATGTCATAGGCGTAGGCAATGGGCGGCGGCAACTCAAGACCGTTGTTCAGCATTATCTGCACACCCATCAGCGTGCATGGCGAATCCGTTTCAAAGTTGACCAAAGGGAAAACACCAACTCCCATCCACAGCACATAAAGTGCAAACAATACCAGATATGTCGTGTTTGTTTTTTTCATCGTTTAGATCATTTCATGACCCGTCAGTTTGAAGACATTCCACCCGATTACCATAAGGGCTATCAGGAATAGATAAGGTAGATACCACGCCTTCATTCTTTTATCTATCTGCGTGATGCCGAAACCGGCAAGAATTACAAAGACCGGCAACGAGGGGAAATGGAAGCGTTCTGATACGGCAAAGGAGGAGAAGGCAATAATGCCAAGGTACGAAAAGAGGAATAGCAACAGCAGAAGGTGACGACGGAAACTCCTGTATCGGAAGATAAGAAGGAACAATGCCACATACACAAAGAATCCCAACACCTGCTTCTCCAGATACCCTCCGTTCTGATACATCTGGTTCTGTTGCGTCTCCACATTCACAAAGGTCGGCAGTGGAATGGTGAGAATGGCTGGGGCAAATATGGCACCCGTACCGTAGGTGGCAAGTTTGTTTCCGTTGATGCGGTTCGCCCGGTAGTTCATCTGGTTGATCTGGTTACTCTGCCGGTTCTCCCACAGGACATTCACCTCTTCCGATATACTTCCCGAAAACAAGAAAATGGCAGAGATTCCCATGAAAACACCCACCACCACTCTGTTCTTCCATTTCATCACTCTACCCTCTGCAAACAGAAGAGCACCGAAAAACGACATCCATAGCGAGGCACCCAGTGCCGTCCGGAAAAGAAACAGCAGACCACCGGCAAAGACAGGAAGGATCATGTCCTTCGGCTGCAGGTTCTCTGCTCGTAGGGCATAGTCGGCTCGCTCCAGGAAAAGGGAGACCAGAAACGTCATTTCCATCTCTTTGAGCGACAGTCCGCAGTAATAGATGAAATTATGGAGCAATACGGCTATGACAGCAGCATAGCGTGCCGGAAGTTCACCGAAGTTTCGCTGGGCTAACTTATACACCAGCACACACATGTATGCGCTTAACAAGGCGGAGACCAAGCGGGGTACGATGATATTACTTCCCGTAATCAGGTAGATCAGGGCAATGTAAAGCACATGTCCCATATCCGACCAGGCAATGCGAAACACTTCCCTCGCATAATCCAGATTGGATAACGTGGGTAGATTTCCGAATTCTTCCCCTACACTCGTGTAGAAATGAGCATCTCCCGCATCGAATTCAAAAGGCTCCCCAGTGTAATATGTGTACATTGCATACGAGATAAATACGTATGCAAGACGGATGAAGAGAGCTGTACCGAAAACAGTCCGTTTGAAACTTTTTTCTGGCAGTGTCTGCCATGCCGACATCAGACGGGGTAGCAACAGAAAGAAGAACAACGTCTGGACTGCACCGCTGACCATCCACTGCAGAGGCATTACATGATTGATATACAACGCACTGATAATGATCAGTACAACGAAGTACAATCCGATGGCCTGTGTCGTATAATCACTTATAAGCGGCTTTTTCAGCATGGCTTTTAGAGTTGTTCATAAACAGATACTATCCGTTGGGCTATTGCACTCCAACGATAGACACCTGCCTGCATTCTGATGTAATCTCGACGTTCTTCCGTTGACTCATCTCCCAGCAAAGATACTATATTTGACACAAAACCCTCCTCGTCTCCGTAATCGGACAACACCCCGCAACGGTTATCCGTCACGATATAAGGAACACCACCAACATGAGTGGATACAACGGGAATGCCTGCCGCCATCGCTTCGCAGAATACGATTCCTTGCGACTCCTCTGCCGTGTACAACGCAAACAGTCGCGCTTGCTCATATTGCTTCCTCACTTCTGCAACGTCCGCATTGGGATGGAGTTCAATATCATTTTTGTAGGAGGATTTTTCCCATTCTTCACAGACTCGTTCATAATACACAGTGTCCGACACAGCTCCCATCAAAACCAATTTGGCATCCGGTATTTTCTTTTTAACATCGGCAAATATACGTATCATGACAGCCTGACCTTTCCGGGGCTGAAAAGCACCCAACGAGAAAATGCGGTTATCCCGTGAAGCATTCTCAATCGTATAATAGGAGGCATCCACTCCCTGGGGAATGACATGAACAGAGGTCGTCTCTCTTTGATAGTTCTCTGCGATATGTTCTTTTACGTATTCCGTGTCAACGATGATACGAACCCCCGACAACAACAGTTTCTTCTCCACATAACTCTGGTAAACGTATTTTACCCAAGTGCGCCAATTCCAGTGCTTACTCAGTTTTTTCCGCTGTTCGACTCGAGCCAATCCATGAACGGTCAGCAGGGTCTTTATCCGCGACTGACTTACTTCCTGATACAACCGATAGGAGAAAGCACTCGTATTGTGGAGATGACAGACATCTGGTTGTATCTCCCGTATCTTTTCCGAATAGTTCTTCACTTCTGCTACCGATAGCAGATTTGTTTGTCTTTTGTTTGCAAAACGGAAAACACGAATTCCCAATTGTTCTTCTTCCTGTGTTTTACCTCCTTTACGTGGCAAGTCTAACACACTCACCTCATGCCCACTTTCAACCAAAGCCTTGGCAAGCCCCAAGACGGACGATTCTACTCCTCCCCTCACCAAACGGCAATCAATTGGGAACGGCCCTACAATGACGATTCTCATAAGTATTTACAATAAAGGGACGGGATTAAGTTAAACAGTAGAATCCGAAGTTGCTTTTGCCAAGCAAGTTCACGCATGGTCAACGGAAACAGTCCTTCGTTTTTCAGCACTTCGACGATCAGCATCTTTTCCTCGTAGGAATACGTCTGGTCGTTTACTAACGAAAGGACCACACGACTGATCATGGTCGCATGCCATTTCAGATGTGTTTCCTTTCCCCATCGATAAAGTTTCTTTATCAGAGACAACTTATCCCGCAATATTTTTTCCTTTTTTTCTTTCGTCACCGATAACGTAATCGACCCCACCCGAATCAGATAATTCACTACAATCTTCGGCGTTGATGCCACTCTGGTTGCCTTCAATAGAATCCGAGGTGTCCAATCCGTATCCTCAAACAATATACCAGGTGTGAAATAGTCTTTTCTGTCCTGCAGTAGTGTGGCTTTTAGCACAAATTGCCAGGCATAGCAGGCATATCCTAATCGTTCCTCTAAAAAAGTACGTCCGTCACAGACCTCCTCGCTGTACGACACGAACTGCTTCGGGTTCTTACACGGCACAAAGATCTCATACTGTTCATTCACGTTCTGATAGTTGTAGCGCAACACATCCAAATCATCCCGTTCCATCTGCTCCAAAAGACTGCCCAATACGTTTGGCTCGAGATAATCATCCGAATCGATAAACTGAATGTATTTCCCTTTCGCAAGAGGAATGCCTGTATTCCGAGCTCCGCTCAATCCCTGATTCTCCTGCGTCACGACCGTCCAATGTCCCAAATCTTTCATTTTTTGCAGACACGAGTCCGTGCGAAGCATTTCTCTCAGGACTTCCATCCCATTGTCTGTCGATCCGTCATTCACAACAATGATCTCATATTGCTCATGAGACAAATCCTGCTGCAAGACGGACTCAATGCACTTCTTGATGTAAGAAGCGACATTATACATAGGAATTATGATAGATAACTTGAGCATCTGAATGGTATTAATCTCCTTTTTTTTTTACACTGATAAAGATTTTCACACAAAACGTTTGAGTCCCCAATCTATAAATCTAATGATCCAAAGCTGCCGATAATTACGGGTTTTTTCTAAATACAAATGTATGATCTTGACAAACATCGATCGAGGATCTTTTATCTGAAGTTCAGATAAAAGATCTGGAGTCCATATATCTAATCTCGAATAATACCGATAACCATTTTGCTTCATGTATTCTTTTATCACATTCAAATAATACAATCCCCTATCTGAAAAATCGATATTTTGCAAAATATCTATTCCTTGTTTCTCATAGAAAGTAAACTCGTCACTGATTTTAAGATACTTATTTGGCAACTGTAAGAAATATTGACGATACATTCGTATCATACTATATGATTGTTTCGTAGCCGTCGAGACCATATAGAACACACTCTTGTTCCAATTTCTGACCTTATTCAAGAATGGGATATGGAAGAAGAATAAATCTTCAAGGTAATACTCTTCATGTGGCACAGACGGCCATGGTAATTTCGGTTCATGAATATAGTTGTCCGGATACGCATTTTGTGTCAAATCTTCTTCGGCACTGACATGGATTCCGATAAACATATATCCGGTACACAGATATTCCTCCTTCCGATATATATCTTTTCTTCTGGAATAAAACACGTCACCTGGTATAGAATTCATCAAAATTTTCCATCCAGCCGTATCCTTAAATGCACCAGATAGAAACTCATCAGCATCCAATGCAATCAAAATTTTCTCTCCACCAATCTTATTTGCCTCAGCAAATAAAAGCTGACGAGCACGTCCCTGATGCATTTCCTCATCATGGTTGTCAACGACGATAGCCTTTTCATACTGCGTATACATTTCCCGACTTCCATCCGTTGACATCTGATCGGCAATAATAATATGATCAGCCCAAAGAGACGTGGCCTTCAAAAAAGCAGGCAAGACCCAGGCTTCGTTCCGAACTGGAGTCAAGACAATAATTTTAGGACGTTGAATATCACTCATAATAAGGCTTAAATATCAAAAGGACACGAACTCATTAATAAAGAAAGGTCTATTTCTATCTTTCGAGCATTTTCTCTGCCAGATACGCCTGGACGTTCGCAGAACTGTTCAAACTGAATAGGACGCTCAAGTGGACGTTTCACAGACAAGAAATAATCATCAAATTTATCGTAATTAGTATGATGATGCACAAATTCACAAAAGGTATTACTCACACCATACGCATCAGCCACGATAAGACCATGAAGAGAACTGGACATTACTTTTTCACAGGAACACATTTCATCAATCACATCCGTCCATTTCTCATACGATGTCATATTGATCAGTTTTGCATCCGGATACTTTGACAACAACTGCTCCAACTTTGCAGGTTCATCGAAGTCCTTGTGATGAGGAATCAAACCGATACCTTGTCTTTTTACTGAATTCTTCGGTTGATAGAATTTCGGCAAAAGTAACGCTGGATCACCATAGACTTCCGGACATTCACATCCATGTCGAATAAAATAGTCACGAGTCAATGGCCCTCTTACAGCATAGATTTTACGAGGACTCTCTCTCAAACTCCAATTTATGTCAAGTACACCACTACCCCAAATCTCTGTTCGTTGATTTATGCTGTGCGGAATAGTCGAACCAATCACACTATATTGCTTATGAGGAAACAAAAGTGTTGCAGCCGGTATGACCCGTTTTCTCGTCATCAATTCTATGAAATAAACATTGATGTCGTCTCCAAAATTGGAATAGGTCTCCTTCGAATCATAAAATTTTACCAACCAACCTGTGATAATGATGCATTCTTTTGAATGCAAAAGATAATAGAACTCGTTCTTTATCTTTTGAGTCCATGACGGACGATGTGCTTTCTGCCAATCATGCCGATGTAGAAACTTGTGTAATTTCTTCCGTTTCGTTGCAATGTCACCATGTAAAAATGAACGCAGTCCCATGTTCTTTTCGATTTTATCTATTTGACACTATCCAACCATAATAGGTTTGTTTTCCGTCTATTTCTTTTATGGTATCTGTTCGGAAGGTCAGTTTATAGGCAAACGTATCCTCATAAAATCCCTGATAGGGTTGTAAAAGAATAGGCTCTATATCATGCATGTGCGGATTGTTCAACGGCACTGCATCGATTTCCTTTCGAATAATTGGCAAATGTTCGTGAGCAAGTATCATAAAGAAATCTATAAGAAAATAATCAATCATTCGTACCTCTTTTATCCTCAACATATCATGCCAATAATCGACAAATGCATCATACAAAAAACTGAACAACAAGACATCTCTTCCTCCCATAAAGAATCCGGACCATCGAAGACGGGAAATACCGTCCGTCAACCGATCATGGTGCGTATAAAAATCATCCGAGAAAAGATTTTCCGGAAAATCCTTCGTTACATACACCGTTGCATCCATCCAGAATCCTCCATAAAGAGAAAGGACTCTGCAACGGATTATATCACTAAGATGTGTCAATGAAATTCGTTTTCTCTTCACCTCTTCCAAAATAGAACTCGGAAGGGATATATACTTTATATAGTTATCTTTATCCAACACAACCACATGCTTGTCCGTATGCTTTCGGATACTGTTGATGCAACTCTTGACTATTGCTGGTGCTTCTGACTCTCCTTGCCACCACATCGTCCATATCGTATCGACTTCTTTGATTTCGGACGGACGAGTTTTGTATTTCTCCACCAATGGAGCATATTGCTTGTTCAGGAACGAATAGATGGTAGGGATATAATATTTGTTATAGACCCATTTTTGACATTTCTCTGGAAAATAACACAAACAGACCATTTCATACGCAAATTTGACCATAGCAACCCTCACCCCATAGCCCTGTACGTTGTATCGAATCGTTTTCAGAGCATTCAACAGTTTCTTTATTCTTGTCTTCCACGTCATCATTTTGAATCCTCCTTGACTTTCTTATAGAGTTCCACGTATTGTTTGGCAACGTTCGAAACAGTATAGTGTTCCATGACCCATCTGCGTGCGTTTGTTGCGAACGACTCTTTGTCCGGATTTTGCAACAAGTACCTGATTCCGTCTGCCAGATCCTGACAGTCTTTTTCCTTCGCTAAATAACCGTTTTCCCGGTGTCGGATCATATCCCCATTTCCTCCGATGTCAAACGCCGCTACTGGGATGCCGCACGAGAGTGCCTCCATGATGGAATTGGACAGGTTCTCCGAAAGAGACGGGACGACCATCACCGACGACAAGCGATAAGCCGCCACGATGTCTTCTTCTCTGCTCAACAAACCTAAATAATGGATCTTGCGCCGTAGCGTTAATGCTTGTAGAGGTCGATCCGACCCGAACACTACCAGTTCAACGTCTGACAAGGATGCATCCTCTTCCATCATGCCCATTGCCGTAATCAGTTCAGCAAATCCTTTTCGTGGGTCAGAGGTTGCCCCCATGGCTCCATAGAGGATATAACGACGGTCAGTAGGCAAATCAAAATGCCGGCATGCCTCATCCCTGTCTCCCGGCGAAAACGCGTCAACGTCAATGCAGTTGGGTATCACGGACACAGGAATTTTTCCCAATAAAGCACTCTTCTTGACGCAATCAGCCAACCATCGACTGGGTGTCACAATATGCAAATCCAAGCCTTTATAGTATTCTCTCTTCTTACGGAACACCGCTCTACTGAGATCATTGGCATCATTCGAAGCTAAGAGCGGACATGCACCACATTCCGTCTGGTATTTCGGACAGTCCTCAAAGTAATGACAAATTCCCGTGAATGCCCACGTATCATGCAACGTCCAGACAATCGGTTTTCTTACCTTACGCAACTCTTGAAAAGGCAGGAATCGCAGGTTGCACCAATGTAGATGCAAGACGTCATAGTCCATTTTTTGCAACGCACCATGCATCGGCACGGATCGAAGATCCGACAGGAATATCGGTTTTCGGTTCGAATACCGTCCCCATCTTCGGTGCTGAATCTTGTTCTTGACCTTGTTCTTTAACCAATCATACAACGGATAAAAAAATTTCTGAGGTTCATATTTTCGCAGTTCAACTACAGCCTCATCCGATGTTCCTTTCTCTTTGACCAACATCCTGTCCGAAACTCCTAAAGATCGGACTCCCTCAAAAATACGATAGGTAGCACGGGCAGCACCGCCATTGCTGTCAGAAGTCGAAAGTGTCAATATTTTCAACGGCTCATTTTCCATGCTTCATTCGTTTATACAGCATTAGCAAACGATGCCACATCCCATCGTCATACAACATCCTACGGTACAAATATGAAACGGCATCGCACAGGACTCCCCGACTGTGTATCTTGGCAAAAGCCAGGTAATCCATGTTCAGATTAACCGTTTTTTTGGATGGATGCTTCAAGGGAAGGATCGGGTAACTCTGCAGATTGCCGCGCCCGTCGTTCTCCGACGTATGTGTTCCCTCCGCATCGAACCCTATGTTGCTCACCAGGTTTTTTTTAGGGTGAATGACCAGACCTCCTGTTCGGAAGAGGTGTATCTGCATTTGATAATCCCAGTAATCTTTCTTACGATTGTCTTGCTGGATTTCCATCAATTTGAAATACCACCAGTCTGATTCAGCTTTTTCTTTTACTTGCTTGCGACAGATTGCCTTAAATTGTTCAGCGTTCACGTCCTTCAGATCGAAATCGTATCCATCCATCAAACGTGACCATGCAGCCCATGCCCCTGACACCATGTAGTGAGAGAATCCATACGACGCCTCACATTGCCAACGGTCGCTGTATAATGTTGATGCTACGTACACGACGGATGGATCATCCTTGTAGCGTTGCAACAACTCTTCGCAATACCCATAGAAATCAGGATGTGGCAGACAATCGTCTTCCATCACGATTCCTCGTTCAACATTGCGAAAGAACCATTGAATGGCTGTCAGTGGACCTTTCCCGCACCCAAGGTTCTCTTTGGAGTAGTACGTATGGACCTGACAATCCCAATCTACATCTTCCTCAATCACCCGACGACAGACCGCACACCTTTCTTTGTCCATTGAATTACCGTCCCGCGCTCCGTCTTGAAAGACATAAAGTTCAACAGGTTCCTGATTACGCAAGGAACCCAACACCCTTCGAACGTGATTCGGTCGGTTGAATGTAATCAGCAATATGGGTACTGTAAACTGTTTCATTTAGTCGAATGCAGATTGAAGATGGTCATCATACCATTGCAGGAAAGGATGTTCAAAGGCAAATATGGCACGACGTATTCGAGTTAATAGGGATGAATCCTTGTATTGCAGTAACATTCGTTGAATACGGATGTTATTCACGCCTGCCAGACAGAAAGAAAAGACCGTCTGCTTGGAGTAGTGATACATCAGTCTCGCATAAGGACGTAGAGTAGAGTTGCCTTTAGCAAAATACGAAATGAACTGATAACGATAATAGCAAGTCTGCGCTATTGAATCATTCTTTTCATTGCAGAGTAACGCAGCTATCGTATAAAAAACTCTACCCCATTTCCCTCTCTTTTTGGGTCGAATCAAACACTCTCCCATAGAAGACACTCCAATCGTTGCCACTCCTTTGTGTCGTCGCCACAATGAACCGATGTAATCTACCGCTATGGTCTTGCCCGATATCGAACCATAAATGGATAAAATTAGGTCGAAAGCTAACTTTCCAGGCAAATCAAAAATATACATGATTTCCTTCCGAAAAAGCATAGTGTGACCAAAGACAAAATTACGCCACATTGTCAGATAGAGCGGTGTAATCTGGAAACGGTGATCTTTCGTTGTTCCATCCTCATACAATATTCGATCGTATGTATAGGCAATGTCATACTCTCCGAATTCGATGGCTTTTTTTAATCGCTCCAGCTTTTCCGGCATCCAGATATCGTCCTGATCCGATGGCGCGATCAAATCTCCTTTTGCCAATTTGAAAGCCTGTTTGAAATTGGCATAAGCACCCATATTCTTTTCATTTCGGATTATTCGGATCGTCGGATAACGGGATGCATAGTCCTGCAGTATTGCCCACGTCTCGTCCTGCGACACATCATCCACCACCAAAATCTCGTCCGGAGGCAACGTCTGATTCAGAATGGAATCCAACTGAGAAGGCAGGAATTCCGCTCCGTTATAGGTCGCCATTACGACGGATATGGTTTTTCTTCCTTCCATCACATCTGATAATGATTCAGCAATTTCTCCAACTGCTCGTCGTTTCGGCCACTCACCACATTTTGAAAAAACAGGGTTCCCGTCTGCGAGAAGTCCATCTCCTCAATGCGGTTTACGGAGACATTCCGATGCGAGTTGAACGATCGAAGCACCTTTGTCTTAATTCCTAAACGTTTCTCCTGAATCCAGAACCAAATATCATCGGCATAGGGTGCAAGTTTCAGAAAAACCTCCTTGTTGAATACCTCTTCATCAAAAATATGCGGCGGATAGATCGCACCATGCACACCATAGAGAGAATAATCGCACGTCTCGTCTCCGTACGCACAATCCGGCCATTCGGAATAAGGCACGTACTTGCCGTTTCTTCTTACTGCGATGTTGCCATGCAGGGCTATCGGAGTCTTTTTGTCCGAATGCTCATACTCTCTCTTCAGCAATGCCACAACCTCCTTGTCGTAATACAGATCGTCATCCACTGTGATAATCGGATTGTCCGGAAATAGCTTCAAGGCTGGCAATAACTTTGTGTACGAACGGACATCTTCACCATAGACAATTTCCAATCCGGACTGCTGCAGACGCTTCAGCAAAGAAGGAATGTTTCCTTCGTTCCATTTCCTTTCATCAAGAAACAGAACGATTCTATTAGGCAGTTCCGACTGCTGAAAGAGAGAATAAACAGCATACGGAACCGCGTCCGTCACTCGCTTTCCATAACTGGTCAGCGAAACAATCACATCCGATGCGTCTCCGTTTCGTTTCAACATATCCTTTGGCAAGGACTGAATCAACCGAGCTACCTCCCTCTTTTTCCGTGCATCTTTTTTCTGCAATTGATGAAAATATCGTCGTAGTTTCCATTTGGCTGTTCGTGCATACCATCCTGTTCGTATCATAAACTGACGTAACTTGACAAACAGAGCAAACCATTTGCTTCTACCAATCTTTTGCATTAACTTGTAATGCTCGCTTCGGCGTTCGTCTCTTGACGATGTCAGTTCTTGATAGTCCTCATCAAAAAAAGGGATCACCGACTCACGCCCCATGCGATTCTCTTCGTTCACCATCGCCACGTTTTTCGGCTGTACTGTTAGTCCCTCCATCTCACACGAAGCAATGTATCGCTGAATATGTTTGTATGTCGCACCCCTCACCACCAATGCCTCCATGGCAAACAGATAGTCAGATACAGCCCTGTAACTTTCGTCATAATAATGCAGACGTTCAAACAAATCCTTCTTGATGAATGAAGCCTGATGTGGCAACGTGCGCAGAATTACATCCGATGCCCTTAACTTTTCTGGCGAACAAAATGCATGAGCACCCAACCATTGTGACTTCTCGCACCACTCGTTTCCACATACGTAGTCTGCATCCAACCCAAATGCCAGGACATCTTCCACCACACGGTCATCATACAAGGCATCACCCGAGTTCAGGAATAGGCAATACTCCCCTTTCGCCATTCGGATACCCTTGTTCATGGCATTGTAAATACCACTATCTGGCTCCGATACATACGTGAATGGTATCGCCCGCTCCTCAAACCGACCGCTTAGTTCCTTCAGCACTTCCACATCTCCCCTATCCGACGCTCCGTCAATGACAATCTGTTCGTAATCCGTCGTTCGAGTCTGGGATAAAACACTCTCCAACGTACGTCGCAATCCATCCTGATTGTTTCGGTTCACCGTTATGATAGAAAGTTTCATAGTCATATCTTTCCGTTACCTATTGGTAATAATACAAATATACGATTTTCAATTCGTTCTTCACTTTCTTTGCAGTTTTTTTACTCAACTTCAGGTAAACGTTGCTGATAGACAAAACCAAATCGTGTTCAAAAGAGACACGCTATCTGCCTATCATTCTTTTGAGTAGGAGATCATATCTCCAATTTAACTTTTATACACAATTTTCATTTTTTTTAATATGGGGCATAAAAACAAAGAGTACATAAGTGTGGATTTGATTGGGGTGGATGATGCTATTTGAGCCTTTTGCTTGGATTTGTCCTTGCAGAAGGCTTATTTTTGCATGGAAGGACATTGTTCAAGTGCCGATTAGACGCTGGTTCGGTCTTTGAACGTGTTCGCCAATATCGTAAAGGAATAGTCTTCTGCTTTATAATCTGTGTAAGGGAATCAAAAGTTTTGTTGGAACCTTTTAACACCAAACGTACCATCTGTTCTGCCGTCGCAGGCATACTTTCATCACCTACACGTATAATGCCACTCTTTGACCATCACCAACATAGTAATACGGAGTATAATGCCCTGCACTGACTGTCACTTGCAATATGTGTTGTCCGTACTATGTCATGCGGAATCATTTCAACATCAAGCAGAGGGTCCATATAATCGCGAATCTTACTGCTGATTGTTTCGCAAACATGCTACACATCATCAAGTCCTTTGACGATGCCATCATTATCAATGCCGAAGAAAAGGGAACAACCCCATACATATGTCTGTTTCTTTAATCGATCAAGATTTTCGGGCAATCCTCGCAGTTATGCAGGCGATCCTATTTATTCATGCAGAATTGATAAAACAAAAATCCTAAACAAGGATGATTGATAAGAAAGGTTTTAAGTATGTATTTTAATTTAACCATAGGCGATGCATACCAATGCGCTATTTCTATCCATTGATATCTCAAAGGATAAACCTTCCATTCAGAATATTTGCTAAGCAGTTCCTTGTATTCCTTTAACGTCATCTGTGCATTTAGAGCGACTTTCGGGGTAACCACATATCGCATATATTTCAAGCGTTCAATAGATAATGCTTCAGGACAATGGTCTTGAATAAATTGTGTTCTGTATGCCACTGCTCGCCATCCGCTTTCTATCAATGCCCGTTGCCGCTCAATAGACTGCCTGTGCGTTGTACTGTACGACGAACTTTGAACATAATTATAAAGCCGAAGATTTGTACTAATACATTTTCCAGCAACAGCATACACTTCTCCCTTAAACACATCATCCTCGTGCAAACATAAATCTTCGTGAAAAAATAGACGATTGTCTATAATTAATTTACGAGAATAAATAGCATCCCAAACATAATAATCGGGGATTTTGTAATGACACAATATCTCTTTACCATGCGTAAATATTGTTCTTTCAAATTTGTTATTTTTTACAGAACGAACAGGTAACAAATTATCTTCCGTAACATAATTGGCAGAATAAAGTACCACATCAGCATCTTCACCTTCTGCTATATCAACCATTCGTTTTAATCCATCAGCCATAAGATAATCGTCTGCATCCACACAACATATATATTTTCCTACAGCTTCTCTGATTGCCATATTTCTCGCCGACGATACTCCTCCATTTGATTTATTAATTAATCGAACATTTTTGGCTTTCCTCTTTCCTATCTCCATTTCGTGTATATACTGCTCTACAACTTCTATAGTATTGTCTTTACTACCATCATTAATTACAATAATTTCAGCATCTTCAAAATCAATACTATCCAAACAGCGAACCACAACCGGGGCACAATTGTAACACGGAATCAACACTGAGAGAAGCGGATTACCATTAGATTTCATACTTCAGCCTATTTAAAATAAAACCTCATGTTTCAAAGCATCCAACCAAGCATGACCATATTTCAAGTCCGGCTCTAAGTAGTTTCCTTCGCCCCATTCATTCCAACTCTTAATAAATACAAAACGCTTATCTTTTGGCTTACTCTGAAGTTTCTCGACAAATGTATGCAATGTCTTTTGGAATTTTTCTGGCGACGAACCCAACATAACACTGCCCTTTCTTCCACTTCTTGGACTATGATCCCAATTGGGGACTATGCTTGGGAAAGCATTATCACGTGTAAAACATATCTCTGACATAAATGCACGATCATCATATTCCAACAGTTGAGGTGTAGAGAAAAAAGATCGACATATTTTAAACCATAATCGACGTAAAAGAGGAATCTTGTTTCGATGCACTTGTAAGTTAATAACATTTATTGCATCAAAACCCATTTTCATAGATATATTATAGAAATGTTCCCTTTCACTTTCACTATAAAAATTTTGACACAACGCCACAAAATAGATGCCTTTTAACCCATTTTCCTTTGCCAATTTTCTCCACAATTGTATGAATGCTGGCATATCTGGCACTGCACCTGGTTCATAAATCATGAACATGGGCTTTCCTTCGCACGTAATGTATCGTTTATCCTTGAAGGCTGACAACAGTGCATTGAAATGCTTCGTATAATCCTCTTCTCCTCCATAATGCTGCTCTATTAACGTACCTCCTTTTACCAAGCCGTGCAATGACCCACTCCATGTCTGATTTGCCCAGGCAAGGGCAAAAGGAAAATCAGGTTTACCAGATGCAACCACTTCATTAAATGGACGTTCTAACAAGCGTTTGCCATTGCCAAACCAATAGTGCCAATACACAAATCCCTCCACACCTGCTTCACGGGCCATCTGAGCTTGTGCTTCACGTGTCTCAGGCACGCGCAAGTCATAATATCCTAAATCTGCAGGAACACGGGGTTGATAATGTCCAGGAAAGAGTTTCTTTGCTTTCCCAACATTTGTCCACTCTGTAAATCCCTTGCCCCACCACATATCGTTCTCCGGTATCGGATGGAACTGCGGCAGGTAATACGCCAACACTCTGGCTTTGGGTTGTTTAATTATCTTGTCCATGATATCTTTTCTTTCCTAACTCTTGCCGGATTCCCAGCTATTAATATATTTTCTTGACTGAAGGATTTTGTAACGACACTAAATGCACCTACGATTGATTGGCTTAAAATAGTAGCGCCTTTACCTATATATGCATTTCTTCCTATCCATACATTCTCTCCTACAAAAATATCTTTATCAGGATTTAATCTCATCCCTTCTTCATTTATGACAGGATGAAAATCGGTAGTACATATTATAATGCTGTTGGATAACAAAGAACCTTTACCTATATGCAAGGTTGTATTACTTCCTACTTGCAAACTGGTCTTTGTTTTTGCTCCCGCATTTATCTTAACATACTCTCCTAGACGTATCGTGCTGTTCGAACCGAAATAGCTGAAGTTTGTATTTTGCACATCTGCCCCGTTACAGATAATCAAGTGATTGTTTTTACTTCTTCCTTCTGCTGAAATCTTGCATTTATATATTCGAACATTGTCTCCTATTTCCATATTTACACCATCTTGCCATGCCTGTATTTTTATAGACAGCATATTCCTCTTATTTATTAACTTGCGAATCAATCGCTTGGGATGAAAATAATGCATACAAGTATATTTATGTATCTAAAACTTTGTTTTCTATTTTACTCTTTTTTATCACCTTCGCTGGTACACCAGCCACAATTGCATAAGCTGGAACATCCTTTGTTACTACACTATTGGCTGCTATAATAGCTCCGTCGCCGATTGTAACATTTGGCAATATCGTTGCCTTATCGCCTATCCAAACATTGTTGCCTATGATGACGGGACCCTTGCTTGTAACAAGCCGAAGAATCGGAGGTTGTTGCAACGTCGCATAATCGGTTTCTCCGTGGCTGTTATCGGTTATGGTTACCCACTTACCCGTCAAAAGATTATCTCCTATCACAATACGATTAGTGGCTGTGATATTATTCCATGCTCCGAAATTACATTTGTTACCTATGCGTATTTCCGGGTGAAAATCGCCTCCGGCACACGTACTCTCCCATGCCATGAGATAACCATATTCTCCAAAATGTGTTCCTTCTCCAATATAAATATGCTTCTCTCCCAATGATTTAATATGTTGTGGCATATACACACCCTGTAGGTGTGGAAATCGTTGGGCAACACGCCGCTTACGGATAATCTCCCCTGTGCTCTTCAAATGTACAGCCAACCAAGTTTTATCGTATTTGCCCAGAACGGTACCGATAAGGTTCAATATTTTTTTTCGGATTGGATTCATGACTTACTTATTTATGGCATTCGTATATAGCCTATAAATCACTTTATTTCCTTAAACGGGATTTAATCTTGGCTAACAACTTGAAAATAATATATTTTAATGTGCCAAAATAGAAATATAATGTATCACCATAATATCGATATAGGATTTTCCAGCCATTCTTTATGTCAAAACCGTCTCTTGTTACGTGTACTCCCTCAACATGCTTGACGTTATGTTTCAAAATCAACAACTCATATACATATCTTAAATGAAACTTCAGATACATATCTTTCCTTAACCAATCATACAATCGCATCAAATCGTATTTCGTAAGAGATTGTTTCAACATTTCAAGATAACATTTCACAAATACATAGAATAGATTGTACCCTCCATTTCCACCTTTTGCATTGGCACAAATTAATAAATTCCCCACACCAACAGCTTTATTTACCACATGTGAGAATGCTGCATCAAGAAAATAGGGGGTAATCAATAATCCTGTATTAAAATACTGTTTTGGATTGACAACCCCTTTTATCGCACTAGCATTGAATATATTTGCACTCATGAAGGTAAAATTATAACTTACCTTCTTGACAAACTCATCTATCTTATCATATCGTCTGCATTCTTCATCGGGAGGAAAGGACGTAAGATGGAGCAATCCGATTTCTTCTTCCTTAAGTATATCAAGAATTTGACGTAATGCTCCAGGTTTAAAATAATCATCATCCCCCATTATTACGATATACTTACCATGTGCATTTTCTGCACACTTTAAAAAATTATAATCGCAACCCATGTTTTTTTCGTTGCGGTTATACGTTATTGGCATACCACGCCGTACGAAAGACTCTACGACATCTTTGGTATCGTCATCCGATCCATTGTCTGATATAAAAATCTCCAATTCACCTTCCTCTATGTCGCCAATTTGATTCTGAAGGTACGTAAGTCCTTCTTTCAAACATGCGGCTCTATTCCATGTAGGGATAGTAATTGATAACAACGGTTGATTATTCATATTACTTGATTTTTAATCCACTTAACAAACTTTGGTCACTCCATAGGTAATCCCACTCTCCGAAACGGCCTATCGTTTCAATGTCTTGATCTGCGAGCCAGTCACGAACGATCTTCCTTGCGCGATATATCGGCTCAGTAAATATCACATTGGCATATTTTTCAAATCCCACATGCGTAAACAGGATTTCTTCCTGTTTGATGATTCCCATCTCTACTAACTTACCTACTGTCCCATCAATCAGTTCCTGCTCGGTATATTCATTTTCCTTACAATATACCTCCATCTGCAGACTACTGCATCCTTCCGGTACATTATCGGGACTCTTTAATGACGGTGAATATACTCTTGCTGCCAATATATCTTCGTCATAGATATACCACCATAAATACGGTGGAATATTCTTCGTATTCAAAGCTACAGAAATATGATAACCAGATGTGCATTCCAATTGATTCACCGCATCTCGCACTACATCCGGCACATTCTGAATGCTTTCTATCACAATCGGCAATGGCAGACTGGAATAAATCTTTTCATACCCAATCTCTCTTCCATTTGCAAATTGCACTTTCTTCTCACTCGGGCATATCGCCGTCACGCACATTCCATATTCGATATTCGCTACATCTGCCATAGTTTTCAGCAATGCCTTATATCCGCCCTTCTGTGGATAGCGCATTTCCTTTGCGTAATATGTCATAGGTGTATCTGCCGTTTGGCTACCAGCAATTACCTCATCTAACGAAGGTTGATAAACACGATTTCCAACCCATTCTGTCCGCAACTCTTTTGCCTCTTTCATCCAATATTTTTTGGTATATACCATTGGGAAATGTTCTGCAAAATAGTTTCCAAATTGAAGACGTAACCACTCCTCATAATTCTTTGGAACATACGTTGCATCTATAACAGGCCTTTCCTTAAAATCTTTTATAATTGATTCCTTTTCTTCTGTGCTAAGCGGAAACAAATTATTTTGAGCGGGATGTTTTATCCATTGGCTGTGATATAAATTATATGGATTAGGAATATGTCTTATCAATTCTCCGCATGAAGCCTTAAATATCGCATTCACTTCCTCGTTTTGCGTGAACGTAAAATGCACGAACCGATCAAAACGAAAACCATCTTTTTCAATATTTCCACACAAACCTCCATAAGTAGCATCTTTCTCTACTACCAATGCCGTTTGCCCTGCCTTACGTAACGCGTAAGCAGCACCAAGTCCGGCAATACCTGCACCCAATATGAGGTTATCAACTTTCATTGTTTCAGCTCAACCATTTTTAACCAATCCATCGTTCGTCTTGTTCCTTCTGCAAAAGAAACTTCCGGTTCAAATCCGCAATTTTCTCGAATTGCATCAATCGCAAATATGCTCAACGGAATATTCGTTCCTGTATATGGTACATCGCCAAACAACGGTTTCGCATCAGGGGCACACGCCTTTACCATCTCCAAGATAAACTCCTTCAATGGTCGTGCATGTCTGCTTCCTATCATATACTCGCAGAAAGGCTTACCCTTTTCTGCCACCAGAAAGAACGCCTTTGCCACATCCGTTACGTAAACAAAATCATAGTTCTGTGTCGCTGCTGTAAACTGCAACGGCTCGCCATTGATAATCTTGCGTAGCGTCGTATTCACAAAGCGCGGAGAAAGCTCACCAACTCCATACGCATTCGTGATCATCGGCCATAGCAAATCAATTCCTATATTCGCCGCTACACTCTTGCACAGGCAATGCGCTATATGTTTTCCCATGCCGTAGATATACCCCATTCCAGGACGACTACCTTGCTCATGAATAGCAGCTTCTACCTCATATTCCATAATCGTTCCGGCACACACAAATCGCGAACATCCCAATTGCTTAGCAGCTTTCAAGCACTCCACCGTATTTAGCGCGTTCTGCATCTGGAGATTATAATCAAACCGTGCATCTCCTGCCGATCCTGCCCACGCAAAATGGATAAACGTGTCATACTCATTCGCAGGTATAGCCTCTAACATTGCTTTCGTATTGCTGATGTCGCATTGCATATATTGCATATTCGGATGCGGCTCTAATCGACGAGGACTTTCGCCCATATCCAAAGCCAACACTTTCTTCCCTTCAGCAAGAAAATGCTTCACGGTGTAGCTCCCGACAAAACCATCTGCTCCTGTGATAATCACATTCTTCATATCGTCACCAAGCAAATTTGATTTCGTTCAATTCCTTTTTATCTGATTCCTCCGGAGTGTGCAACTCGGGAATCAAATCAATCAGCATCGCCTGTTCTTTACTCACACCTTGAAAAGCCATCCATAATCCCGGAGCAACTGTTAGACGCTGATAATTATCGTGCGGAGAAAGAGTCACCTCGGTGAACTGCCCTTTGGTAGAACTATTCTCTCGATCATCATACAAAACAAAACGCACCGCTCCTTGCACTACCACCAGATTAAGCGTATACCGGTTATGTCGCTTCCAACCTTTGATAGCACCTGAATCAACATGCGTAAAATAGGCTTCACCAAAGCCAACAAATCCTTCGTCACTACATTTGAAAGCATGCCACACATCACCTTTAGGGACTGCTATTTGTCGCAATGGATGTAAAATAACTCCTTCTATCATAATGCCCACTTTAATTGTTGCCCTTGCGCAGCTTCCATATATGCTTCTATCTGAGCACACGTCAATTCAAACATATCCTTGCGTTCCTCAACATAATACGCGCGATACCAATCCGCGATAAACTGAATACATTGATCATATTGGAGTGTTGAGTGCCAATTCAAATAAGCCAAAGCCTTATCGCAATTCAGTTTCAGTAACGTTGCCTCATGGAAAGGCACATTACCGGTTAAACGAACTGCATTATTGGGATCTATTCCCCATAGTTTTGCGAGATCTTGAACTAACTCGTAAACAGTCTTTGTCTGTTCTGCTCTCGGACCAAAGTTATATGCTTCCCCATTTTCAGATTTACCCTCATATAGGTATTGCCCCAAGGTCAAATAACCGCTTAATGGCTCCAATACATGCTGCCAAGGACGAGTAGCCTTCGGACTACGGATTTCCACCACTTCATTCTTTGAGAAAGCTTTTACACAATCAACTATAATCCGATCTTTAGCCCAATCGCCACCACCAATCACATTACCGGCACGAGCTACACCTAACTTGATATTCTCCATCTTCGAAATGAACGAATGCCAGTAGCACTTGATAGTCAGTTCTGCAGCGCCTTTACTTCCAGAATACACATCCTTACCGCCCATAGCATCCGTCTCACGATAACCCCAGATCCATTCTACGTTATCGTATGCCTTGTCACTGGTAATTAGCACACAAGTACAAGGCCAATCTATATTGCGGATTGCTTCCAATACAGATGCTGTTCCAACCACATTTGTTGTGATAGTATCGAAAGGCTCTGCATACGAAGTGGACACTATGGCTTGCGCTGCTAAATGGAAGATAAAATCAGGTTTTACCTCTTGGATATATGCATTCATTGCTTCACGATCTCGGATATCACCAGACCGATGATGAATACGATTTTCTAATCCATTAACTTCAAACATTGCTGGCGTGGTCGGTACGCTCAAACTATATCCATACACATCCGCGCCCAACATCGTGAGCCATGTAGTCAACCAACTCCCCTTAAAGCCGGTATTCCCAGTCACAAGGACTTTCTTTCTTCTATATACGTTATTAAATCCCATTTTTTTGTTTTAAGTTGAGAATATAATGTTTAGAAAATCCAAGGAGCTTTCCCATCTAAAATAAGTTTCTCGAGTTTTTCCTTATCACGCAGCGTATCCATACATTGCCAGAATCCTTCATGCTTATAGCAATCTAGTTGACCTTTTTGCGCTAATCTTTCTAAAGGATCACGCTCGAAAGTAGTAGAATCACCTTCTATATAATCAAATACTTCTGGTTCAAGAACCATAAAACCTCCATTTATCCAACCCATATCATCTTTACTCTTTTCACGGAACGATTGGATGCTATCTCCTTCTAAATCCATGATTCCAAAGCGACCATCAGGTTGTACACCTGTCAAAGTAGCAATATGTCCATGTTCTTTATGGAATGCAATTAGTGCATTAATATCAACA
>OCVV011337979.1_pt1 | contig 30577 bp, 27 predicted proteins | sample 1539721 | NCBI WGS metagenome assembly OCVV01 (sample SAMN02144230, study PRJEB22623) | gut metagenome | biome: sheep rumen | host: Ovis aries | place: New Zealand | reverse complement strand
GTCCCTCTTTCAAAAACGATCCACTGGATCGTTTTTGAAATTCACCCTTGCGGAGCTCCTCCGGTGTGGAATTTCGCGCTCTGCGGAGCGCGACCAGAGGGCACCGCCCTCTGGACTCCCGCAAGCCTTTGAAAAGGCTTGAGCGAAACTTTTAATATGGGCGAAATTAAAACTATTTGTTTTAACCTTGTTTTTCCGACCACCTAAAAAATTACATACCCATTTATTGTTGATGGTATGTTACCGGAAAGATACTGGTGAAACAGGTATCTTCAATGAATTTGAAAAGGGGCGCTCTACCCATACCCCGCCAAAGGCTCGTTATTCAGCCTTCGGTGTGCCGTGCAGAATCTCGCCGTTTTTCCAGATCAGCTCATTGACGCACGCATTCTCATCGTGCAGCGCCGTCACATTTTTCACGGTTGTCTCCGCGATATTGCTCAGTGCCTCCTCGGTCAGGAATGCCTGATGTGAGGTCACGATGACGTTCGGCATGGAGATCAGCCGCGCAAGCGTATCGTCATTCAGGATATGTCCGGAGAGATCCTCATAAAAATAATTCGTCTCCTCTTCATACACATCGAGGCAGGCTGCGCCGATCTTGCGCGCCTTGATGCCTTCGAGCAGGCTCTCCGCGTCGATTAGTGCGCCGCGGGAGGTATTGATGATGACAACGCCCTTTTTCATCCGCCCGATCGCATCGCAGTTGACGAGGTGACGGGTCTCATCGGTCAGCGGGCAGTGCAGCGATATGATATCGCTCTGCGCGAACAGCTCCTCCAATGTAACATATTCGATGCCGGAATCCTTCGCCGGGAACTTGTCATACGCGATCACATGCATTCCGAACCCGCAGCAGATATCAATAAACACGCGGCCGATCCTGCCGGTTCCGACGACACCGACGGTCTTGCCGTGCAGGTCAAAGCCGGTCAAGCCGTTCAGCGAGAAATTGAAATCGCGGGTGCGGATAAATGCCTTATGGGTCCGGCGGACAATGGTCAGCAGCAGCGCCATTGCATGCTCTGCGACAGCATAGGGACTGTAGGCAGGCACATGCACCACGCGCAGGCCGCAGTTTGCAGCCGCTTTCAGGTCAACATTATTATAGCCCGCGCAGCGCAGCGCAACATACCTGCATTCAAGATCGGCGAGCTTCTCCAGCACTGCCGCATCCAGTGTGTCATTCACAAATGCGCAGACGCCGTCACAGTTTCGGGCGAGCTCCGCAGTATCTTCGGTCAGGCGGGTGTCATAAAACTTGAATTTGATGCCAAACTCGGCACCGAAGCGCTCAAATGACGGACGGTCATACGGCTTCGTATCAAAAAAAGCAAATCTCATTACAATATTACCTCCGATCAGTCAAACAAACACACAGAAGAAAAACGACCTGCTCTGCCGATACAGCAGAACAGGTCGTGTACGAACAGAATCAGTTGATGATGGTCTTTTCTGTTTCCTTGTCGAAGAGGTGGATCTTCTCTGCATCAAAGACCACGTCGATCTCGTCCTGCGGGCGGGCAGTGGACTTCGGGGAAACACGGGCTGTCATCTTCACGCCCTCGAAATCGAGGTACAGATAAGTCTCAGCGCCCATCAGCTCGGTGATCTCGACGATGCACTTGACGATACCGGTCGTTGCATTTGCAAGGTACTGCGGCTCATCATGCACATTCTCCGGACGGATACCGAGGATGACTTCCTTGTCGATATAGTGCTCAAGATCCGGAGTGACCTTGCTCTGCGGCAGGATGACCTCAGACTTGACGCCTCTGCTGGACTTGGTATCCTCAGAACCGAACTGGACAACATACTGGCCGTCACGGTAGATCAGGACAGCGTCGATGAAGTTCATCTGCGGAGAACCGAGGAATCCTGCAACGAACTTATTGCACGGAGTCTCATAGAGGTTCTGCGGGGTGTCGATCTGCTGGACATAACCGCCCTTCATGACCACGATACGGTCGCCCATGGTCATAGCCTCGGTCTGGTCATGCGTAACATAGATGAAGGTCGTGCCGAGACGCTTGTGAAGCAGGGAGATCTCGGTTCTCATCTGCGCACGGAGCTTTGCGTCGAGGTTCGACAGCGGCTCGTCGAGCAGGAAGACCTGCGGGTTACGAACGATTGCACGGCCCAGCGCAACACGCTGACGCTGACCGCCGGACATTGCCTTCGGCTTACGGTTGAGCAGCGGGGTCAGGTCGAGGATACGTGCAGCCTCTTCCACCTTACGGGCGATCTCGTCCTTCGGGACCTTACGGAGCTTCAGGCCGAACGCCATGTTATCGAAAACGGTCATATGCGGATACAGAGCGTAGTTCTGGAACACCATTGCGATATCGCGGTCCTTCGGAGCGATATCGTTGACCAGACGGTCACCGATGTAGAGCTCGCCCTCGGAGATTTCCTCCAGACCGGCGATCATACGCAGGGTTGTGGACTTACCGCAGCCGGACGGACCGACCAGAACGATAAACTCCTTGTCACGGATCTCAAGGTTGACGTCCGAAACAGCGACAACGCCGCCGGGATACTTCTTATAGATCCCCCGTAAAGATAAGCTAGCCATTCTCATGTCCTCCTGTGAATTTCAAAAAATTTATCCATGCAGATTCGCGCAGCGGGACGGACAATTCCCGGAAGCAGCTCACTGCAAGTGTACGGCACGCCGCACACAAAATGAAACAATGCCTCAGCGGCAGAGGTATGGCGTCTGCACATACAGCACCGCTGATATTATCATACCAGATTTTGCGCCGCAGGTCAAGATGATAATTGACCAAACTTATTTCCCCTACTTTATCCAATATGACGAATAATTACGGGAAGTAAAGGCACAAACATCTGAAATATGCGATTTTATCAACATATTTTCCGCATCTTTGTAAAAAATATGCAAATATGCACCGGCAGACAAATCCGGCGGCAGCGGAACGCATCCGATCTGCACACGCAGCAGATGCTCCACGAAATTTCCGGCCGCAGCAAACATCCTGCGAACCTGATGATACCTGCCCTCATGCAGCTCAACAACCGCGAGCCGCTCTGCGATTGCCTCGCTCTCTGCGGGCAGACAGGCTTCCTCGGTATCACCCTCCCGCAGCAAAATCCCGGCGCGGAATGCGGCCTTGATCTGCGGCGTAAACGGGTCACGCAGCGCCGCGAGATAATACTTCGGCGCATGCGATTTCGGGGAAAGCATTTTGTGGGTGAGCTGCCCGTCATCTGTGATGAGCAGCAGCCCGGAAGTGTCCTTGTCAAGTCTGCCGGCGGGAGCAAGCCCGGGCAGGCGATCCTGCGGATTCAGCAGGTCGAGCACGGTTTTCTGCGCTCTGTCCCGCGAGGCGGTAATGACGCCCTCGGGCTTATGCAGCAGAATATACCGATGCTTCTGATAGATGACCGGCTCACCGCGCAGAAAAACCGCATCCGTCTCCGGCTGCACAGCGGCATCGGGCTTCCGGACGACTGCGCCGTTGAGGGTCACTGCACCGCTGCGGATCAGTGCTGATGCCTCTTTCCGCGAATAAGCGGTCTGCTCGGAGAAAAATCGGTCTAACCGCATGATTTGCCTCCGGTTCTGTAATATCATCGCCCTTGTCCGCATAGAGTAGAGCAAGGGGGGATCATCATGAAAAAAGGGAGTCAGAACACACTGCGGGCAGCCGCCGCGGCAGTGCTTCTGCTGATTTTCGGCCTGCTTTTTTCGCTTGCCGCCAAAAAGCCGCAAAAGCGGGATGAAATCATCCTGAGCACCCCGCAGATGCGGGAGGCCTGGCTGAATCTGCGCGGCTGGCGGGTCGGCACACCGGAGGTCACAGAGACCTGTATCCCGGCCGCATGGGAAACCGATGCGGGTCAGCGCTGGCTGTTGCTTCAGGCCGAGCAGGGATTTTCGCCGGAATCATATGCCGGAAAGCAGGCTGCACGGTACCTCTATCCGGTGCTGAACGCGCCGAACGAATGGTACATGGCGGAGCTGCTGCTCTGCGGCGATACGCTGATCGCAGCGTCCGTTTACGACGCCTCGACGCAGGTCATGCAGAGGGTTCGCTGACGGGCATTTCGCTGATGATGCGGACAAAATCCGCCACATCGGAAAACGCCAGATACACCGAAGCGAACCGCACATATGCCACAGGGTCGATCTTTTGCAGACGCTCCATGACCATGCTGCCAAGCCGGTCGGGTGACACAGTTGTCACCATTTCATTGGCAAGCTCTGCCTCGATCTCATCCACGATCCCGTTGACCGCGTCCATAGAGACAGGGCGTTTTTTGATGGAATTATAGATACCCGCGAGCAGCTTGTTCCGGTTGAACGGCTCATAGCTGCCGTCGCGCTTCGCGACCATAACCATCGGGCGCTCGACGACCTCAAATGTCCAGAAGCGCTTTCCGCATTTCTGGCAGGCCCGGCGGCGTTTCTTTTTCCCCTCGACGGAACGCGAGTCGATCACTTTCGTATCCTCCTCGCCGCAGAACGGACATCTCATTTTCGGTCACTCCCCTTTGCTTTTTCTGATCAGCCGCTCAATCCGGCTGTAGTCCTCGGCAAGCTCTGCCGGATTCCCGAATGCATCGCGGTACAGCTCAAGCGTCACAGCGCCGCCGAAGCCCTGTGCGGCAAGCTGCCGAAGGAACGGCACGATCTCAAAGCGGCCTTTACCAATGCGGAGGCAGTCGCCCTTATCGCTGTGATCGCTCAGGTGGACATGCACAATGTGCCGCCCGACGCAACGGAGAGCCTCTCCGATATCCATACCGGCGCGCTTTGCCTGCTTGACATCGAAGGTCAGGCGGGCCTCCTCGCCGAGTGCTTTGCAGAAATCACGCAGAAACCGGAGCTTTCCGCATTCATAACGCACGACATTCTCCTGTGTGACGGTCACGCCGAAGGGCTTTGCGATCTCACAGAGCATGTGAAACCGCTCGAAATAGATCTCCGGTATGACGGTTCCGGTCAATGCGCCGTGCAGGATATAATACTTTGCGCCGAGAATTTCCATTGCTGCGAACACACGCTTTGCATCCTCAAGAAAATCCGCACATCTGCGCGAATACTTCGAGAACAGCATGAAGCCCTCGCTGACGGCTGTCCACGGATGCACTGAGCAGCAGGTCATGCCGAACCGGTCGGTCATTGCACGCAGGTCATTCACAAAAACGGGCCTGCACTCCGACGGCGCATTCAGAAAGATCTCAACGGTGCGGATGCCGTTCAGGCAGAGGTCATAGAGTGCGTCCTCTGTCGGCTTCGGAAATAAACAGGCTGTTGATACTGCCGGAACCATCCTACCGCCTCCCGCAATCCGCAATGTATAATTAACCCGCTATATTATAACACGAAGCACCCTGCAAACGCAAGGTGCTTCGTACATTTTTAGTAATTCATACAATGATTGCAGAATAACCGGAGGTGCTTTTTTAACAATTTATGCACACGAATATGCGCACCGCTCAATCCTCTGCCTTTTCCTTCTTTGCACGGGTCTTCCATGCAGTCCAGAGCATCGGTGCGAGGCACAGCGACGAATAGCATCCGGAGATCATACCGACGGTCATCGGGATGCTGAAATGCTGGATCGACGGAACATTCCGGATAACCGCGAAGACCGTGACGATCAGCATTGCCGCAATGGTCGTGACCGAGGTGCGGATGGTGCGCTTCATGGTCTGGCTCAGTGAGATATTGACCAGATGCGGCAGCTTGGTGTCCGCAGGCAGGAGATTCTGGTTTTCGCGGATGCGGTCGTAAATCACGATCGTATCGTTGACGGAGTAACCCAGAATGGTCAGGATAACAGCCATGAAGTTCGAGTCGATCTCAAAGCCGCAGATCACGAACGTGCCGAACACGACGATCAGGTCATGCACCAGCGCGACGACTGCGAATGCACCGGCGCTCCAGCCGGAAATGCGCTTGAAACGCCATGCGATATAGAAGATCAGCACGATTGCTGCGAAGGTCGCCGCAACAAGGCACTTCGCGAGGAATGTGCGTCCGGAGGTTGCAGCAACGTCATTTGTTTCGAGCGATTCGATATTTGCATCCGGGAACTTTTCCTTCAGCTTGCCCAGCAGTTCATCCTGCATGGATGCATCGAAAGCCTTTTCCATGCTGAAGGACAGGGTAAAGGTCGTCTGGCGCTCGCCGGTGAATGTCTCACCGGTCTGCACATTGACAGAGGTTCCGAGGTAATCCTTTGCGGCCGAAGCAAGGTCATTTTCATTGACACTGCCGGAATAGCTGTAGGTCGCGAGGGTACCGCCCTTGAATTCGATCGAGATCTTCACGCCGAAGATGAAGCAGCTTGCAAGCACAAGCACCATCAGCACGGCGGACAATACAAAGAACTTTCTGCGGTTCCCGTAAAAATCGCGAACCTTGACCTGCTTGAGCAGGGATTCGACATTTGTCTGATTTGTGTTCTTCTTCTTAGACTTACTCATTTCTCAGCACCTCCGTACAGCTTTCTGTTCTGGAAGCATTTGAACTTCGAGAGGGAGGTCAGCATCAGCCTGGAAGCCAGAACACCCATGATGAAATTGAAGATAACGCCGGTCAGCAGCGTAAAGCCGAAGGAATAGATCGTACCTTCCGTCGAAACGCCGAACCATGTGAACAGGAATTTCAGCATCTTTGCAAAGAAGCTGGAGGACACGCCGAATGCACCCATGAGGATGATCGCGACGATGATAACGGTCATATTACCGTCAAGGATCGAGGTAAAGGAGCGCTTGTAAGCGGACTTCAGAGCAGAATCCAGCGACTTGCCGGTGTTCAGCTCCTCCTTGATGCGCTCGCCGGTGATGATGTTGCAGTCAACGCCCATACCGATTGCAAGGATAATACCCGCGATACCCGGAATGGTCAGCGTATTCGAGGACTCAAAGCCGAACCAGCCGGAGATAACAGCCAGCGTACCCGCAACCTGTCCCAGCAGTGCGATTGCTGCGACGAAGCCCGGCAGGCGGTAGAGCACGATCATGTAGATCATGATGATGCAGAGTGCGATAACGCCCGAGATCATCATGATATGCAGAGCGCCCTTGCCCATGCTCGGGGAAATGGTCTTGAATGTCTCTGTTTTCAGGTTGAACGGCAGTGCGCCGCCGTTGATCTTGTCGGCGAGCGACTTTGCGCCGTCATAGTCAAATTCGCCGGTGATCGTGCAGGAATCGCCCGAGATCGCCTTCTCAACCTTCGGATAAGAGATACATGTGCGGTCCATCCAGATCGAGATTACATGATTAGAGCCCGAGCCCATCGTATCGAGATAGGCACTGTCGCCGTTTGCAGCGGCAGCGGTCGCGGCCTCAAACGCCTCGACACCGCTCTCCTTCAGCTTCAGGGCAACCGCATATTTGCCGGTCTGATGCCCGCTGCTGTCGTAATCGAGCTGAACATAAGCCTCATCGACATCAGTACCCTCAAGGATGATGTCGCCGGACGGGTTCACGGTCTGGTTGCCGTTGTCATCGACATCCGTGGTATAGTTATAGCCTGCACGGAATGTCAGCTTTGCGGTCTCGCCGAGCTCTGCGACTGCGGCCTCCGGGTCGAAGTCCGACTCGCCGGTCTGCCACGGAAAACGAACGATGACCTTGTCATTGCTGTCGTCCTTGTACACCTCATAGTCGTTGATGCCCAGGGAGATCATACGGGTCTTCATGACCTCCTCGACCGATGTGAGCTGATCGGATGTTGCATCGACGCCGTCCTCCGGGCCGAATGTCACATCGACACCGCCCTGAATATCAATGCCCAGACGGATCTCGTTCAGGCCCTTGATATAGACGGTTGTCAGATCACCGTACTGATTCTTCACACCGAACACGGTCGTTGCCGCGAATGCGATGATCAGAAAAAACACGATGAAAAAGACGGATTTTCTGGTCTTCACTGCCAAGCCTCCTTGTTTTTTCGCTGATCGGCGCAGACCAAAAAACCGCATTCTGGCAGTCCTCTGACATATGCCGACAAGTAATTTTAATTATAGTGCATTTTTCAAAAAATGTCAAGCGTTTCCGCAGAGAAAGTCATTCATTGCGGCGAACCGCGCCGCCTCAGACGGACTTCAGATCAATCTGGAACCGGAAAGCGACTCTGCGGCAGGCATTGAGGTCCGGCTCACCGTTTTCCTGATAGATCGGACTGCCGCAGGAGTAGCCGATCGGCGTCATCATCTTTCCGAAGGCATCGCGGTAGGCCGGATCGACGCCCGCCTCATCCGAGAGACAGAAATCGACGACATTCTGTGCGCGCTCCTGCGAGAGCGGCAGGCCGCTTTCATAGGTGCTGTTCTTCAGCGGGGCGGTATGTCCCTCGACAAAGATCTTCGAGACAAAGCCGTCATATTTCGGATCGAACACGACCGAAGCATAGGTCTGCGCAAAGGTCGCGAGCATCTTCTTCGCAGCACCGGTCAGCTCAGCGGAGTCGCCGCCGAACAGCACATTCGAGCCCATGACGATCTCGCCGGTGTCCGGGTTCAGGTCAACGTCCAGACCCGCATCGCTGAATGCATTGCCCAGATCGGTCAGCAGGTCGGCCTGCTTTTTCTCGATCTTCTGAAGCTGCTCCTCAGTCAGCTTTTCGGCTGCTTCTTCATCTTCAACGCTGAGGTTCTGAACGGCGCTGCCGATCGTACCCTCTGTATAACGTGCAGTATAATAGTAAGTATCGGTGCCGTCCGTCAGGATATATCCGCCGTCAGACGAACCAAAGCCTCCGCCGAGATAAAAATACAGATATTGGCGCGTTACCGGCTTTTCGCCCTTCAGCGGCGGCAGTGTCAGCGTCATCAGCCCGTCATCTGTCATGGAAACAGAGCCGTTATAATTTTCTGACAGTCTGAAATCCTTTTTATTAACGTTGAAACTGGTCTTCATTCCTTGTCCTGAATCTGATTTATAATAATAAATGCCGATTGAATTGATGTTTTCGACAACCGGGTCACTGGTCGATTTGAGATAACCGCTGCCTCCGATATTTACTTCTGTGCAGTAGGCATTCAGACAGCTATTCAGAATCACACTTTGTCCGTTATCCGATGTCAGCGTTAAATCACACCCGCGGAAAGAAAAATCATACCGGAGTACCTCATCCGTCAGCGTATAGGCAACACGCCCGGTTTCCTCAATATAATTGATTTCATCCACCCGACGCAGCACAATCTGATTCCCTTCAACATCCAGCTTATAGTTCGCGATATAGGGCGAGTTATACTTTAAGTCATGCTCCAGATCCGGCTTTAAGAACTGAACTCTTGCAAAGCATGTGTTGAATGTTCTGACCAGTTTTCTTTCATCCATATACAGGCCTTCCATACACTCAAAACCGATCGGCAGCTTTGATACGGTCACTGTCGGATGTCTTTCGTCTTCTTTATTTGAGATTTCCATTCGCTCACATTTTTCAAGAAATCTTATGCTTTCCGGATCATCCCATCCTGTTTTTATGTCAAACATTTCATAACTTCCGCAGAACAATTCCGGCGTGTAAGTCATGCTGTTATAGAGCTTCTGAACATCAACGGTGTTTTCCGGTGTGCCGAGAGGGTTTTTTTCATCATTGTACGTGATCGTACCGAAAGCAGACGGCGCACCGAATTCATTGTCTCCTGTTCTGGATTTTCCCATGCCTGTCCAGCCTTCGGATCCTCCCGTGCCCGTCCCTTCAGATTCCTTTTTCTTTCCGCAGCCCGCAAGCACGGAGACAGCGAGAACGCCTGTCAGAATACAGCAGAATGTCCGCCTGATCGTTTTATGTTTTTTCATAGCAGCACCTCATCAGACCGTCAGTTCCACATCCGCCGCGGCCTCGGAATCTGCGAGAACCGGCGCGATGCACTCCGCGAGGAATTCCTCGACCTGCTGCACGCTTCTGCCGATATAATTCGAGGGATCAAGGCGGCTCTGAAGCGCCTCAGCCGTGACGCCGAAGATCGGGTCATTGACGATGCGCTCGCAGAGGTCGTTTGCAAGACCCTTCTGCTTGACCTGTGCGCCCGCTTCCATGGAATGCACGCGGATATGCTCGTGCAGCTCCTGACGGTCGCCGCCGTTTGCCGCTGCATCCATGATGACATTTTCGGTCGCCATGAACGGCAGCTCGTTCATCACGCGCTGCCGGATGACAGCGGGATAGACAACCATGCCGCTCGTGACATTCATCATGATATTGAGGATCGCGTCTGCCGCGAGGAAGCCCTCAGCAACGGCGATGCGCTTGTTTGCGGAGTCATCCAGTGTGCGCTCAAACCACTGTGTACCTGCGGTGAATGCTGGATTCAGGGTATCGGTGATGAGATAGCGTGCAAGAGCGGTGATGCGTTCGCAGCGCATCGGATTCCGCTTATACGCCATAGCCGACGAACCGATCTGACCGGACTCAAACGGCTCCTCCATTTCCTTGAAGGACTGAAGCAGACGCATGTCGTTCGCAAATTTCATCGCGCTCTGTGCGATGCCGGAGAGCACATTCAACACCTGCGTATCAACCTTGCGGGAGTAGGTCTGACCGGAGACCGGAACGATTGCCTCCGGTGCAAAGCCCATTTCAACCGCGATCTTCCGCTCCATTTCACGAATCTTCGCGCCGTCGCCGTGAAACAGCTCCATAAAGGAAGCCTGTGTGCCGGTCGTACCCTTCGAGCCCAGCAGCTTCATTCTGCCGATCTGGAAATCCAGCTCCTCAAGGTCAAGCAGCAGCTCATTCATCCAGAGGGTCGCGCGCTTGCCGACGGTTGTGAGCTGTGCGGGCTGACAGTGCGTATATGCAAGGCAGGGCTGTGCCTTCCACTCCTCCGCGAATTTTGCGAGATTGCGCAGAACCGTGATGAGCTTTGTGCGCACGAGCTTCAGTGCATCGCGCATGATGATGATGTCGGTATTGTCGCCGACATAGCAGGAGGTCGCGCCGAGGTGAATGATGCCCTTTGCATTCGGGCAGCAAAGACCGTAGGCATAGACATGCGACATGACATCGTGACGGCATTCCTTTTCGCGCTTTGCCGCAGCCTCATAGTCAATGTCGGTGATATGCGCTTCGAGTTCTGCAACCTGCTCTGCCGTGACGTTCAGCCCCAGCTCATGCTCTGCTCTCGCCAGCGCGACCCACAGGCGGCGCCATGTCGAAAACTTCTTGTCTGCGGAAAAGAGATACTGCATCTCCTTGCTCGCATAACGGGTGCAAAACGGGGATTCATAACTGTTTGTACTCATGGTTTATGTTCCTTTCTGACAATAGAAATTGATAACAAATCGTCTTTTCAGCCTTGTATTTACACAGATTTATCAAAAAATATCCAGCCGTCACCTTCCACATAGCAGGCATACAATGCACTCGGATGCTGCGGATGCTTTTGTTTGTCTTCATATTCATAATAAACAAAAAGCCTGACTTCTGTAACCTTCGGGATATTCTGAATATAATCGGCAGCATTCCACCATTCATATTCATCTATTTCCCGGTTATATACTTCATCTTTATATGTTTTGTCAAATGATGATTCCAAAGACAGAATCAGAGAATAGGCTTCTTCAACCGTATCCGGAACCTGAATACCCTTCATCTTCATTTTCAATTTATATTGTTCATAATATTTGGGCATAGGAATCGGATATCCTGCATATTTCCAACTTGATACATCAATCAGCTCTTCGATATTGGATTCTGTTATTTCATTCAGATCCTCTCTTGTATATTTCTGTCCCATATCCATTTGCTTCCAATATGGATATCCTTCTGTTTCCTCCTGCACGGCAGCTTCCATGCGGCGGACGATCGGCGTACCAATCTCAATCGGTATGTCATTATAATTGTAGTCAACACCCCGTGCATAATACAGTAATTCCAGCGCGCTCATTTCGTTGAGATTCTTATTTTTCAGACTGTCTGTAATTTTATCCCATTCTTTGTTGAATGTGTCTTCATCACGGTAATATGTTTTTAGTCCAATTTTGTACTCTCTATCCAGAAACAGCGGTACATCGTGCAGATCCGTACTGCCTGCCCAATCCGCAAAGATTCTTCCTATGTCAGAATCATTTTTTTCAAGCATTTCGTCGTAAGTTATACCGAACATATTTTTATACTTTTTATCATAAAGATTTTGATTCATCGTTCTGTACGGTTCAAGCGATATACTCTGAGCGTCTTCCACATGACTGAGAAAATTCCAATTATACAAAACTGTTAAGTTTTCAAGATCTGTCGATGGATAAGAAAAACTGCAAAATTTTTTCATCATATCAAAATAAGATTCAGATTTTTCTTGGACATGAAACACAATGTCCAGCACTTCATCCAGCGACATTTCCGGATGATAATAATAATCCATATACACCGAATCCGACGGCTTCTGAATCTGCGCTGCCGTGGTTTCCGTTGCGGTCTGCGTTGTTTCCGGGGTCGTGAGCGCAGTTGTCTCCGCAGCCGCCGTTGTTGTCAGGGTTGTCTGCGCGGTTGATTCGCTTTGCGCAGGCTTCGGACTGGATGCCGAATTTTCATTGCACCCGGTACAGCCTGCCAGCAGGCAAATTGCCGCACAGGCAGCCGCTGTCATCCGATAACATTTCATAACCCGTACCTCCTGACATCAGTAAGACGTTATGGAAACACCGCCGCTCAGCTTGCGGCAGGAAAAATGCCGGATGATCTCCGACTTTTCCAGATCAGACAGCACAACATCCCGGCAATTACTGCACAAAACCGTATACCGCATAACGGCATCCGAAAACGACTCATAATATTCCGTTTCGATCTTCGGCATATTCTCCCTGACCGCATAACAGATCATATATCGCATGGTCGTGCTCTGCCTCCGTATCAGATCGCCGGCATCACGCGGCCGCCCGAAACGGGAATATAGGCGCCGGTCGTGAACGAAGCGAGCGGAGAGGCCAGAAATGCGCACATCTGCGCAATTTCCATGTCAGTGCCGCGGCGTCCGAGCGGAACGGTTCTGTCATAATCCGGCTGCACCTCGGTTTGCAGGCGGCGGTCATTTTCCGTGACCGTCCAGCCCGGCGCTACCTCATTGACCGTGATATTGTGCTTTCCGAGCTCCTTTGCGAGCACGCGCACAAGCCCGTCGAGCCCGCGCTTTGCCGCGGTATATGCGCCGCAGTTTTCCTCTGCCAGTGCCGCACATTCGGTGTTGATGACGACAATTCTGCCGCCCGCACCTTTTGCGATGATATCCGGCACAAATGCCTTGACCATGTGTACTGTCTGCATCACGCAGCTCTGATACTGGCTGTCAAAATCGGCAAGCGGCTGGTCAATGACCGGCTTCCACTCATACTGAATCACAGCGTTGTGAACCAGCACATCCGGCACGCCGATCTTCGAGGCGGCGATCTCCTGCTTCATCCGCCCGATATCCTCAGCCGAGGTGATATCCGCCTGCACGGTGATGACTCTGCGGCCGGTGCTCCGGCGCAGCTCAACGGCAAGACGGTCGGCCTCCTGCTTGTTTTTATGATAATGCAGCACAAGGTCTGCGCCGCAGTCTGCAAATGTCCGTGCGATGACCCTGCCGAGCATGCCGGACGCGCCTGTAATGAGCGCGACATGGCCGCGCAAATCAATCGTCAGCATTTGATAACCCCCTCCGGTCAGTTTCCTGATTCCATATCACATCGAAATCGCCGCGCGGTACACACAGCGAAATCACATGCTGATTTCCGAGTATTTTCTGATAAAACTGCAAGCCGGCAGCAGCCGGATGCAGACACACCGGCGGATCGCCGGGCAGGAATTCAAATTCAGTCATGCTGATGCGGATGCCCTCGCCGGTCAGCTTGCCGTAGGACTCCTTCAGCGTCCAGATCTGCGCAAACATCAGTTCTCTGTCCTCAGCCGCAAGAATGCGGGCAGTCTCATCCGGGCCGCAGAGCCGCGGAAGCAGCTTTTCGCGCACGGGACGCGGTGTTTCCGCATCAATGCCCAGCGGAATCCTCCCGACGGCCGCCGCCGCCAGTCCGCTGCAATGACTGAGATTCATGTGCAGACCATCATGCAGAAGCTGCGGCTTTTCGAGACCGGTGCGGGCAATCTTCCCGTGTCTGATGCCGAAATCACGGCACAGCGCCGCCGAGAGCAGGTCGAGTGCGGTCACATGCGAAAGCCGCGCCCGCAGGCTGCGCTCTGCCTCCGGAATTTCGGTCAGATAGACCCGAAACAACAGCTCCTGCGTGGTTTTGTCATATCCGGACAGCAGCTCTCTCATCATTTCTCAAAAAGGATCTTCGCGGCACTGCTTCCGATGCGGTCACAGCCCGCCGCCAGAAATGCCTCCATCTGCTCTCTGGTGCGGATGCCGCCCGCCGCCTTCATTTTCACATCTGAACCGATGTGCTGACGGAACAGCGCAATATCCTCCAAATTTGCACCTGCACTGCCAAAGCCCGTGGAGGTCTTGATATAATCAGCGCCCGCCTCTGTCACCATTTTGCAGCAGCGGATCTTCTCGTCCTCCGTCAGCAGACAGGTTTCAATGATCACCTTCAGCACCCTGCCGCCGCAGGCCTCGCGGATCCTGCGGATTTCGTCGAGGACTGCACTGTCGTTGCCGCTTTTCAGCGCAGATACGTTGATTACCATGTCGATCTCATCGGCACCGGCCTTCACGGCCTCCTGTGTCTCAAAGACCTTGACGGCCGTCTGCTGATAGCCGAGCGGGAAGCCGATGACCGTGCAGACATTCAGCGAAGGAAACGTCTGCTTTACCCGTTCAACATAGTACGGCGGAATGCAGACTGACGCTGTGTGATAATTCATCGCTTTCTCGCAAAGCAGCGCAATATCCTCCCATTTTGCATCCGGTTTCAGGAGCGTATGGTCGATATGCGACAGGATTTCAGAATTTGTCATACCGCTTACCTCTTTTCATCGTGATACATCATCGTCCTCGCTGCACCCGTCACAAAAGTCACGACTGCGACCAGCGCTGATTCGATCAGCGAAACTTCAAAGAACAGCCCCTTGCCCCAGCTCTCGCTCAGGATATTGTGCGAAGCGCCGCCGGTGAGCTTGAAAATGCCGAATTCGATCACGCCGATCAGCACTTTTTCCAGCAGATACGGGCAGAACTCGCTCACATACAAGCCGATCGAGTTTCGCTTTGAGGTGAGCAGCTCCATTTGCAGGAACGACAGCGCCGCATCCGCAAGCAGCGTGAACACGATCACAGCCATCATGACGCTGCCCGGCATGCCCGGCATGCCGAATATCATGAACAAATGCAGCGGAAGAAGCAGAAAAATTGCGAATTTACGGATCATTTTCATCTTTCTTCGGTTTCTCCCTCCGGAACATCCGGTCGATCGGCGCAAAAACCGTCAGCAGTACGCCGTTGATGACCAGGCGTGCGGAATAGAGCGAGAGTGTCTCAGTCAGCGGCGATACGCCGTCCAGCTCAGCGCCGAGATGCTGTAGGTTCCGGTGCCGCAGCAGCATCATGACCGTCACAGCCAGTCCTAATACAAACGGCGACAGGATTGCCGCGAAAAACACGTTTCTACGCGATAATCCTGTCTGCTCCTCTACTTGCAGGAAGTGGTAAAGCAGCGCCGTCACGACAGCCGAAAGCACAAAAAGTCCGGTTCTCAGCGAAAGATAGCTGTACATTGCCCAGCAGAAGATCTGCACAAACAGACTGCCTGCCAGCACGCTCAGATAGCTCTTGACTGCCGCGGCGCTGATGCGGACACCGCCGCTTTCCTTTTGTTTCATTCAGATTCTCCCAGCGTATCCGGCGGCAGCTCAGGCCTCGTCTTCCTCCGCCTCATCCGGTTCATCGGCATCGTCGGGCTCGTCCGGCTCCTGCGGCGCGGCTGCCTCTGCGGATTCCTCCGCGGCGGCCTCAGCCTCCTGCGCCTTCAGCTCCTCCTCGGAGAGCTGCTCGACCTCTGACATTTCCGCATCCTCCTCGTGCTCGGTGCGGGTAAAGGCCATGACCTTGCCCTCCTCCGAGACACGCATGACGCGGACGCCCTTCGCGATGCGTCCCATCACGCGGATATCGCTTGTCCGGATACGGATAATGATGCCGTCGCTTGAGATCATGATAATATCGTCGGTTTCATCGACAACCTTGATGCCGCAGACATTTCCGCGCTCCTCATCCGGCTTGTAGTTCGTGATGCCGTAGCCGCCGCGCTTTCTCAGCGGGTAGCTCTCGATCAGTGCGCGCTTGCCAAATCCCTTTTCCGTAACAGTCAGGAGCGTTGCGCCCTTTCTGGCTCTCGCCATGGACACGATCTCGTCGCCCTCACGCAGCTTCATGACGCGCACGCCGCGGGCGCTTCTGCCCTGCGGACGGATGCAGGTTTCCTCGGTACGGATCGCCATACCGTTTTTGGTCGCGACAAAGATCTGATCGCTTCCGCCGGTCATGCGGACACCTGCAATCTCGTCGCCGTCCTCCAGCTTGATCGCGATAATGCCGTTTTTGCGTACATTTTTGTATGCAGGCAGCGCGGTTCTCTTGATCTTGCCGTTCTTCGTGACGATCACGATATAGCTCTCGTCATTGAATTCGCTGACCTTCATCATTGCAGCGACCTTTTCATTTTCCGCAAGCGGCAGCAGGTTGATGATATTCGTACCCTTGGAATCCTTGCCGCCCATCGGAATCTCATAGCATTTGAGGTCAAACATGATGCCGCGGTTCGTGAAGAACAGTACATGGTCGTGGCTTGATGCAACGAACATTTCAGAGGCGAAATCCTCCTCGCGCTGCTTCATGCCTGTGACGCCTCTGCCGCCGCGCCGCTGCGACTTATACACCGAAAGCGGCACACGCTTGATGTAGCCGAAATTCGTGTAGGTCACGACGCAGTCCTCGACCGGGATCAGATCCTCGATATCCATTTCGCCGCTGACATTCTCGATCGTCGTGCGGCGCTCATCGCCGTACTTGCCGCGGATCTTTTCGAGATCCTCGCGGATGATCGCGAACACACGCTCCTTATGCGACAGAATGTCGCGCAGGTCGTTGATGCTTTCGCAGAGCTGCTGCACTTCATTCAGGATCTTGTCTTTTTCCAGACCTGTGAGCTGTCCGAGGCGCATCTGCACGATCGCATCTGCCTGTGCCTCAGAAAGCCCCACTGTCGGATATTCCTTCTCGGAGGGATCGACCGCCATTCCCATTGCACGGCGGTATGCTTCATCATCCAGCAGTGCAGTGAGGTCAACATTTGCAAAGCGCTCGATCAGGCGCTCCTTGCCCTCGGGAATGGACTTGGATGAACGCAGGATCTCAACGACCTCGTCGATGAAATCGAGCGCGACCACAAATCCCTGCAAAATATGCGCACGCTCTCTCGCTTTGCGCAGATCGAAGCGGCAGGCTCTCTGCACGACTTCGGTCTGATGCGCAAGGTAATGCTCAAGGATTTCCTTCAGGGAAAGCTCCTTCGGGATGCCGTTGACCAGCGCCAGATTGATGACGCCGTAGGTATCCTGAAGCTGCGTATAGCGGAAGAGCTGATTGAGGATCAGATTCGCATTTGCGTCCTTTTTGAGCTCGATGCAGATACGCACTTTTTCTGCTCTGCCGGATTCGTCGCGGATATCGTGGATACCCTCGACGCGCTTTTCCTTTGCCAGCTCGGCAATGGACTTGATCAGCTCCGACTTGTTGACCATGTACGGGATTTCCGACACGATAATGCACTGACGGTTCTTGATCTCGGTGATCTCGGTCTTGGAGCGGACAGTCAGCTTGCCGCGGCCGGTCGCATACGCGGCACGGATGCCTGCTCTGCCCATGATGATGCCGCCGGTCGGAAAGTCCGGCCCCTTGATGAACTGCATGAGCTGTTCAAGGGTCGCGTCCGGATTTTCGATCAGATAATCCAGACCGTCGATGACCTCGCCGAGATTATGCGGCGGGATATGCGATGCCATACCGACCGCAATACCCTCCGAGCCGTTGACGAGCAGATTCGGGAAGCGGGCAGGCAGAACCACCGGCTCTTTGAGTCGGTCGTCGTAGTTCGACTGAAAATCAACCGTTTCCTTCTGGATATCCGTCAGCATCGCGGTTGACATTTTCGTCATTTTTGCCTCAGTATAACGGTAAGCAGCAGGCGGGTCGCCGTCTACGGTACCGAAGTTTCCGTGGCCGTCCACCAGCGGGTAGCGCATGGAAAAGCTCTGTGCCAGACGCACCAGCGCCATATACACAGAAGCGTCGCCGTGCGGGTGATATTCACCGAGCACGGTACCGACAATGTCGGCGCACTTACGGTACGGCTTTTCCGGTGTCAGGCTCTTTTCAAAGAGCGTATACAAGATGCGGCGGTGAACCGGCTTCAGGCCGTCGCGCACATCCGGCAGCGCACGGGAGGTGATGACGGACATCGAATATGCAAGGAACGATGACCGCATTTCCTCCTCTATATCGCGGTGAATCATGATCGAATTACTAGCGTCGTACAAAGCTTTCTGCCCCTCTCACGGGCGTTGCCGGCGAAGCGGCACACTCCCAGATTGTAAATTTACTTATTTTTTGCAAACAGCTCCGAAAGCTGCTGAATCTCTGCCTCCGAGAAATCCTTTTTCGGGATGACATAGAAATTGGAACGAACCAGATAAACCATGAAGAATTCCGGATATTCCAGCAGCTTCACGCCCTTGCCGAAATAGATATCAGTCGGTTTCGGTGCATTCTCATCCTCTGCCGGTTCATCGGGAAACAGCTTCTGAAAGCCGCCGCCCTGTTCCCCGGACTGTTCCGGTTCCTCTGTCACTTCCGGTTTCTCTGCGGCTGCTTCCTCCGCAGCGGGCTTGGGTGCATCCTCCGTGCGGAGCGTCATGCCGTCCGCATAGACGGTGAGTTCATAGCGATCCTGCTCGATCTCAGCCAGTGCCTCATGCACAGAGCGCCGCAGCTTGAACATGCGGTACCAGCGCACCAGGATCAGTGCCAGACAAATCACGGTCAGCAGATACGCTGTCGTATTGCCGGGATCCCTGACCGCAGCATAGATGAAATCACCTGCCAGCACCAGCAGAATGACCGTAAACACCAGATTCATCGGCATTACAAACTTCTTCTGGAAGCAGCGGAATGCCGCATCAAACATCGGAAGCGGGATATGGTAGGAGCGCTTCAGAATCTCATTCTTCCTCATCTTCATCCTCCGAGATGATACGCTCCCATTCCGCATCGACATCGAGCTCCGGCTCGTCGATCACAGCGGTATGCTCCTCCTGCTGCTCTGCATCCTCAGCGGCTTCAAGTGCCTCCGCCTCCTCATCGTCATCTGCGCCGACACGGTTGCCGTTTTCGTCAAAAAGCCGCAGATTCGATGCGCCGTAGTATTTATCGCAGACCGCATCGGTCTTTGCAGCGCGGGTATGGGTGTCTTCCTCTGTGATGACGGTATCAGTCTCCTTATAGCCGCCGGTACATTTTTCCTGCGCAAATTCGCGGATCTTCTCGATTTCTTCCTCATCGAGGCAGCGCTTGGGCAGATACAGGAACTGATTGATGATCTTGCCCTCTGCGAACAGAAATCCGCGCGCATTTTCATAGACCTTCAACAGCATGGTCGAGAGCTCGGTCACGCCGGATTCCTCCTCGTCCTCGCCGCCTTCATACTGCTCATCGTCCTCAAACAGCTCAACAGTCGTGACGCTGTGCGGATAAAACGCTGTTTCGCGCTTTTCGCCGAATTGCAGCTTATTGTTCGCAAGAAATTTGCGGTTGACCGGCACCAGAAAATACGACAGTCCGATCACTGCACAGCCCAGTCCGTAAAAGAGAAACGCCAATCTGTGCAGCACGATCATCAGCACGATGCAGATGATCAGCAGGACGATACTGGTCGCCAGTCCGATTTTTTTCTCGTTTCCGCGCTCATATCTCAGATAAATGCGGAAAACATCCTCAAAATCGCGGTCGTTCAGTTCAGCCTGAACGGAAAACAGCTTTGCTTCCTTAGCCATTGTGTTTGTTCCTTTGCGAATAAATATCGGGATCAGATGTCCAGATTGACCGCATACTGCGCATTCGATTCAATGAACTGTCTGCGCGGCTGCACCTTGTCTCCCATGAGGATCGAGAAGATCTCGTCTGCCTTCATTGCATCCTCCATCTTCACCTGGATCATCGTTCTGGTTTCGGGGTCCATTGTCGTTTCCCAGAGCTGCTCGGGATCCATTTCACCAAGGCCCTTGTACCGCTGTACCTCGACCTTTGCGCCGTTTGCGGAGAGCTCTGCGATATACTTGTCGCGTTCCTCATCGGAAAATGCGTATTTATGCGTTTTTCCTTTTGTCACACGGAACAGCGGCGGCTGTGCGATATAGATATTGCCGTTCTCAATCAGCGGACGCATGAAGCGGAAGAAGAATGTCAGCAGCAGCGTCCGGATATGGCAGCCGTCCACATCGGCATCGGCCATGATAATAACCTTGCCGTAGCGCAGCTTGGAGATATCGAAGTCCTCACCGATCGAGGTGCCCAGAGCAGTCACGACCGGCTGGAGCTTGTCATTGCCGTAGACCTTGTCGATGCGCACGCGCTCGACGTTGAGCATTTTGCCCCAGAGCGGCAGGATTGCCTGATAGCGTCTGTCTCTGCCCTCCTTTGCGGAGCCGCCTGCGGAATCACCCTCGACGATATAGATTTCCGTGAACGCAATATCGCGCTCGGAGCAGTCTGCCAGCTTGCCCGGCAGCGAGGCGGATTCCATTGCGGACTTGCGTCTTGCAGTCTCGCGGGCTTTTTTCGCGGCCTCACGGGCACGCTGTGCTGCCTGCGATTTCTCGAAGATCGCCGCAGCGACCGTCGGATTTTCTTCCAGATAATCCATCAGCTTTTCGCTGACGACCTGCTCGACAAACGGCTTGATCTCCGGGTTTCCGAGCTTGACCTTCGTCTGGCTCTCGAACTGGCAGTCAGTCAGCTTGACGGAAATGATCGCGGTCAGACCCTCGCGGACGTCCTCGCCCATGAGCTTATTGTCATCCTTGATCAGTCCGAATTTTTTTCCGTACTCGTTGATTGTTTTCGTCAGTGCATTCCGGAAGCCGACCTCATGCACACCGCCGTCAATCGTATGCACATTATTCGCAAAGGACATGATAATCTCGTTATAGCTGTCGTTATACTGCATTGCAATCTCGACGGCATTGTCGCCCTTTTTGCCGTTGAAGTAAATAACCTTATCGGAGAGCGGCTCCAGACCGCGTGTCTCGTGAATATGGTCGATAAACTCACGGATACCGCCCTCATAGCAGAGCACCTCATGGCGGTCAAGCTCCGGATGCCGCAGGTCAGAGATCTCAATGGTCAGGCCGGCGTTGAGGAATGCCTGCTCACGCATGCGCTTCAGCAGCACCTCGTAATCGAAAACAGTTGTTTCCTCGAAGATTTCCGCATCCGGCTTAAACATGACGGAGGTACCGTGCAGGTCGGTATCGCCGGTCTGCTTCAGCTCCTCGGAATACTTGCCGCGCTCGAATCTCTGAAAATAGCTGTGGCTGCCGTCCCAGACAGTCAGCTCAAGCCATTCGGACAGCGCATTGACGACAGAAGCGCCGACGCCGTGCAGACCGCCTGCGACCTTATATCCGCCGCCGCCGAACTTTCCGCCCGCGTGCAGGACTGTATAAACAACAGTTGCCGCAGAAATCTTCTCCTTCGGGTGGATACCGACGGGGATACCGCGGCCGTTGTCCGTCACGCGGATCACATCGCCTTCGAGAATCTCGACCTTGATATGCGTGCAGTAGCCCGCGAGCGCCTCGTCGATCGAGTTGTCAACGATCTCATAGACGAGATGATGCAGACCGCCTGAGCCGGTCGTTCCGATATACATGCCCGGACGCTTCCGGACGGCCTCGAGTCCTTCCAGAACCTGAATCTGATTTTCGTCATAATCTCCCTGAACAGGGGTTTGTGTCAGCATTTCTTCATTTTCCATTATGCTTCTCCTCTACATGCTGTACTGAAAAATGCTCTGTCATGTCAGAACATTGTTTTTGCGCGTTTTTTGAGGGTCGCTACAGAGATCGGGGAGATATAAGCGACCTCCTCGCCGTTTTCCATGCAGACCACAAAGCTCTTGGGCATTTCCTGCGAAACATTCACTGCCCTGCCCTCTTTTTCCAGTCGGTTCAGATATTTTCTCGTATCCTGCCCGATCGTAGTATTTTCGATATCAAACACACCGATCACGGTACTGTCGTGGATCGAAATGCGTTCTCCGAGGTGAATATACATTGCGTTTCTCCCTGTCACTCAGAATCGGATAATGCGCCGTTTTCCATAAAAAACACTTTGCCTCTGCCGGTCTGCTCCGCACCGATGGATTCGGGCTGACAGGTCGTCAGGAAAATCTGCATGTTCTGAATAATCTCATACACGAGCCGCTGCCGCTTGGCATCGAGCTCACCCATGACATCATCCAGCAGAATGACCGGGGTTTCCTCCTTTGTTTCATAAAAGACGGAGGCCTGTGCCAGCTTCAGCACCAGTGCAGTGCTTTTCTGCTGTCCCTGCGAGCCGAATTCCCGGACAGAAAGCCCCCCGATCCGGCAGGAAAAATCGTCGCGCCCCGCGCCCTTCGCAGTAAATCCCAGACGGATATCATCATCCGCAGATTTCCGGAGCTGCTCAAAGTAATACTGCTGCATCTCCTTTGTCGGGCGCTCGGGAATCTCGCTGTTTTTGAAGATATTGGAGCGATATTTGACGCTGAGCGACTCTGTTCCGCCGGTGATGCCGCCGTACAGTGTTTCGCAGACGGAGGCGAGCCGCTTCACATACGCATAGCGCAGGCAGGTCAGCAGCGAGCCGTAAGCAGCGAGCTGCGAATCCCAGAGGGAGAGGTCACCGCGCTGCGCCGTGCCGAGGGAGATCTGCTTCAGCATGGCGTTCCGCTGTGCCGTAAGCTGATCGAACTGTCTGAGGCAGCCGAGCATTTTCGGTGTAAGCTGCGAGCCGCAAAGGTCCATAAATCCTCTGCGCCGCTCGGGGCCGCCGCGGATCAGCTCGCGGTCATCCGGTGAAAAGATCACGCACTGAAACTGAGAAAACAGTCCGCTTCCGCCCTTCAGGGGAACGCCGTTCAGCAGGATCTTCTTCTGCTTTCCGTCGCCTCTTGCCATATGAAGCTGAATTTCCTGTGTTCTGCGGCTGTCGGCGAATTTCATTTTCAGGTGCATCGCCTGCGATTTCAGGCGGATAAAGTCGCGCTCCTTCGCGCCGCGGAAGCTCCGGCAGCCCGTGCAGCACCAGATCGACTCCAGCAGATTCGTCTTGCCCTGTGCATTATCGCCGAAAATCAGATTCAGCGACTCTGCGGGCTGCATCTGTATTTCCCGCAGATTGCGGAAATCCTGTGCTTCGAGAGATAACACACGCATTTACGCTGTTTCATCCTCCGGTGCCGTTACATGCACCGCAAACTGATCGACCGTCACGACATCGCCGTTCCGGATCTTCTTTCCGCGCATCGTGCAGACCGCGCCGTTGACAGACACCTCACCGTTCTGAATGAGGGTCTTGGCGAATCCGCCCGTATCGGTCAGGCTTGCGAGCTTCATGAGCTGCTCGAGCTTGATAAACGGAGTTTTGAGCGTTATATCTATCTTTTCCATATTCGGTATCTCCATACGGAAGTATTGCTGCTGCGTAATTTATCTGCGAACCTGCACCGGCATAATGACCGCAATCGAGCTTTCGCCGTCGGCCTCCATGACCCTGACAGCACGGTCAGGCCCGGTGAGCATCAGCTTGACGCGGTCGCCCTGAATTGCGCGGACGGCTTCGATCAGGTAGCGGTTGTTGAAGCCGATGGTCATTTTCTCGCCGGTCATGTCGCAGTCAAGCTGGTCATCGACGCTGCCGAGCACATTCTGGCAGCTAATCATGACCTTTGCATCCTCAAACTGGAACCGCACGGCGGTCTTGTTCTTTTCGCTGATGAGCAGGCTGCAGCGGTCAAGGCTGTCGAACAGCTCCTTGCGGGAGATCAGCACCTCCGCCTTTGAGGTCTGCGGGATCGAGCGGCGGTAGTTGATAAAGTCACCGGCCAGCAGTCTGGTATAGACGACATAGCGGTTGATCTCGAAGCTCGCCTGATGCTGGTCAAGTCGGATCGTGCAGGGCTTCTCATTTTTTTCGTCTGATTCCAGCAGATGCGAGATCTCGCGCAGTGCCTTTGCCGGAACGACAAACTTCATCTGCCCCTGCCCCATGAGCGGCTCGGAGCGGACGGCCATGCGGTAATTATCCAGTGCAACGACATTCAGCATATCGTTGTCGATCTCAATGAGCTCGCCGGTAAAGATCGGCTTTGTTTCGTCGAGCGAAACGGCATAGATCGTCTGTTCGATCATATCTCTCAGGATCCGCTGCGGAATGACCGCGCCGTTCTCCTGTTCAATGTCGGGCAGATCGGGATACTCGTCAGCCCGCATGCCCGCAAGCTGGCACTCCGTACCGCCGCCCGTGATCGTAATTTTCAGGTGATCGTCCGTCGTGATCTGCAAAATGCCGTCCGGCATTCTGCGGACAAGCTCGGAAAAGAGGCGGCTGTCTGCGAGCAGAACGCCCTCCTCCTCAACGACCGCGGGGATCTCCGTGCGGATTCCGAGCTCTAAGTCATAGCCCGTGAGGGAGAGTGTCTGTCCCGCCGCTTCCATCCGGATCGCAGCGAGCACCTCCATCGGGGTCTTGACACTGGTAGCTTTTGAGATATTCGGAAGAACCTCAAAGAGGTCTGCTTTCTGACAGGTAAATTTCATATCAACAGGATTCCTTTCCGCCGCATGAGACTGCGGCGATCATATCTGATTCGGAACACAAAATCACATTTACATAAATAGGTAATAAACAGTAGGAGCAGCAGGCACGGTGGAAAAGTGAAAACTGCCGGCCTGCTGACGCAGAAACTGCGAAGCTGCTTGAAAAAATGACGAAACGGTAACATGCTTTATTTGAACGCCGGTTCTTTGGAAATCTGTGGAAACGTGGACAGGCACCGTGTTGAATTTGTTAGCGGGTGAAAACGGTGGAATGCAGGGGAGGGAATGTTGAAAAAACGGTTGAAAGTGTGAATACAGGGAGTATATTTCGCAGTTTTCCACATTTTGGAGCCGTCCGGAGGTGGAAAACGGAAAAAAGCCCGCAAATGCGACACCTGTTTTCCACATATCTTTCAACAGATGTTGAAAGGGCTGTTGATCGAACAAACGCTCTGCTGTAACTGCTCTGTAAATTTTCCGGTGGGTTAATTTTGTCGATTTCCGGGATGCCGGACATTTCCGTGCGCGGTTTGTGCAGATGCACAAAGGGGTGGAAAAAGCAGTGCGCAGGAATGAACGATCTGACAGTGCGGAGGAAAAATTACTTTGCCGATCCGTCGCGGATCGTCTTGGTGATCGACTCGATCGCATCACAGAGATTCTTGTCCTTGGTCATATTTTTCTCGACATACTTCGTTGCATATACTATAGTAGAGTGATCGCGGTTGCCGAACTCCTCACCGATCGAGGCGAGGGTCATCTGTGTGATCTCATGTACCAGATAGATCGCGACCTTGCGCGCATTGGAGACCTGCTGTGAGCGCTTCTTTGAGCGGATATCCTCCGCAGAAACGCCGTAGAGGTTCGAGACTTCCGCGATGATGCGCTCGACGGTGACAGGCGCAGGCTGCTCGTCGGTCAGGATATCGCGAATGACGCTCTGTGCCATTGAGAGCGAGGGCGCAGAATCCGCGAGCTGCTTCAATGCCTTCAGGCGCTTGACAGCGCCCTCAAGCTGACGGATATTCGTTTTCAGTCTGTTCGCGATGAATTCCGCGACATCGTCCGGAATATTGAGATCGAGCAGCTCTGCCTTGCGGCGGATGATCGCGACTCTTGTCTCGAAATCCGGCATGGAAATATCGGTAATGAGTCCCGATTCAAAGCGTGTCCGGATACGATCCTCCAGGATCTTGATATCCTTCGGCGGCCGGTCGGAGGTCAGGACGATCTGCTTGCCTGCTGCGTGAAGGATATTGAAGGTATGGAAGAATTCCTCCTGTGTCGTATCGCGGCCGCTGATGAACTGGATATCATCGACGAGCAGCACATCGGCCGTGCGGTACTTGTCATGGAACATAGAGGTGTCCTTCTTCTGCTTGATCGCCTCGATCAGCTCATTGGTGAAAGTCTCGCCGGTGACGTAAATGATCTTGAGATCGGGGTTCCGGCGCTTCATCTCATGGGAGATCGCGGTCAGCAGGTGGGTCTTTCCGAGGCCGGAGGGGCCGTAGATAAACAGCGGATTATAGGTATTGCCGTTGCCGTCGCTGCGTGCGATGCTGGTGCAGGCTGCATAGGCAAACTGGTTGGAGCTGCCGACAATAAACGTATCGAACGTATAGGCATAGTCGCCGTCCGCATTCGGCTTTTCCGGGCTTTCCTGCATGCCGTCCGTTTCCGGAGAGATCTCCTCGACATTGGGATCCTTCACGATCAGGCGGATCAGTACCGGGAAGCCGAGGATCTGCTCAAATGCTTCCTTCAGCATATTTTCGTAGTTATCCATGACAACATTGCGCTGAAAATCAGAATTGCAGTAAAAAACTGCGTCTGTTCCTTCGAGCCTGGCGGGCTTCAGCGTATCCAGCCACAGTTTTTTGGGAATATCACCGATCTTTCCCTCACTTGTACAGTAGGTCTTTACGGCCTCGAACACCTCATCAAAGGAATTCACTGTCCTCGTCACATCCTTCAGTTTTATATTATATGTTTTTATAAAATATTTTCGCTGCCGCACATTTTCAACAGGGCATACTTCGCCTGTGCGCAGTCGTATACACGATATATTATAGCATGTTGCGCGGGAAATATCAAGCAGATTGCAGAATCATTGGAGGTTTTCACAAATAATGCACGGCATCCTGCCGGATATTTATGCGCAGAAATTTTCCCGCCTCACGCCTGCGAAAACCTGCTTTATAAAATGATTCTGAAATTTGCAAAAAGGGCTTGCAAAACAGAGGAAAACAATGTATAATAATAAAGTATGCATCAGAGCCGGTCAGGGCGGCCGGAAGAGGAATCTCAATCTGTGTACATGTGTACAAAAGAAAAGGAGGAATTTCATTGTCTAAATCAAAAAAGAAGGGCGCTCCGGCCGTGATTCCGGGTCAGAGCAACCCTTCCAGGATGGTTCAGCAGCTTGAAAGCCCAAAGGGCATCAAGGGCTGGTTCTGGCGGAACTGGTCATATCTGCTTGCCTTTTTCCTTCCGGTTATGCTGGTCTATCTGGCATACCGGCTCTTCGGACTGGAGCCCTCGGGCGATCATTCTGTTCTGTGTCTGGATCTGAACGGACAGTATGTTTACTACTTTGAGGCGATCCGTGATGCCTTCCACGGCGACGGCAGCACGGTCTATAACTGGTCGCGCAACCTCTCCGGCGGATATATGGGCGTTATCGGCTATTATCTCGCCAGCCCGTTCACGCTGATCGTGATTCTGCTTCCGCGGACAAAGATCCTGGGCGCACTGCTGATCATGATCCTCTGCAAGCTCGGTATGGCTTCCTTCGCGTTCAGCTATTATGCGCGGAAATCCAAGCATGTGTCTCAGGGACTTTCCGTCGTGCTCGGCGTGAGCTTCGGCATGTGCGCCTACGGCATCATCCAGACGATCGACCCGATGTGGCTGGACGGTCTGGTTTGTCTGCCGTTCATTATTCTGGGTATCGAATACCTGATCGACGACGGCAGAAAGATCAACATGATCATTCCGCTCGCGCTGATCTGCGTCGCAAACTTCTATATCGGCTTCATGTGCTGCATTTTCACCGGCATCTATTTCCTGTTTTATCTGTTCATCAGCTCGGACAAGTATGACAATTACGCCCGCCCGATCGTGTTCGGCGGATTTGTGATCGCTGCCCTGTCTGTGCTGTTCGGATTCCTGTGGTACAAGGCAAAGCACGATGATGTGATTGATGAGAAGAAAATCAGCAGCAGAAAGGCCTACATGATCATCATGCTGGTGCTGCTGGCCGTGTATCTCGGCATCATGACCTACTTCTGGATCAAGCAGTTCACCCCGAAGATGAAGCAGGAGATCCTGAAGCTGGTCCGCACGATCATCCGCATGGGTATGGCAACCGTTGTTGCACTGTGCTGTGCCGCATTCATGGTTCTGCCGGTCTACAATGCCCTGAGCCTTGGCAAAATGGACTTCGCAAAGCCGCAGGGCGGCTACAATTTCGGCTGGAAGGGTCAGTTCTCTCCGCTGGAATTCGTTGCGCAGTTTGCGGTCGATCAGTATAATTCGGTCAATGTCTCGGGTAAGCCGGAGGTTTACTGCGGCGTGCTTTCATTCCTCTGCTTCCCGCTGTTCTTCTTCAACCGCCGCATTCCGTGGAGACAGAAGGTCGGCTACGGTGTCCTCTGCTTCGTGATGTTCTACTGCATGTTCTTCAAGGAAATCGACATCTGGTGGCACGGCGGACAGATGCCGAACTGGCTCCCCTTCCGTTATTCGTTCATCTTCTCGTTCATCGTTCTGAGCATGGCTGCGATGGCGCTGCGCTACGCTTCCTCGATCCACAAGTATGCGATCGCGGGCACTGTCGGTGTGCTCTCGATTCTGCTCATCCTCGCCTATAATCAGCACTACCTCAACATGAAGGGCGAGGAGTATATCGGCAAGTATTCGACCGTTGCGGCAACGATCATGCTGCTGCTGGTCTACGGCGGATTTGTCTTTGCATTCGGCCTGAAGAATCCGTCAAAGAGCATGAAGGTCATCATGACCGCCTCCCTGCTGACGATCGTCAGCGGCGAGCTGGTCTATAACGCAAAGAGCGCATTTCTCGATATTCACCACGAGGTCGCATACTCGTCCGGCACATCCTACCGCGAATATATCCGGACAGGCCGTGAGGTCGTCGATAAGCTCTATGCGTATGACGATTCCTTCTACCGCGCTGAAAAGACCTATGTCCGCTGCGTCAATGACAACTCAGCATTCCGTCTGCGCGGCCTGACGCATTCGAGCTCCGTCATGAACGCAAAGATTCTGAAGTTCATCGAGGCAATGGGCTATTCCGCAAGCACCTATTATTCCCGCTATGACGGCAATACGCCGCTTGCGGACAGTATTCTCGGCATCAAGTACGTGCTCGATAAGGGCGATACCAACAAAAATGTTCTGAAGGATGACGACGAGCAGAACAAGAATGTTTCTGCGACCTATAAGAAGATCATGACCGAAAAGGCACTTTCACAGTCCGAATCGGAGATCACCGTCAACATCTATGAGAACAAGAATGCACTCGCACTTGGCTTCATGGCCGACGAAAGCATCAAGCGCATCGAAAAATTCGGCAATGACAACCCGTTCAACAGCCAGAATCTCCTGCTGAGCACGATTTCCGGCAATACGGTCATCAACCAGGACGGCGCGTTTGAGAGCTGGCATCAGTATTATCATCCGATTCAGGTCACACAGACCGAGGAAATGATCGAAAAGGGCGTTACGAATCCGCGTCTGAATGACGTCTACACCACGCCCTACGGCGATCAGACGAATTACCGCGAGCAGGTTCCGGCAGGCGCGACACATGCGGCTGACCCGACCGTCGATATCTTCCTTGAGACTGAGACTGATGAACCGCTGTATCTGTTCTTCAAATCCGAGGCACAGAGCAAGGTCAATCTCTGGCTCGCAGACCAGTGGAACCTTGACGGGCCGACCTGTCTGAATAAGGACGGCTCGAATGCAAACGGTCTTGGCTCTTACTTCGAGGGCGATGACTACAAGATCCTCTATGTCGGCACCTTCCCCGCACATACGCAGCTCCAGCTTCGTATGACGCTGCTGACGGATGCAGCCGGCGTAAAGGAAAAGTATACGATCATCAAAAACTTCTTCTTCTATCACTTCGATTCCGGGCTGTTTGAGCAGGATATCAATAAGCTGAAGGCATCCCAGTGGGAGCTGACGACCTACGGCGGAAGAACCCTTGAGGGTAAGATCACTGCGGCGGACGGCCAGATCATGATGACAACGATTCCGGCGGAACCGGGCTGGAAGATCTGGGTTGACGGCAAGGAATACCGCTACACCGGTACGAACCACTATGCGGACGGTACCTCCGAGGAATTTGACGAGCCGTTTGTGACGCTGTTCCAGGGCATGATCGGCGTAGAGCTGGAGCCCGGTCAGCATACGGTCAAGATGGTCTACACACCGCCCGGGCTGAATCTCGGCTGGTGTCTGCTGGCATTCGGTGTGCTGTGCATGGTCGCATTCTACTTCTATGACCACAAGCACAATGAGAGCCTGAAGCAGCTTCGTGAGCTGCATAAGAAGGGCATTTATGAGCTGCCCTATGAGGAATATCCGGATCCGGACGCACGCGGATATCAGTCTGCAAAGAACAAGGCGAAGAATCAGCAGAGTGCTGCGGATTCCAAGCTGATGGTCGCGGACGAGCTTCGCAAGCTGAAGGAGCTGATGGATGAAGGCATCCTGACGCAGGAGGAATTTGACGAGCAGAAGAAAAAGCTGCTGAACCGC
>OCVV011187659.1_pt1 | contig 30635 bp, 29 predicted proteins | sample 1539721 | NCBI WGS metagenome assembly OCVV01 (sample SAMN02144230, study PRJEB22623) | gut metagenome | biome: sheep rumen | host: Ovis aries | place: New Zealand | reverse complement strand
TATTTGTTATATGCATATTTAGATTGGCATAAGAACTGTGATAACGGTAATCTTGCAATGTTTGTCATTGCAGATTCCAAAGAGCCTATCGTTCCCATGTTCGCAGGTAAAAACTTATAAAATACAATATCTTCATCCAAATGTTTTTTGAATTCGCCCAACACATTAAAACTTTCACTGTTATAATGCATTAAATCGGTACCCAATGCTTCCATCATTATAAATACAACATTAGGTTTTATTTCTTCTATATTTTTATTGTACTTTGTTGTTCTCTTTAAAGAATTTTCAGGTTCTTGTTTATCTATGGAAGAAACATCAACATTTAAAAAATCGGCAAAAGTTTTTGCCATATTATCTTTAGAGTAACCCATTTTTGCAATATAATCTCTGTCTTTTTGTTTAGATCTTGCTTCTATTGCGGCTTGCAAAGTGTATATGCCGTTTATGGCAACTTTATTTATAAATGTATTTGTTGATATTTCCGCATTATCTACACCTAACGGGAAAAGACCGAACGAACCCCTTGCTATTATAAAATTGGCACATAATAAAACAAGTGCAAGTATAATTTTTATATGAATCTTTGTTTTTTCAATGTAATAACCGATAACTTTTTTTTCCAGTACAAGTTTGGTTAAAACATACACAAACACAAAAATTAGTATAAAACCTATACCTACCCAAACAACGGGATAATTTTCCGCTATTGTTGAAAATAAAGCTTTTGTGTCATCTTCAAAAACACCGAACATTAAAATGTTCATATGGTTTTGAAAATAAGAATAAAACCCGAAATCTATGCAAAGCAAAGTTACGATACAACCGAAAAATATTGTGTAATAATATTTTAAACTTTTAACAAACTTTACAAAAAGTTTTTGACTGCCTATAAACCAAAACAATATAAAAAACAATGTTACTAAAGAATTTATATATGCAAGAACGGCACAATCGTATCTTACACCCAAAACAAATGCTTGGACTAAATCACCGAAATATTGTGATAATTCAGCCCAATCAGAATAATAAAATGTAAATATTATTCTGTAAATCGTCATTATAAGAGCAAATATTATATTTAGCGTAATAATTCTTTTTATAAATTGCTTTATCATTTTTAACCCTTTAAATATAAACAACCATTTCTACCGAATTACCGATAGAAATGGTTGCTTTTTTGCATTTAAAAACTATTTTTTCTTCTGTTCATACTGCAATGTTTTTGTCGTAATATCCGTTACCGAAGCAGGACCGAAGAATTGGATAGGGCCCGGGAACATATATCTGTCGTTCATTGCCCAATCTTGTCTGACTTTAGCAAAAGCTTTAAACGGTGCACCGTTAAGTTTTACCAAAGCTTTCTGTATAACGGGTTTTTCTTTACCTTTTCTTCTTTCTATGTTCATCATCATTGTTAAAGGTATTCCTCCGCATTTCCATTCGGAAGATTTTTTAACAAGGTTTTTAACCGATGACAAATAACCTGACATATTGTTCAATACCAATGCTGCCGCATTGTAACCTAAAGCATATGTATAGTTTGCATCAAAGTTTGAAGGAACTCCGCATCTTCCTTCATATCCGAAGAAATGGTTGATTGTAGAGAATTTTCCGTTATATTTTCCCGCTTTTTTCAAATCTTTCAATTTTTTTGAAACCATTTCAATAAGCAACTTTTCGGTTTCGATTAAAGAAACTTGAACATTACCGTGAGGATCTCTGTCCAACATCAATTGAGCAGCAATGTTTTTCGGTAAAGACAACAAAAGTGCCGATAAGTTTTTAGGTAATTTTGATGAAATGAATTTTATTTTTTCATCAACCGTATTCAACTTGGCAACTTTATCTTCGTTTTCCGCCAATAAATCGTTAAGTTCGGCAATAAGAGCTTTCATTTCAGGAATAAACTCAATCAATCCTTCCGGAACCAAAACTACTCCGTAATTTTTACCGAGTTTGGATCTTTTAACTACCAAATCGGCTAAATTGTCTACTATTTGTTTAAGTGTCATTTTCTTGGCTAACACTTCTTCACCTATTAAAACTACGTTAGGTTGAACTTTAAAACCGACTTCCAAAGTAATATGAGAAGCACTTCTGCCCATAAGTCTTATAAAGTGCCAATATTTTCTTGCCGAGTTAACATCTCTTTCAATATTTCCTACAAGTTCGGCATAAATTTTTGTTGCAGTATCGAAACCGAAAGAAGCTTCGATATGTTCGTTTTTCAAGTCGCCGTCTATGGTTTTCGGAACACCTATAACACAAACGTTAGCATTTTCTTTTTTCAAATATTCCGCAAGAAGTGCCGCATTTGTGTTTGAATCATCACCGCCGATAAATACCAAAGCGTCCATTTTATTTTTCAATATTGTTGCTTTGGCTTGCGCGAATTGTTCCGGTGTTTCGATTTTTGTTCTGCCGGACTGAATCATATCGAATCCGCCGGTATTTTTATAATTTGCGATAACTTTATCGTTTATTTCCATTGTTTTGTTATCTAATATTCCGGAAGGTCCGCCCAAGAATCCCACCAATTTATTTTTCTTGTTTGCGGATTTTAAACCATCCAATAAACCATAAATAACATTATGTCCGCCGGGAGCTTGTCCGCCCGAAAGAACTACTCCTACTTTTATAGCTTTCTTTGCTACAACCGCATTTTTACCTGCTTGAAAACTTACAACGGGCATACCGTAAGTTTTTTCGAAAATAGCTTTTATTTTAGCGAAATCAGCTACCGATTTTGTTGCTTTACCTAATACCGGTTTTACATTTGCTACACCTTTTTTTAATACCGACGGTAAAACAGGTTTAAAATTTAATCTTTCCTGATGCAATTCCGAAACACTACATTTTTGTGCCATGACAAAACTCCTTATGAATTTTATTAGTTTTTTATTATACTACTTTTTAATAAATATTTTAATATATAAATTACGAATAAACATACAAAAAATCTCTTAAGAAATTTATCATCTGTTTACCCGTATAGAAAGCAACATATTTTTTCTTCCATACGGGATCAAATTTAGATTTAAATTCTTTCAAAGCATTCATGTCATACTTAAAATGTTCCGCAAAAACAAATATTTTTGCTTTTGAATTAAATTCGTCATCTATCATTACTTCATCACTCGGTGTTAATCCTAAATTAAACCATTTATATTCGTTTTCTTTTGCCCAGTTTACGCAATTAAATAAAATATACTGAACAATTTTTTCATCACAATCCGTTGTGTATCTTACATTGGAAACAAATGCTTCATATTTGTTATTTGAAAGTAAAAGGTATGCATAACCCGAAATAAACTTATCTTTTTTTATAATTACATACTTGTTTGCCGCATTTACGGAAACATCAAACATTTTGTTTTTAACATTACCGAAATCTTTTTCCCACTGATAATCTATAAAACCTATATATTTTTTATTTTCTAAAAATTGTTCTCTGTCCGCTATTTCAAAGGTATATCCGTTACTATTAAGTTTATCACAATAATTTTTTATATCTTCAAGTTTTTTATCTTCTTTTGAAAAATATTTTAAAGAAACATTTGCATCAACACCGAACGATGCAATATCAAGACCGATATCATCATAAATTTTTAGATTTTTATAACCTAAATAAACAAATGTAGGAATTATGCTTTTCGAATCGGTCATTTCTTTAAAATCCCAAATTAATTCTTTACCCGACTTATTATCTCCTACGGGATCACCGAAGACTATTGCATTATTGTTTATTTGCGAATACATCATAAAAGAACTTGTATTCATATCAAAAAGGTTTCTGTTTTCAAAAGCATAATTTGCATATACGAAATTCGAAGAAGCGGATATTTTTTTAATATTATTTAAATCTATATTAGACTGTTTATATCTGTATCTTTTCCACATTTCGGATATTACTATTATGGCAATGGTAACAATCATACCTATACAAATTCTCAATGCTCTTCCGGCATCGCTTGCACCGAATATAACGGTTATAAATTTATTCCAAGAATAAAAGTCCGGTCTATATACAAAAAAGCATAACCATGTTGACGCAATAAACACTGCCGATATAAAAGATAACCACAATGTGTTCATTTTAACCGCTATCAAACTTAAATTTCTGTAAAAATATTTTTTTGCCGGAATTATAAGAGAAAGAAGTATAAGCAGAAATACCATTTTTTCGTATCCGTATCCGTTAATTAAAGCCAACGGGACCAATAAAGATAACAAAACAACAGCCATGGTGTATGCTCTTTTTATTCTTAACACAATACCTCTTGAAATAAATAAAAGCATTATACCTATAACACTTATAGCAAAATGCAGAGAGTCGAGTATTACGGGAGAAATATAATTATCCAATCTGTGAATTATAGATGAAGATACATCCGTTACTCCGGAAAACAATATAAATGCACCGCCGATAAAAATACTTACTGACAGTGCCTGAGGCACAAGAGATGCCATTCTTCCGCCGTAAAATCTTGCAAGAACTTTGAATCTTCTTTTTGCTCTGAAAAATTCGTGGCTTGCGAGAAGTAACAAAGCAACTCCCAACGGGAAGAAATAAAATATAGCTCTGTATGCAAGAAGTGCTCCCATAACATAAGAACTCTGTGTAGCTTCCGGCAACATCATAACTATAGCCGTTTCAAATACACCCATACCTCCCGGAACCTGACTTAATATACCGAGCATTTGTGCAACCAAAAATATCTGCAACAATGTTATGTAAGGAATTTCTCCGGGAGGGAGCAAAACAAACAATGTACAAGATGCTATAACCCAATCGGCTGTAGCAAGCAACATCTGCCACAAAGTAATTTTTATGTTAGGAAAAGTTATTGTCCATTTATTAAAAATTTTTATCGGTTTCGATTTAAATAAACTTAACAACGTGTATGAAGTAACTAATGTTAAAAACAAAACTCCCAAAGGAAACGATGAATGAAAAATGAATTTACTGTCGGTAAATTCCACAGGAAAGAAAGTAAAAACTATTCCGCCGATAATAAGTAACCCGAACCATATTGTTGCCGAAGAGAAGAACAACACTTTTGTAACATTCAACATTGAAACATTGTATAAGGAGTAAAGCCTGTATCTTATCGAGCCGCCGAAAAGCATTGAATAGCCGGTATTGTTTCCCAAAGCATTACTTATAAAACATGTGAATACCACATTTTTAAACTTTAACGGAACATTTATAAACTTAAAAGCAACAACATCATAACCGCCCAAAATCAAATAATAGGATAATGCCAATATTAAAGCACAGACTATTTTAAAGGAAGGTATTGCTCTTAAGGTTTCAAGTATTTGTTGATAGCTGTAACTTTTCATTTCATTACTTAACAACATTATGGCAACAACAAATATGATAATTCCCAACGGAGCAATAAGTATCTTTAATATTTTTTTCATATCAATATTTTATTTTATCTTTTTTATTTTTCCATTCCGTAAAAGGCAAATTAGAACCTTTTGTTTTTATTTCCATAAAATTTACCGACTTTATTTTATTTTTAAGTTCATCATAGATTTTACCGTCTTTAAATCCGTATTTTGTCGCAACTTCTTTTGCTGCGGAATAATAAACTTTTTTTATATTTGCCCAATATATAGCCGAAAAACACATAGGGCAAGGATAACATGATGAAAAGATTTCACATCCGGACAAATCAAAAGTTTTTAACTTTTTTGCCGCTTTTCTTATAGCATCAATTTCGGCATGCAAAGTAGGATCTTTTTTTGATGTTACCTGATTATATCCGTAACTTATAATTTTGTTATCTTTTACTACTATTGCGGCAAACGGCCCGCCTTTACCCGCCAAAACATTTTTTTGTGCAAGTTCAATAACCTTATTGATAAATTGTTCTTTATCATTTTTCATATCTAATTATTATACCATTTTTACTATTTAAGTTTAAACAATAATTTGAGAAACGGAAGGATAGATGTATGGAAGGGATGGAAACGGCAGAACGGCAATTTATAATTTATAATTTCGGAAGAATTAATTTTTTATTATTTAAGATTATTATTAGAATTTAAGGACATTAGAAAAAAAATATTTGTAAGTGAAACAAAAAATTTCCGAGCCGCAGTGTACACAAGTGAAACGGTACATAAGGCTCGGAAATTTGAAGTTGCAACTAAAATTTTTCTGTTTTTTATATTAAAGTTAGCTTATTAAAAAGAAAATTTGTAACCTACTTTCAATTGTAATGTTGAATATTTTAAATCAAGTGCAACAGTAGGATTTACTTTTATAGATGCATTGCTGTTTGAATAAAGAATTTCAAAAATAAAATTTTCTTTTATTGTTGTTCCTGCACCGATTGCCCAATATAATCCGTTTGAATCTTCATGGGTATCAGGATCTGTTCTCATAATACCATAACCAACTTGAATCAAAGGATAAATATTGTTAAACAAATCATCACCTAAATCAAACATATATTTTGCCTGTGCATAAAGGTTTGTCCAACCAGCTTTTACAGGTGTATCTTTTACTTTGGAATTAAAAACATACTCTACACCTGCACCGATTGCTAACTGTGGCATTACATAATAAAAAAAATCTACCCCTGTTGTAAATGCGGAATCAACATCGTTAGAATCATCATAATAATCATCAATTTCTACTTTAGACATAAGATTAAAACCTGCTTTAATGTCCAACTCCATTGCTCCTTTATCTGCTGCAAATGCAGGTGCTACAAGTGCTACTGCTAATAACATTACTACTATCAACTTTTTCATTTACTTTCCCCTTTTTATAAAAATTTACTTCATAATTTTTATTCAATACAAGATCCCGCATCAAGTGCGGGATGACAGACTTCTTGTCATTGGTTACTTTCTAAGACTTCCAATATTTTAAATTATAACCATTTCTATTTTAAGTTTACCTATGAATGTAGCAGGCAAGAGAAAAATTTAAAATTCGTTAGTGAAATGAAGTATTTTTAAAGTGCAGTGTACGTAAGTGAAGCGGTACATAAACTTTAAAAATACGAAATTGTAACTAGAATTTTAAATTTTTATCGTGAGATGATTTCGCTTATTACTAATATGTGGCAGGATCCCAATCCCAAAGTTCTTCCTGATAAGTATAATAAACATTTTTTAATATTCTTTGGAAAGGGCTGTGTTTACCTTTACCTTGAGAACAAATTCCAAGCCACTCATCGTTGAACTCACCGTCTATTGTTGAACCGGACCAAGCTCCCAAATGCGTATCGTGTACTTTAGGTGAACCGACAAGCCACCATCTGTCTACCCAAGAATAAGCCACACCGCCTATAGAATTGCCTGCACCGTCGCCCCAAAAACTATTGTTTTCTATATTTTTCCATGCACCATAATGATATTTTGCCTGATAAACTTCACAAGTTGATTTCTTTTTTTCGTTCCAAGAATCGCATCCGTACTCGGTAATAAGAACGGGTCTGTCAAACTCTTGTTTTATTCTGTTCCACAATGTACCGAAACCGTAAGGTCCGGAATATTGGTTAAAACCCAACACATCTATACTTGGGGTATGTTTTGCATAATATTTAACAAACCTTGTGGTTGCATTACATACACCTACAGGATGTTTATTATCATCTAATTTTTTTATTAGTTTACAAGCTTCTTCCACAAACTTTGCATAAACTTCGGGATATTTCCAAGCATTGGTATTTGTTGCCGTAGAATTTGAAGAATTTCCGGAAACATCATTTTCGTTTCCCAACATCCACATTAACACATACGGCTCATCTTTATGTTCTTCAACCATTCTTTTAACACTTTCAAGCATTGACTGTCTTTGAGTTTCATTTAAATAATTTGTTCCGGAAGACCAAGCGGCGCTGCTGCCTTTTGTGTATGCACCGAAAAAGTTTCCCATAATAACCATTATGCCGTAGTTATAATATAAATCTCTTAACAATTCCTTGTTTATATTATCACTGTGATAAATTCTTATAGTGTTACAACCCATTGCTTTAAGTAATGCAAAATCACCGATATTATCTTCATAATTGTCTCTGTAATTATCTCTGTTTAAATCAACCCAGGATTCGTAAGGACCGTCTATTACTCCGTTGTTATTTACATCCGCCCACATCCACTCATTTGTGTTTGTAGTACTGGAACCTACTCTGTCGCAGGAATATGCAATACCTTTTACAAAGTACGGTTTGTGGTCAACCAAAAGTTTCCATACCCCGACTTTATTTTTAATAACTTTAACGGCAGCAAAACAATTGACCGTAAAAGACAGGCATGTAATAAACACTATTAAAGTGGTAAATATTTTTTTGTTAAATATCATATATTTTACATTTTATATTTTTTCCATAAACTTTGTATAGAATAATATGCTTTTCTTAACTGTCTTTTGAAAGGACAATCTTTACCGTCACCTATAGACACAAGCCCGAACCACTCTTCGTATCCTCCGCCGTCAATAAAAGGACCTTCCCATTGTGCCGTTTCATCGTGAGCATTAAAATCATATTCGGGAGGAGGACCTGCTTTCCACCATTCATCCGTCCATTCGAATATTATTCCGCCAAGTGCATTTCCTACACCGTAACCTGCAACATTTTCCTGAATATTTTTTATACTTCCTTCATGATAAATAGCTTGTTGCTCTTCTGCTTCTTTTTGATTATGTATCTTACTGAAAGCCGGACAACCGTATTCCGTAACCACTACAGGTCTTTCATAAAGTTTCATTACATCTTTCCACAATGTAGCAAAACCTTCTTTACCTCTGTATGCATTTGCACCGTATATATCAAGTTCCGGAGCATTTTTTGCACATATATCCATAAACAATGTATCACCGTTACATATTGCAACCGGTCTTTGTTGCGGATCCAACTCTTTTATTCTTTTTGCACATCTGTTTATAAATCTGTAATATGCGGGAACATCTTTTCTTACGTTACAACCTGTACCGGCAGCAACACCCACAACACCTACAGTTCCGTAATTGTTTTCGTTACCTAAAACCCACATTAAAACGTAAGGTTCATCTTTATATTCGTTAACCATTTTTTCAACACTTGCCAACATTCTTTGGCACTGTTCTTCGTTAGTGTAATCGGTACCTTCAAACCATTCGGCACCAGAATCCGTACAATACATACCTAAAAAGTTACCTATCATATACATAAATCCGTAATTTTTGTATCCGTCCATAAGTAACTCTTTATTGAAGTCGGGATAATGATACAATCTCAATGTATTTATTCCCATATCCTTCATAAGTTTAAAATCACCTACAACCTGCTCATTTTCGTCTTTTCTTTCGTTTCTGTTTTCGTCTACCCAAGATTCGTAAGGTCCGTCTATAATTGCATTGTCATTATAGTCGGCAAACATCCAATCTCTTGAAGCGTTCAATGTTCCGTTATCGGGAGATGTTCCCACCGGGTTGGGAGAATAACATATTCCCCTTACTATAAAAGGTTTATTATCAACAAACAACTGATAATGTTTGTTGTTATATTCTACGAGTTTAACTTTACCTTTACCTACGGTTTTTTTGATACCTACTTTTTTCAAATCCACAGGTTTTACTATCCAATCTTTACTTGTTGCTCTAACAAGTTTTCCGGGATCCGCTATAAAATCATCGTTAGATTTTTCATCATCGAATCTGTTTATAACATCGACATAAGCATCTACCAACTTTAATCCGATTTCAGGATGTTCTCTTGTAAGATACTTTATTTTTTCTATTGCTACGGGTGCCACATACCAAGGAGTTTTCCAAAATGTGTAACCGATTGCTTTAGGAAAAAATACTACAATGGAATAGTACGCTTTTATTGCCCTTTCGTAATTACCGGCATTTTCAAGTGCAAGTGCAATATAATACTGTCTTACACCGGGATCTTCTTGAGCTGTTGCCCATTTATAATAATTTAATTCCGTATTTCTTGTATTAACATAAGTCCACTTATCTCCTTCAAGTTTCTTTTCTCTCATTAATTCTTTATATCTCGGACTTTTAAAAACTGATTCTTGATTGGGCCAAATTCCTTCACCGGAAGCTTCTTTCAAACCTTTGTAATCGGATGGAACATATTTATACTTATTTGTACCTACATTTTTAAACTCACCGTATTTTGCATAATCAACAACATCTTCTGTTCCGGGAGTATGTATTTCAAAATATTCAGGTGCTTTTTTTTCAGGAAGTTTTTCTACTTTTTTACCCGAAGCAACAACAAAAGAACCGAAAAAAACTATCAAGGACATCGTTAAAACTGATAAATATAGCCTGTGTTTCATAAATATAAAACCTCTCTGTTTTTTTTGATTTTTTTCTTTGGAAGGAATTGAGAAAATGGGCAGTGCAGGGATTGAACCTGCGACCTCCTCCTTGTAAGGGAGATGCTCTCCCTAGCTGAGCTAACTGCCCACACTCTCTAACTGACGGAGTATAATTTACCAAATTTTTTTTAGGATGTCAAGAAAATCGCAAAGCGATTTTAGAAGATTAGAAGATTGGAAAAATAGAAGAAATAAGGAATGTTTATTTCTTATAGATTCTGAATCAAGTTCAGAATGACAAAAATACCGGCAATTTATAATTATGGTTGAGGTGTTGCAACGAGGATATTTTTTGCGGTTTGTTCCGCAAGTTCGTTGTTACCGATTTCCAAATAAATTGTTTCGGCCTCTTTAAACAATTTTAATGCTTCGTTTAGTTCTTCGCTGTTGTTTGTTGTAAGATAATTCTTGTACAAACTTAAAGCCAAATTGTTTTTTGTTTTGGCAATTAATGTTTTGTTATCCGAATTTATTTTGGGAAGAGTTTTTTTGTACATTAAAACAGAGTCGGAAAATCTTCCGTTAGAGTAAGCTTTTTCCGCTTTTGAAATATTCCAAGAAACGGACACTCTGTTGAAAGATTTTCCGACATATTTAATTACATCAAATAAAATTCCTGATATAACTAACCCCGTAATAAAACCTACTATTACGGTTACTGCAATATTCTTCACTTATTATTAAGCAAAGCAGAAGTTGAAGAATACAAATACAGGCAAGAACTGTGTATTGTTCTTGATTATGTTAACCAAACCAAGTTGTAAACCTTTCATTGATTCGGTATAGTTTACTAAACCTAATTGTGCACCTGTCATTTTGCCTTTTGTCCAGTTAACAAAACCAAGTTGAGCACCTTTCATTTCTTGTGCTAAATTAACACAACCATACTGAACACCCAAACCATCGTTTGTGTTGTTTACAAAACCCAATTGTGCACCTGTGAATTTGTCTGCTTGTGCATAGATCAATGCAAGTTGAACACCTTTAACTTCTTGTGTTTGTGTTCCGATAGCAATTTCCAAACCTGTTGTTGTGTCTCCGTTAGGAACACAAATAGGTCCCCACAAAGATAACTTGATAGGCTGTGCTGCTTGAGCTGCTGCGCACAACATAACTACTGCAACCAAACTTAATACTACTTTTTTCATTTTACTTCCTCCTGTTTTATTTTAACAACAAATTTCCTATATCGTTTATTAATTTTCCGAAACCTGTTTGCTTTTTAGCACTTACACAATATATATCTTCTTTTTCAACTTCACATATCTCACAAATTGTATCTTTTAATTTTTCCAAATTCAAGTTGCTGACTTTATCGGTTTTATTTGAAACTATTTTGAACGGTATATTTAATTTCCGAACCCAATCCATCATAACAAAATCAAGTTCGGTAGGTCCCACAAAAGAATCTATAAGAATATATATCATTTTCAACGTTTTTCTTGAAGTGATATATGTTTCTATCATCTTTTGCCAAACTTTTTTTTCTTCTTCCGTAACTCTTGCAAAACCGTATCCCGGTAAATCTACTATCCATCTGCCTTTGGCCGATGTAAAAATATTTATTGCTCTTGTTCTTCCCGGCGTTTTTGAGGTTCTTGCCAAATTTTTAGTTTTGCATACGGCATTAATTACAGAACTTTTACCCACATTAGACCTGCCTACAAATGCAACTTCGGATATACTTTGCGGTAAAAGTTCGGGTTTTGTTTCGGATATAAAAAATACCGATTTGGATAAATCTAATGCCATTTTTAATCTCTTACTTTACTTAATAATCTCAATATCTCTAAGTATAACCATACTATCGTAACCATAAGTGCAAACGCACCGTACCATTCCATATATTTCGGTGCATGACCTTCAACTCCGCTCTGTATAAATTCAAAATCCACTACTAAATTTAAAGAAGCGATTATTACAACAAAAACACTAACAAGTATTCCGAGAGCGCCGGAAGAATGTATAAAAGCAATTCCCGGAGTATGACACACAAGCAATATAATATCTAAAAAATAAACCAAACAAATTGCAGCTGTCGATAAAGCTACAATTTTTACAAATTTTTTTGTCGCTCTTATTTTTCCCGATTTAAATGCAGCCAGCATCAAAAACAAATCACATATCGTTAAAAATATGGCATTAACAGCTATACCGGGATAATCCTTTTCAGCAAACAATGTTATTGCACCTAATACCAACCCCTCGCCGAAAGCATATATCGGAGAAAAATATGGAGCTGTTCTTACATTAAATGATATTATGACACATAAAGCTAATGCACCTGCAGTTATCAACCAAAAATAAATATTCATTATTGATGCTGCATTTGTCCACCCAAAATAAGCACCTGCAGCCAAGAACAGCCACAATATAAAGCTTTTATTAATAACACCGTTTATTGTCATTACATCATCGCCGTAAGATACGGTTTGAAATGTTTTCTTATTTAATACCGGATTCATTTTTTGCCTCCTTAATAAACATATATGCTGATTTTAACAATTTCTTTTGGTTGTCATGTTTTAAATATTCTATTGCTTCATTACAATTTAGCCATTTGCCCTGCCCTATTTCATTATCGCAAGAACATTTAAAATCTTCTTTTGTACTTGCTAAATAGTATATAACATTTTTATCAATTATTCTATTTTTTGTGGTGCTGAGAGTACCTTTTATTTTGTACGTGTCGGTACAACGAAAATCGTTAACAAATTCTATATCGGTTATACCTGTTTCTTCTTTGATTTCTCTTTTAGCGGTTTCAAGTTCCGTTTCGTCAGGTTCAATATGCCCCTTGGGAAAGCCCCACTCTTTGTTTCTTTCGGAATAAATTAAAAGGAACAATATTTCACCTTTTTCTATTTTATATATAAATGCACCTGCGGATGTTTCTTTTGTTTCCATACTATATTTTAGATGCTACATAAAGTAATGCTATTACTGTCTTTGCATCCTTTATTTTACCTTGTTTTATCATTTGTAAAGCTTGTTTAAAAGGCACTGTTACTCTTTCGATAAATTCATCATCATCGGGATGTTGCTTTCCCGAAACCAAATCTTTTGCTGTATAAATAATAAGTTCTTCGTTTGAAAAAGCAGTTGAAGGATAAAAAGAAGTAAGTTTTTTTATTTTTTTTGCGGTGTATCCTGTTTCTTCCTTCAGTTCTCTTTTGGCACATTTCAGTAACGATTCTTTTTTATCGAGTTTTCCTGCCGGAATTTCGTAAGTTATTTTGTCTACCGGATATCTGTATTGTTTAACCATAATAATATCGGTTTTGTTTATAAAAGGAACGATTGCCACTGCTCCGGGATGATCGATATATTCTCTTATTGCTTTGTTACCGTTAGGCAGAACAATATCATCTTTGCAAAAGTTTATTGCTTTACCGTTATATATTTTGTTCTTTTTATAAACTTTTTCTTTCAATTTCATTTTGTACCTTCTATTTTATTACAACCAAATTGTCTTTATGTATTACTTCTTCACATATCATGTTAGGAAACTCTTTTTTTATTTCAGCGGAAGATTTACCTGCTATTTTTAACAAGTCAATAGAGTTATAATTTGAGAGTCCTCTTGCAACTTCTATATTGTTTTGTTCTATAGGGTTTAACACCACAACACTTATCGTATCACCTCTGTTGAAAGAGCCGCCTACCGTTATTATTCCGGAAGACAAAAGACTTTTTTCTTTATTTCTTATTGCAACGGTTGCATTTGCATCTATAAGGACAAACCCTTTTGCTTTTTTACCGAATGCTATCCAGGATTTTCTTGATTGAAGTTTTTTGTTGGGCAAAATTTTTGTTCCTATATCTTTACCGTTAACGGCATCTTCTATTAAATCAAGTTTGGAACCGTTTGTAATAAATGTTGTTGTGCCGGAACTTGCGGCTATTTTTGCGGCAATAAGTTTTGTTTTCATGCCGCCCGTACCTTTACCGCTGCTCGAATCCGGACTTGCTATTTCCAACAAATCATCGGTAATTTTTGTTATTGTTCCTATTATTTTTGATTTTTTGGGTATACCGTCATAAAGTCCGTCAACATCGGTTAAAATAAAAAGCATATCCGCTTGAACGGATGCTGCTACTATAGCACTTAATGTGTCGTTATCACCGAAATTTATTTCATCAACGGCTATACTGTCGTTTTCATTTATTATGGGAATGACATCTTTTCTTAAAAGTAACTCGTTTATTGAATTTCTTATATTTATGTATCTTTGCCTGTCATCAAAATCGTATCTTGTAAGAAGAATTTGTGCAACCATTAAATTTAAAGGCTTAAATGCTTGTCTGTATGCCTGCATTATTAACGGTTGACCGATTGAAGCAAGAGCTTGTTTTTTTCTTAATTCTTTAGGTTTTTTTGTTAAATTTAAATATCCCAACCCGGCACCTATTGCGCCGGAACTTACCAATATGATATCGATATCTTTTTCTTTTTTAAGTTTGGATATTTCCTGTGCAAAAGAATCTATATAGGGAATATTTAATTTCCCCGTTTTATCGGTTAATGTACTTGTTCCTATTTTTATTACTATTCTCATATATTCCTACTTACTGTAATATTTTCTTCCCGGTCTTATAACAAGAACCTGTTTCGGTTGCAAATATTTTTGTTTCTTTAATTTAGGGTTATCTTCTTTTATTGCCGAAGGTGTCGTTTTAAATTCTCTTGCTATTTTTTCTAAGTAGTCACCTTTTTTCACCTTATACTTTATAAATCCCGGACTTGGATTTAAATCTTTTTCTTTAGCTATATTTTCCAAAAATAAATCTTTTGTTCCTACAGGCAAATGCAACTCAAAATTTTTGTACCCGTGCGGTGTACACCATGCAAGTATTGAAGGGTTTAACTCTTTTATTACTTCAACAGTTGTATTTGCACATTTTGCAACAATTTTTAAATCTATAACTTTATCTATAATGACGGTATCAAAAACCATAGGTTCCTGATAATTTAAATTTGTAAACCCGTATTCTTCCGGATTTTTAGCGATTTTTACCGAAGCAATAAACTGAGGAACATAATTTTGTGTTTCTTTGGGAAGAGCGTTTCTTTCTTTCATTTCCAATACCGATGAAGCATTGGAAAATTTCATATCTCTTATAAGCCCGTATTCACCTCTGTTATATGCGGACAATGCCAAATGCCAATCGTTCAACAAAACAAAAAGTTCTCTTAAATATTTCGCAGCCGCTCTTGTAGCTTTTACGGGATCTCTTCTTTCGTCTACCCAATAATTTATCTGTAATCCGAGTGCTTGTCCTCTGTGTGCCATTATTTGCCACATACCCACGGCTTTTGCTCTGGACACAACATTGTTATTGAACAAACTTTCTATAATAGGTAAATACTGCAAATCTTCCGGTAAATTATATTCTCTCAAAATAGACACTATCATGTCTTTATATTTCCCGCTTCTTTCAAGTGCAAGTCTTATACTTTGAGCAGATTGTCCGACACTGTATCTTTTTATCCATGCATTCAAAATATCTTCATCGTAATCCATTGAAATTTCAAGTGCATCTTCCCTGTTAAGATGATTTTTGTTCGTATCAAGTCCGTTAATATTTTTTATTTTTCTTAAAATATTTTCGCAATCGGTTAACAAAAATTCAACTTCTTCCGGTTTTAAGTTTAACGAATTTAATTTTTCCAAAAACTTGTGATAACTTTCACTTGCGTCTATATAGTTATTTTGTCCGCAGGCACTTAATGCGGAATTCAAAAATTGGTCTGCTTCCATAATATTTTCTTTTAACGATTCAACCTTTTCATCGAGAACAGGCGTATCTATATCGTTAGTATCGGATTGTACAACACCTATTTCCGTTTCTATCTTTTCCTGATTGATTATTTCTTGTTCGGATTGTTTTTTATGTTTTTTACAAAAAGATAATGAAGGATTAAACAATAATACCGTAACCAATAAAATAGTGATTAATGTTTTATATTTATTCAATGAATTCATAACTTATTATAAAGATTTTAAACCTTTTAAAACTTGTTGCGGATTTTGTGCCGCAAAAATATAACTTCCGCTAACCAACACATCCGCACCGGCATCAATACATACTTTTGCCGTTTTATCGTTTATTCCGCCGTCTATTTCTATTAAACATTTATACTTATTATCATCTATAATTTTTCTTAAAGAAGAAATTTTAGGTACCATATCTGCCATAAAAGATTGACCGCCGAAACCCGGCTCAACAGTCATAATTAATACAACATCAACCAAAGGCAAAATTTCCAAAATATCGTTTACGGGAGTTTTCGGTTTTATGGATACACCGACTTTTATCCCGGTCTTTTTTATTTCTTGTATTAATTGTTTTTTATCACATGAAACTTCATTATGAAAAACAATTAAATCCGCACCGGCCTTATAAAAACTTTCCCAATACTTTTCGGGATTTGTTATCATTAAATGGACATCAAAAAACAATTTGCTGTATTTTTTTATTGATTTTACAACAACAGGCCCTATAGTAATATTAGGAACGAAATGACCGTCCATAACATCCACATGCAACCAATCCGCACCGGCAGACTCAACAACAGCAACATCTTTTGCCAAATTTGCAAAATCAGCAGATAAAATTGACGGTGCTATCAATATTTTTTTCATATTAAAAATCTCTTTCTTCTATTGAAATATTATTTATAAAAACTTTTACGGTTGCTTTACCGTTAACTTTTACAGGGACAGAAATTGTAGTCTTCGGCGCTCTTATTCCGTTAAAGATATCTTTTTCTCCGTTTTCATCGTTTAATACCAATCTTATTCTTTTGTTTTCGTTACCGTCCGGAACGATATATTCAAAAGTTTTTTCTTCAAGAGCCAAAGAACTTTTTTCATCTGCAACATAAAAAATAATTTTAGTATCTTTTGTTATTCTTTCATCAAATTTAGGAGACTGTTTAAAGACTTCTCCCGGGTTGGCAAGAGTTGTTCTTTTTGAAACAACTTTAACTTCATAATTTTCGTCTATTGCCCATTTTTTTGCTTCTTCGGCGGATTTACCGGACCAATCGGGCATTAAAACAGTTCCGTCGGTCGGTGCACCGTTTGATACCAACACATTTACGGATGAATCTTTTTCTATTGTAGAACCTGCCGCAGGTTCTTGTTCTAACACTATACCTTCTTCATATTTTACGGAAGATTTTTTCGTTAATTCTCCTAAAACAAGTCCCAAAGAACGAAGCGATATAGTTGCGGATCTTATTGTTTGCCCTTTTAAATCCGGTACGTAAACTATTTCCCCGCCCTGACTTATAACAATTTTTATTACTTTACCTTCTTTAACGTTCATACCTGCAGGAGGTACTTGTCTTATAACGATACCTGCCGGGACATCCTGATTAAATTCCGAACCGTCTTTCATCAATGCAAGTTTGGATTGCGATAACATATCCAAACATTCAACCAAATTTTTGCCTTGCAGATCCGGTACCAAAACTTCGGATTTTTCTCTGACAAAGCCCGACATTATAATATTGAACGAATAATATCCTGCCGCCGCCAATATTGCTAAAATCACAAAAACTTTTATTAAAAACATTACAATTTTTTTCATTTCTCTCACCAAAAATTAATTTATGTTATATTTTTTCATTAATCTGTTAACTTTCTTTTCTATATCTTTCTTTGTTTTGGCTCCGGTGGAATTTGCCGCAGAAACAGTAGAAAGAGTGGAAACATCGTTCAACATTTCCTTAACATCTTTGGTAATAAGTTCACCGTTATCGTTGGTTATGGCAGATTTTCTTGTATTAAAATAAGCATGATACAAACAAAAAATTATAGCAAGAACAATTATCATTTCCAACAAAAAAGTGCCTATTCTCATTGGCTTTTCTCCTTTTTATTATTACCAATTGTTAACATGTACTTTATCTGCATTATATTTTTGTTTAGGTTGTTCTTGTGTAAGAGGATAACCTATAGGAATAATGTTTAGCGGAATAACATTTTCCGGTAAATTGAATAAACTTCTGATACCTGCTACTCTTTCATCGGACGGATAAGCCATACACCATACGGCACCCAATTCCAAAGCTTCCACAGCCAACAAAATATTTTCTGTTACGGCACAACAATCCTGCTCCCAAAATCTTTCACTGATATTTTTGTCACCGCAAACGATTATTGCAAGTTGAGAATTTTTACTGTATGATGCATTCGGTGCAATTTCCGCGATTTTTTCCAATTTTTCTTTATCGGTAACAACCAAAATTTCCCAAGGTTGTTTATTCATTCCGCTGGGAGCGGCCATTGCACATTTTAATATGGTATCTATTTTTTCCTGTTCTACTTTTTTATCGGAATATTGTCTTACGCTTTTTCTGTTCAAAATATTTTCTATTGCAGCATTTTTTGAACTGTTATCTGCGGATTTTTTCGAATTGTTATCTGCCGTTACACAAGAAACCAATGAAAATAAAACAAATACAGAAAAAACATAAAATATTTTTTTCATAAAAACCCCTACATTGATAATTTAATTAATTATATATAATATACCACCTAAATTTCAATTTAAAATAATAAACTTTTCGATATTATAATTTGTTACAAAATGTTTTTTATCTTTACTTAAATAGTTTTATTTTGTAAAATTTTTTATCATATATTAAACGGTTAGGTTGTGTGCTATGATAAAGTCTATTTTTGTAAACAACGGTATATGCCAACAAGAAGAAAGTATCGAAAATATAAATAAAATTTACAGTAACAATCCGTCTTTGTTATGGGTTGATATTACTTTGGAAAAAGGCGATTTGTCCACGGATGAAATTGCTCTTCTTACCGATACATTCAAATTTCACGAACTTTCGATTGAAGACTGTTTGTTCCCTTTATACAACCCTAAAGTTGAAGAGTTCGACAACTACCTTTTCGTTAACACTCACGGTATAAGATTAAAAACCATGAATTTGGCAGAGTTCGATGAATCAATGTACGAGCTTGATATTTTCTTATCAAAAGACCTTATTGTTACCGCACATACCGAAGAGTTGGAATTTTTGGACAGTTTAATGCACAAAGCAATGTTGAAACCGCAGATAGAATTAAAAAGCATGGAAACATTGTTATACAAAATTTTGTCGAAAGTGGTAGACAACCTTGAACATACAATGGAAAAAATCAGCGACAAAATAGATTTACTTGAAGATAAAGTTTTGGAAGATCCGCATCCCGATGATATGGAACAAATTCTCGATTTGAAAAAAGTTTTGCTTTCCATGAGGAAAATCGCAGATCCGCAAAGAAACGTTTATTCTTTCTTTGCAAGAGAAAACAACGAATATATAAGAGAATCTTATTCGGCATATTTCAGAGATATTACAGACCAACTCAACAGCTTGAATAAAACAATAAACTATAATTCACAAATGATAAGTTCTCTTATTGCAATTTATATGTCTTCGGTAACATTGAAGTTAAACGAAACAATGAAATTCTTAAGTATAATAGCTACAATATTTTTGCCGATACTTATATTTGCAAGTTATTACGGAATGAATGTTGCTTTCCCCGAAATAAAAATTTTGGGTGAAACGGGAACATGGTTCTTTGCAATATTTTTAATACTTGCTTCAACCTGCGGAATTGTTCTGTACATGAAAAGAAAAAAATGGTTTTAACAAAATATTAAATAAAAAAGGAAGGTACTTTTTAGTACCTTCCTTTTTTTATTGTATTAAAACTTTATTTTTGTTTTCCGTAAATAAGTTTTCTTAAAAACTGGCCCGTATAAGATTTTTCTATTGTCATAATCTTTTCCGGTGTTCCGCACCCTACAACTTTACCTCCGCCGTCTCCGCCTTCGGGGCCTAAATCTATAATCCAGTCTGCCGTTTTAATAACATCCAAGTTATGTTCGATAACCAAAACCGTATTTCCGGCATAAACCAATTTGTGCAACACATCAAGAAGTTTGGCAATATCGGCAAAATGCAAACCTGTTGTAGGTTCATCAAGAATATAAAGTGTTCTGCCGGTAGACCTTCTTGAAAGTTCCGTTGCAAGTTTTATTCTTTGTGCTTCACCGCCGGACAATGTTGTTGAAGATTGTCCTATCTTAATATATCCCAAACCTACATCGTTTAATGTAGATAATATCTTATGCAATTTAGGAATATTTTCAAAAAACTTTACACTTTCTTCAACCGTCATATTTAAAACTTCATCTATGTTTTTACCTTTATATTTTATCTGTAAAGTTTCTTCGTTAAATCTTCTGCCTCCGCAAACATCACACTTAACAAAAATGTCAGGCAAAAATTGCATTTCTATTTGTAATGTTCCGTCACCCTGACAATTTTCGCATCGTCCGCCTTTAACATTAAACGAAAATCTGCCCGGCATATATCCTCTTGCTTTTGCTTGAGGAGTTTGTGCAAACAAATCTCTTATTAAAGAAAATGCTCCTGTATATGTTACAGGGTTGGATCTCGGTGTTCTTCCTATAGGTGACTGATCTACAATAACCACTTTATCTATATTTTCTAACCCTTCTATTCCTTTATTTTTTCCCGGAACCTCTTTTGCTCTGTAAAATTTTTGTGCTAAAGATTTATATAAAATTTCATGAACTAAAGTAGATTTTCCCGAACCCGAAACACCCGTTACACACACAAACAAACCCAACGGAATATCAACATTAATATTTTTTAAATTGAACTGACTTGCACCTTTTATCGATAACCATTTACCGTTGGTTTTCTTTCTTTTCGGTATAGGTATTGAAAGTTTTCCGTTAAGATATTGTGCGGTAACTGAATTTTTAACTTTCATAACTTCTTTAGGTGTTCCGCTTGCAACTACTTGTCCTCCGTGAATACCCGCACCGGGACCTAAATCTATTAAATAGTCTGCCGTTCTCATTGTATCTTCATCGTGTTCAACAACTATTAAAGTGTTACCTAAATCTCTTAATGTTGTTAATGTTTTTAACAACATTGTATTATCTCTTTGATGAAGACCTATTGACGGTTCATCCAATACATAAAGAACACCTGTAAGCCCCGAACCTATTTGTGTTGCAAGATGTATTCTTTGAGCCTCTCCGCCCGAAAGAGTGGAACTTTGTCTGTCTAAACTTAAATACGAAAGTCCTACATTATTCAAAAAGTTTAATCTTGCTTTAATTTCTTTTAAAATAACTTTTGATATAGTTTTTTCTTTTTCGGTAAGTTTTATATTATCAAAAAATTTTACCGCCTGTTCTACCGACATTGCCGTTATATCCATAATTGATTTATCGTTTACCAATACGGATAATGCTTCTTTTTTCAATCTTTTACCGTGGCATGTAGGACAAGTTTTTGTGGACATATACTTTGAAAAAATTTCAGTTCTTACAAAATCGGATTCGGTTTCACTGTACCTTCTTTGCATGTTGGTAATAACACCTTCAAATTCTCCGTCACCGTATAACAACACTTCCTGTTGTTTGGATGTTAAATCTTTCCACGGCCTGTTCATGGGAATTCTGTTTCTTTTGCATGCATCGGTTATAAGTTCATAATAATATCCTGACCATGCACCTTTCCATCTGTGAGTTCTTGTTGTTACAGGTTCAGACCATGCTTGTAATGCGCCTTGATTAACAGTCCTTGTTTTGTCCGGAACAATCAAATCGGGATCAATTTCGCTTTTTTCCCCTATACCGGAACAATCCGGACATGCACCGTGCGGAGTGTTAAAAGAAAAAAGTCTCGGCTCTATTTCCGATATATTTATACCGCAATCTATACATGCATAATGTTCACTGTAAGTTTTTTCTTCTTTTATATCTTTATTTTCGTTAACGACCGCAACGGTTACAAGACCTCTTGCCTGTTTAAGTGTGGTTTCTATTGAATCCGCTATTCTTGTGTGTGCCTGTTCGGATACTTTTATTCTGTCTATCAATAAATCTATATTATGTTTTTTGTATCTGTCTAACTTTATAGTTTCATCAAGGTTATAAATTTTCTTATCTACTCTTACTCTTGTAAAACCGTCTTTTAAAAGTCTTGAAAAAAGTTCTTCGTAAGTTCCTATTTTCCCTTTTATTAACGGTGCAAGAATATATATCATCGTTCCTTCATCAAGTTTCATAACATCATCTATAATTTGTTGTGAACTTTGAGGAGTAACTTTTTTACCGCATTTAGGACAATGCGCTATACCTATTCTTGCATATAACAATCTTAAATAATCGTAAATTTCGGTTACCGTTCCCACAATAGATCTCGGGTTATGTGACGGATTTTTTTGTTCTATGGATATTGCCGGTGAAAGACCTTCGATAATATCAACATCGGGTTTATCCATAAGGTCTAAAAACTGTCTTGCATAAGCGGATAAAGATTCAACATATCTTCTTTGCCCTTCGGCATATATTGTATTAAACGCAAGTGAAGATTTTCCCGAACCTGATAAACCCGTAACTACGACAAGTTTGTTTTTCGGAATGTCGATATCTACGTTTTTTAAATTGTGCTGACGAGCACCTCTAATCTTGATAATATTCTCCATATATTTTCTCCGAAAATTTATCACGAAATTTTATATTTGCCAAAAGGTTATTATACTAAATTTTGAGATAATTAAGTTAATATAGCATAGTCAGCTATTTTGAAATGATTGTATCTTTTATATGAGAAGACTTCTTCGGATAATCGCTGTTGAAATGTGCGCCGCGACTTTCCTTTCTTGCCATGGCGGACTTTATTATAATTTCGGCAACATCTACAAGATTTTTTACTTCCAAAAGTTCCATACTGACTTTAAAATCTCTGAAATGATTTTCAACTTCTTTTTTTACGATTTTCAACCTTTTTAAAGCCATTTTTAATCTTTCTTTTGTTCTTACTATACCTACATAGTTAGACATTAATCTTCTGACTTCTTCCCAATGTTGCAACATTATCGTAGGATCACCGTTACCCGTACTTTCGTTAACAAACTCTTTAACATTATCGTTAAACTTTATGTTAGGTAAAAGTTCTTGAGTTTTTTTGTAAGCACAGTGGGCAAAAACAAGACCGTCAAGCAACGAGTTTGAAGCAAGTCTGTTTGCACCTTGTAACCCGTTACAAGCATTTTCGCCTATAGCAAAAAGGTTTTGTATTGATGTTTGTCCGTCTTTATCCACGGCAATTCCGCCGCAACAATAATGTGCCGCGGGAACAACAGGTATCATATCTCTTGCCATATCTATTCCGTAGAACAAACATTTTTCGTATATGTTAGGGAACCTTTTTACTATAAAATCTTCCCCTCTGTGTCTTATATCAAGATAAACGAATTTATCGCCGCTTTTCTTAAGTTCGGTATCTATTGCTCTTGAAACTATATCTCTGGGAGCCAAATCTTTTAAAGGATGATACTTTTGCATAAAAGCTTCACCTTTTTGATTTTTCAATACCGCACCTTCACCTCTAACCGCCTCCGAAATTAAAAACGATTTTGCTATAGGATTATATAAACATGTGGGATGAAACTGTATGAATTCCATATTGGAAATGTTTGCTCCGGCTCTGTATGCCATTGCGATGCCGTCACCTGTTGCAACATCCGGATTAGATGTATATAAGAAAACTTTACCCGTTCCGCCGCAGGCAAGAACAACAACTTTTGCCAAGAAGGTTTCTACCGTAGAATTTTTCACATCGTATACATAAGCACCGCAACATTTTTTGTTCTCATCAACAATTAAATCTATTGCCATGTGATCTTCATATATGCTTACATTGTTTGCTTTTTGTATGTTTGAAACCAACACTTTTTCTATTTCTTCACCGGTAATATCTCCGGCATGAAGAATTCTTCTTTTACTGTGCCCGCCTTCAAGACCAAGTTCAAATTCCGAACTGTTATAATCTTTTTTGGCAAACTTCATTCCCATAGAAATAAGTTCTTGTATTCTTTCCGGTGCGGACTTAACGGCTATTTCAACGATTTCCTTATTGCAAAGCCCGTCACCCGCAACAAGAGTATCCTGTATATGAGATTCGAATGTATCGTCTTTATCGGTAACACAGGCAACTCCGCCTTGTGCTTTACCCGTGGAAGAATCAAACAATTTTTTCTTGGTAACAAGTGCAACATCGTTAGTTTTGCATGCTTTGAGTGCAAAACTAAGTCCCGCTATACCGCTGCCGATAACCAAATAATCTGTTTTTATCATTTTATTTTTGCTCTATTTTAAACCATTGTGTAAGTTCGCTAAGTAAATGTTTAGCTTTATCTTTATCACCGCTGTCTATTGCAACTTTTATTGCATCTATTTTTTTTCTGTCTTCTGCTACCGCAGTTCTAACATTCTTAACGGCTTCATTCATATTTTTTGCAAGTTCTATAGTTTCATCTTTTTTTCTGTGATGAATTTTTACGGTAAAATCACCGTTTTTTAATCTTGCGGTAACTTTTTCAAAAAAGAATATGGGGCCTATAAGTCTGTGAAAATAAAATATACTTTCTATTAAAACCAAAGCCATAAAACCAAGTATTGCCCAAAAAAAACCGCTTGTATACGATCTTACAAAATTCTTAATTGCACCGGCACTGAGTTGATCCATTCCGGGAGAATTCAATAACGAATCTAAAAACATATAATAAATCAATATCGACGAAACAACAATAATAGTTGCCAAAATCAACAAATATTTTATTTGCAATTTCGGTTTAACAATATATTGTCTTCTTTTTATTGTCATTTTTCCCCCAAGAAAAATTTATTTTTTACAAACAATATTATCTATCAATCTTACATTTGAAACTTTAACGGCAACAGCTATTACTATAGATTTATCTTTATCTGTTGCCAAATCCAAAGTTTCGAAATTTCTAAGTTCAATATAATCTATTTTGCTCTCAGGTATATCCGAAATATTTTTTTCTATGTTCTTTTTTATATCTTTTAACTTTTTACCTTCTGCAAACTGTTTTTTTGCCAAACATAAAGATTTGTATATTCCGCAAGCATCTTGTTTTGCTTTTTCGGATAAATATGTGTTTCGGCTCGACATTGCAAGTCCCGACTTTTCTCTTACTATCGGGCACCCTACAACTTTTAAGTTAAAATTCAAGTCTTTAGCCATTTGTTTAACTATTATATACTGTTGATAATCTTTCAAACCGAAATATGCTCTTTGAGGCATAGCGATATTAAAAAGTTTTGATACTACGGTACAAACTCCCTGGAAATGTATAGGTCTTGTAACACCGCACATTATTTTCGATAATTTATTGTTGTATATGTATGTTGAAAAGTTGTCGTTATACAATGTTTTGTTTGTAGGTAAAAATAAGAAATCCACTTTGTTATCTTTACATACTTTTATATCGTGTTCTACAGGTCTCGGATATCTTTCATAATCTTCGTTCGGCCCGAACTGTATGGGATTTACATATACGGATACAACGGTTATATCGTTTTGCGATACGGACTTTTTCATTAATGAAATGTGTCCCGCATGCAACGCTCCCATTGTAGGAACAAGTCCTACTGTTTTACCTTTTTTCTTTAATCCTTCGATTGCTTTTTGTAGTTCTTCCGGTTTTCTTATAATTTTCATTTGTATGTATTTACCTCTTGCGGAAATTTTCCTTCTTTAACTTCTTTACTGTATTGTGCTGTTGCTTCTTGTATAACTTGTGCCAGGTTTGCATATTTTTTTACGAACTTAGGTGTAAAATCCGTAAACATTCCCAACAAATCGTCACTTACCAAAACTTGCCCGTCGCAATATCTTCCTGCTCCTATACCTATTGTAGGGATATCCAACTTTTCGGTAACCGTTTTTGCTATCGTTTCGGGGATTCCTTCAAAAACTATCATTGATACACCTGCTTTTTGCAACAACAAAGAATCTTCCAACAACTTTTTTTGAGACTCTTCATCTCTGCATTGAACCTTGTATCCGCCCATCTTTTTTATAGATTGAGGCATAAGCCCCAAATGTCCGACAATTTCTATACCTTCATTTATAATAGCTTTTATCGAATCTATTATTTCCAAACCGCCTTCAAGTTTTACCATATCGGCACCGGCATCAATAAGTTTCTTTGCATTTTCCGCTGCCAATTTCGGATCATCTTCATAAGACTTGTAAGGCATATCGGAAACCACAACAACTTTATCTTTGTTTGTTCCTCTTGCCGTAGCTTTTGTATGGTGTATCATATCATCCATTGTAACGGACAACGTGTTTTCGTAGCCGAGTTTTGTCATACCTACCGAGTCGCCCACCAAAAACATATCCACATTTGAGTTAGACATAATTTTTGCCATAGTGGCATCGTAACAAGTTACCATTACGATTTTTTCGTTGTTTTTTTTCATTTGTAAAATTTTTTCTAACATTGTTTTTCCCGAAATTAATTATTAAAAAGTTTATAATGTACATTTTTTACATCAAAATCCAACGGATTAAAAGCTGATGTTGCTATTAAATACCAACCGGTGGACGACGATGAAGATACCCAACTTCCGTTTTTACCTCTCGGAATTTCCCACTCATTTGCAAAAGTCGTATATATTTGTTTATCAGAAGGTTTTTTAGATGTGTACGGTAACGATTTATCTATCAAATTTAATTTATTTGAAACTTTCTCAATGTTTGATAAAATTTCTATTGCCTGTTTTTTATACCGTTTAGCCAACTCTCTTCTACCTTGTTTTAATGCATATTGAGCCATAGTTTGCAATGCCGTTACATGAAAACCTGTTCCTTCAAACCATACCATTCTATAATTTTTTCTTCTGCCTTGTTGATTGGTAAAATCATAACCTTTTATTTCCATATCACCTATCTTATCCGTAACCAAATAATTATCTTCGGCAAATTGCATCATATCAAAAGGATCTATACCTAACTCTTCCAATCTCTTGGGTGTAACCGCGGGAATTGTCCACGAAATAGTATCTAAAGCATCGGTTCTATCTACTCCGTGGGAGTTGTATCCCATATTAAAAGTTCCTTTATTTTTATCAAGAATAAGTTTTGTAAGCCATCTTTCTATATTTGTCATTTCTTCATTTATATCTTTTAATCCGTAATTTGCTCTTTCAAAATAAGAAACAACATTTTTATTCGAATTTTTATAAATATATTTTAACATTCTCAACACTGCATAATAATCTATAACATTTTCGGTTGAATAAACCGTAGACCAATCCGGAGGTTGCCATCCGTAACCCATACTGGGAGCACCTTTTTCAGAATTTGAAAATTCGTAATGTCTTATTTCTCTTGCCCATTTAGCCATACTGATTAAAAACGGAATATAATCTGTTTTACCCGTTATGGCCGTATATTGTAAAATTGCAATGGCAATCCACATATTGGGTCCCAAATGAACTCTGTTACCGTCTATTCCCGGTTTTAACCCCCACCTTGTTCTTTGCATATCGGTTCTATAAGCATTGCATAATCCGTAATAGTCGCCCTTTGAAGCATAAAATTCTTTTTTGAAAAGCATAAATAATTTTTCGGCTTTTTTATATTGTCCGGACAAAATATAACTGATTGATGCTATTGAACTGTCATAAACAAATGCTTGTGCATCGAGAACACCTTTTGAACCGATTATAAAAGAACTTGTAAATAAATCGTAAAAATAATGAGAAGTTCCTCTAAAACTTTCAACAAGCCCGTTAACGGATGAAGTTTGTCTGTCATAAAAGCTTGCGGTTCTCATTTGATGTCTGTAAAAATCTTCATTTAAAGATTCCGTAGCGAATTGCTCTCTGTAAGACTTATCTACAATATCAATACAATAACCCGTTGAAAAAATAAAAATAAGTGATATCGTTAATAAAAAAATTTTTTTCATATTCTTAAAAAAAAACACTATCTCTTAAAAAAGAGATTGTGTCTATTATATCATATTTGGAAATATAAAAAACTAACTTATGGTAATGTTTATGGAAACGGTTACACCTTGACAAAAAAGGGTTATCGTTCCTTTACCTCTTTCTTCAGCGGTAAATATTGTATTTTTCAATGTTTTTGAAGAAAAACTTCCCAACTCATCACCGGCTTCATTACAGGAAACAGACCATCTTACAGGTTCGGAAATATTTTCCATTTTTATATTTTTTATAACTGCTTCCAACTCTTTATAGTCACCTACGCTTAAAGTTAAATCTTCCGCCGGTTCTATTTGTAAAATCATAGTATTGTTCAACAACTTATCTCTTTTGGTACAAGCACCGAAACAAACCGTTAAACAAACAAATAATAATGATAAAAATAATAATTTTTTCATATTTTTTCTTCCAAATTAAATAGAAAACCTAGTTCTGTATCTCAGCATTACACCATCTTTTCCATAAGTATCAATATTAAACTTTTCAAAGGCATACTTTTTGGATTCTCTGTTTGCAACCAAATAAGCATCAACAACGGCAAATATCCAAGTTGCAATAGCAACACCGCCCAAGATTCTTGAAGTATTTAAATCGTTTTCATAATCATCATAATAAGAAGATTCTCTTGCACCTAACCTTTCATAAGTAACATAATCACCTTCCGATTTTGCAAGATAATAAAATGTTCCGAACACGGAAACCGCAAAAACGCCGAAAACTATCCATCCTTTTGTTTTTTGATTATTCCAACCTTGCCCCCAACCGGGCATAACAGCAGAACGAAGTGCCGCATTCATTGCAGTATATTCCGAAAAATCACAAGTCAATGTACATGCTCCTGCATTTGTGCAATTCAATAACATAACAGAAATGATGATTACAATAAATTTTTTAATCATAATTATTCTTTAGTAAACCTTATATCATCCAAATAAACTTCTCCGCCGTTTGTTATTCCGGTTGCTATCAAAGCCATGGATATATCGTATTCTATTTGTGTCATATCTTGGATATTAGTTAACTGAACGGAAACTTCCTGCCAATTTGGAGTAACATCCGTATCGGACATTTCCGCATATGCCCAACTTCCGCCGCTTTTTTTCGGAATTTCTATTCTAAATTTACAACCTTGATATAATCTTCCCTTTATCCAAAATTTCATATAAACATAACCGCTTTTTGATAAATCAACTACCCCGCCTACCTGTTCTCTTGCCATTAAACCAAAACCGAAAAAGCTTTTATCCCGGTCGTTAACATTTCCGACCCAAGAAAACTTCACACATTTTCTTCCGCATTTAGGCTGACTCGTACATGCAAAATCAAGTTTTACTTTATGCCAATCCGCACAAGACGAATCATCTTCCCATCTTTTGGGTTCCAAAGAACCTTTTGTATTTATTTCATCATCGTAAATATACCAAATATCAGGCCAAGAATCTATCGGATCATGAATACCTAATAATGCTCTGACAGGATATCTTTCGCATGAAGCAAAACATATCATACAAAGCAAACAAAATGATAATAATTTAACAAGTTTTCTATTCATATCTTATATCATCCAAGAAAACGGTACATCCTTTAGGATTATCTCTCTTAGAAAAAACTATACAAAATCCGCCCGAAATAGAACTTAAATCAGACTGAGATAAGTCTATGGTATATTTTTTCCAACTGCCTGTCAATTTAATCTTTTTTAGCCAAGCAACATCGGTATCACTGTAGTCACCTGAAATTCCGCCTATTTTAACTTCCGATATTATTTCGTAACCGTTCGCTCCTCTTGCCCAAAAAGTTAACTTAGTTGCTCCGGTTATATTGTATCCGCCTTTTTTATCTCCCCAATTGTTTGCAGGATGCTGCCAATAAATTCCTGCCCACTGTTTTAAACCTTCGGCATTATATCTCATTTTTATACAACTTTTACCGTCATGCATATTTTGACTGCAGGACTGGTCCAACTCCAAGTTAGCAACATCCCCCATCCAACCGGACGGTGCATAATGATTTTTTGAAGACATAAAATCTTCATACACATAAAAAGGTTCAAAAGTATTTGCATTTTCAGCAGCCTTATTTGTATCCGTGTCAGTACCTTTTACTGCCGTTGAAGGAACACATGCACAAATAAAGCAACTTAATAAAAACATCGATAATGTTAAAACTTTTGTTCTTTTCATTTTTCCCTTTTTATATTTGGGGCAGGGAATTAACCCCGCCCCATAAAATCAATTATTCATAAATAACATCATCTAAATAGATTATAAATCCGTTAGGATTATCATCTTTAGATGCTGCAAAGCAGAATCCACCGATTACGTGGCTCAAATCTTTACCTGTTAAATCGATTGAATATTTCTGCCATTCTTTTGTTAATTCAATAGGACCTACTG
>OCVV011354349.1_pt1 | contig 30643 bp, 27 predicted proteins | sample 1539721 | NCBI WGS metagenome assembly OCVV01 (sample SAMN02144230, study PRJEB22623) | gut metagenome | biome: sheep rumen | host: Ovis aries | place: New Zealand | reverse complement strand
CCCCGCATCGCCGATGATACTGCACTTGTTTGTGGAAAAGTAGGTCGCCGCCAATCTTTCTAAGGGAACCGAACTCGGTTCCCTTTTTTTGTTTTGTACTTTCCATTTTGGGGGAAGGGGGTACAATATTCAAGCTGTTTTTGCGTTGTTGTTGCGATGAAGGAACTTATACTGATAGACGGGCTTTCGAAGGAGGAGCTTTTCGCGGCGATTCGGGAGGTGATCAAGCAGGTGCTGCTATACGAGTTTGAGACCATTACGATGTTGCAGGTGATGGAATGCGACCGCGCCAACCAGTTCGCCGTGCGTCCCAACCGCTTGTGTGGCGGGTGGGATTTCTATAGGCTCTGTGGCCTTTTCAAGACGGAACTGTCAGCGCGCAAGGATGTCGTTATCAAGGCGTGGTTTCAATTGCCAAGTGATGAGACTATGTTTGTTTTGCCAAAAGGCAAGTATTATTATGATTTGAGCGATGTGTCGACCGATGGGATTGTCGCTTCAACGGGTACGCGTTATTGTCCCTGTGAGAAAGTGGATGAAGAGAGTGGAGCCGAACTTATGGAATGGAAACCCCAGGGCACGTCCACCTACGAGCCACGTCCCAAGTTGCAGTTGCGTCCTGTGCCCGACGGCTGTTTTGAGGTGGAGAAACTTACCGTGTGGCAGAAAATAAAGAAACGCCACGCGGGTTTTATGGATAGTCATTCAGCTTTCGGGGTCGGTTTATGGTCTATCATCTTCATTGTCTTATTTTTCGCTCTTGTGTTTCTCTCCATCAATGGAGGTTGGGACTTCAGCGAGACCGTTTTGCCGTTTACATTGCCTTGGTGGGTGTGGATGGCTGTTTGTGGTGTGGTGGGTCTGATTGCCAGTCGTACTAAACTGCTGAAGAATATCTTTACAGGCTGGCGGGGATCGATAGTTGCCGGCATGTTTGGTGTCGGGATAACCATCGGTCTGTTGTTGACGGCGGTTTTCTCTGTCAATGTGTGGCTGGGGAGCAACGAGCAGGAGGTTGGACGAGGTGTTGTGCTGGAACACAACCTGGCTGGTCGCAGCTATGATGTGAACCAGTATTCGGTGCGGGTCGAGGAGCCAGTGAGAGGGTATATCTACATTTCCACGGGCGACGACGGTTCGTTCAGCCCCGGCGATACGGTCGCCGTACCCATGACCAAGGGGCTGTTCGGGATGTACCACGCCGAAACATTATGTCCTCGAGGTCTCTGATATCGCTTTATGGGTAAACGGACTTTGATTCCCTTTTTATTGTTGCTTTCGGACGGGGGGGGGCGTTGCGCTGGATGGTTATCTGGATTTAATAGATAGTGACTTGGCGTCTTTGGCCATAATAGGTTTTACCATTGTTTACGGCCTCTACGTCAACGAGACCGCCCTCGGCTTCTTTGCCCTGTATGGGCGCACAAGAAAAGAAAGGAGCCTCCCGTAACATCCAGGAGGCTCTTTTTTTTGTTTTCTTCTGGTTATAATAGGAGTTTGAGCGGAAGACTGTATGACAGGAAACCCGAGAATCCGATGTGGGATGATGTGGAAAAACCGACACCGAGGTGAATATTCTGATAGCTTACACCGGCGTGTATGGCTACAAAAACAGGATCTGCAATGTTGTATAGAGGTATTGTGGCACCTGTTTTTAAATTCACAAAAAGCGACCAGTTATATTTGGGTGTTCTTAGCTCTGTTTCTGCATATATAAGAATGGCAGCTGTAACACCCTCTGCATTGACCCGAGGTGAATACCCTGCGCCGCCACCGACCATGAAATATGGCGTTATTTGGTGGTTGTAGGCGAGGCTTCCCACCACGGGATAGCCGGAGGAGATGCGGAGATACCCGCCAGTGGGACGATAGGTGGGGTCTATGGTCTTTTTCTTGGTTTCTGGCTTAGGCTCTGGGCGTTTGAACTCTACCATTGGGATATCTTTTGACAGGCGTTCGGCGAGGGCACGCATCATGGAGCGGTAGGAAGTGCCTTCGGCCCATTCGGCGCCGTCCTTGGCCAGGATTGCTCCGGTCTCTACGTTGACGGCACGCACGTCGATGTTGTATTGGCCCATGGCCTTGTTGACATCGCCGATGACGATGACGGGTACATTCAGTATTTCGCTCAGCTTTACCATCTCTTTCTCTGTCAGCCGGCCTCCTTGCATATTCTGCTCTTCGATGATGCGGCTCACGCGTGTGCGCTCTACCACAGTATAGCCTGCGGGTTCAAAATAGGTATTGAAGATGGCCGAAAGACCGTCGACGTCGTTTTGGCTGACTTGCACGCCGGCGTTGAAATCGAGCACGGCAATGCGTGGCTGCGCTGATACGGACAGCCCTATCATTGCCATCAGTGTCAAAAGGAGTGCTTTGGTTTTCATCGTTTCATAATTTGTTGCGCGCACCCGTGCCACAGTGGCGTCTATATAAACGAAGCGTGGCACTGTATACCACTTCTTCATGTGGAGGTCGTAGGAATTACCTTTGTCAGCAGATGTGAGAACAGCCCACGCTATACGCGCGAACCATTATACCACACTTGCTGACTTGCTGGAAGTTTCCTACGTTTCCACATGCAAGAATCGAAGTATAACGCTTCGTTGATTTCCTTTTGAAATCGGGTGCAAAGATACGTCTTTTTTCTGGAATGGCAAAACTTTTCTTTGGATAACTGATAATGTGGATATAACAGAAATATATAAAGCCCCGCAGGGGCGGCACGGGGACCGTGGGTCTTGGTGCCGCCCCTGCGGGGCTTTTTTTGCTTTTGGAAAGGGAATCAGAGGCTGTCGCCGGCCTCGGTGGAGCCGTCTTTGGCGTTCTTCTCCAGTTCGAGCTTGCCGAAACGGAGGGTGATGCCGGCGGAGATGTAGCGGCTGTTGGTCATCTTGTTGGTCGTGCTGCTGAGGTAGTAGGGGTTGGTGTTGTCGGAACCCGAACCGTAGCGGCCGCCCCAGTTGAAGAGGTCCTGGATGTTGACGAAGACCGACAGCTTGCGCTTGAAGAAGTCGCTGCGCACGCCCAGGTTGAAGCTGAAGCGGGCCTTGCGCTCGCTCATGAGGCTGAGGGTGGGCGAGGTGTAGTTGAACGAGGCCGTGGCCTGGTACTGGTTCCAGAGCTTGGCCCAGGCGTTGACGCGCACGCTCCACGACCACTTGTTGTTGTCGTAGGCCTGGCCGCGGTAGTTGTCGAGGTGGTAGCCGTAGTTGTAGACGTTGGCGTAGAGGCGGACGTTGAAGAAGCCAGAGGGGCGGTAGGTCATGTTGAGGTTGGCACCGTAGCGGTAGGAGGAGCCCATGTTGTAGGGCACGGAGTAGGAGACGATGCGCTCCAGGATGGCGTCGTACTCGGCGTCGGTGAGCGAGCTTATCTCATTGGTGCTCAAGCGGCCGTAGCCCTCGATGCCGATGTTGCCGAAGCTCACGAAGTATTTCTGCCATCCGGCCTCCATCGAGTGGGTGTAGCTGGCGCTGAGGCCGTTGGGGTTGCCGGTGGAGTAGGAGTCCTCGCCGTAGCGGCGGAAGGTGGAGACCTGCTCCTCGTCGGGGTGGCGCATGCGCATGGAGTAGTTGAGCTTGAAGTTGTGCATGTCGTCGGTGCGGTAGGTGAGGTGGATGGAGGGGCGGAAGCTGTGGTTGAAGAATGAGCCGGTGTCGGCCATGGCGTTGTCGCCGTAGCTGTAGTCGATGTGTTCGAGGCCGTAGCCGAGGCCGGTGCTGAGGGTGAAGTTGCCCCAGCGGTGGGTCCAGTTGACGTCGGCGTTGAGGCTCGTCTCGGCGCCGTCGAAGGTGTAGGTGCGCAGGGCGTCGACGCTGTCGTAGGTGTCGCCGCCGTCGGTGGAGTAGAAGCGGCGGTACTCGTTGTCGTCCTGCGAGTGGTCGGCGCGGAGGCCGAAAGAGAGTTCGCCGTCGGCGGAGTAGGGGCGGTTGTAGCGGGCATCGAGGCTGAAGCCGTAGCTGTAGTTGTCGGTCTTCATGTAGCGGTCCTCGTCGCCGGGGAGGTTGTAGACGGTGTAGGCACGGTTGTAGTACTCCTCGCCGGCATTGCGGTTGAAGCGGGAGTTTAAACCAAGGCGGAGGTTGTGGCCGTTCTGGTCGAACTTCTTGGTGTAGTCGGCGCCGGCGTGGGCGAACCAGGATGGCGTCGTGGAGGTGTCGCCGATGGTGTAGGCTATGGTGTCGAGGGGCATGAAGTAGAACTGCTCCGTCGAGCGGCTGGAGGTGGAGCGGTTGTAGTTGTAGAATCCGCCGGCGTCGACGGAGAGGTCGCTGGTGGAGTCGATCTCGTAGTTGACGTTCATGAAGATGTTGCCGCTGTAGGAGCGGTTGCCGCTGGCGGCGGTGTCGGTCTGGTAGAGGGTGGTGTCGAAGTCCTCGCCGAGCACACCGCCGGCGTGGTCCTGACGGCGCATGGACCAACCCTCGTTGGTGTTGTCGCGGTAGGAGTAGCGGCCGCTGGCAAAGAGGTTGATGCTCAGCTTCTCCTTGGCCCACATATAGCTGATCCACGGCGAGATGAAGGGCTGGTTCGAGCCGTTGAGGCCGAAGCTGACGAACTGGTTGCTCTTGATGTGCGCCGAGGTGACGATGTTGATCACCGCTTCGGCGTCGGTGGCATACTTGGCCGAGGGGTTGGTGATGGTCTCGATGCGCGCCAGGGCGTTGGCCGGGAGGGTCTGGAGGTAGGTCTTGAGGTTCTCCTCGGTGAGCTTGGAGGGCTTGTCGTTGATCCAAATCTCCACGCTGCTGACGCCGCGCAGGGTCACGTTGCCCTCCACGTCGACCTCCACGCCCGGGGCGTTCTGCAGGGCGTCCTCGGTGGTGCCGGTCTGTATGGAGGGGTCGTCCCCGACGTTGTAGATGAGCTTCTCGCCGTCCATGGCGTAGAGGGGTTTCTCGGCGGTGATTTCGACGGCGTCGAGGGTCGTCGAGCCGGGGTTGAGCTTGAAGGTGCCGAGGGCGGTATTGTTGGTCACCCGGAACGGCACGAGGCGGTTCTGGTAGCCGATGGCGGAGATGCGCAGCAGGTAGGAACCCTGCGGCACCTCGGAAATCTCAAACAGGCCGTCGAAGTTGGTGGAGCCGCCCTTGACGAAGGTGGAGTCCACGGAGTCGAGCACGGCCACATTGACGAAGGCCAGGAACTCGCCGCTCACCGAGTCGCGCAGCGAACCGACCACCTTGAAGGTGTCGCCTTCCTTCACTTTCTTCTTCTGCTTCACGGTGCGGGCGTTCTGGTCGTCCTGCATCTGGCTCCAGTCGCCCATGGGCGGACGCCGGCCACTGGGCCTGCCACCCTCGCCCGAAGGCGGACGGCCTCCGGGACCGCCGCCCGGGCCGCCGGGCTGTGCATCGACGGCGGGCATCGCCAACAAAATCATCAACGCAAAAGTCAACGCTTTCACAAATCCTTTTCCTAATGTACTGTTCATAAAGTCCGTATGTGTAATAAAAATATATCTTTTAGTATGGAAATCGGGGCAAAACTTGCACCCTGGAGAATAAAATTTTTCCACCTCCTAAAACCCTGTCAATCACCTACCATCGCCCTACCAACTCCCACCACCGTGGGTGATGGTGGGGTGGGGGTGGGGCGGGGGACGGGGGTTCGTTGTGCAACGATACGAAAATGTTAAATTTGTGTTAAAAAATCGACTTCCGCTAAAAAGGCCTTATTTTATATATATACGGCTTTCCAAAATCAGTTTATTAACATTTAAAATTTTTGATGTTATGGCGAAACAACGCAATGGTATCAACGATGCCTATCGTGGTACGGTGGGCACAGTGATTGGTTATGAGTGGCGCGGACAGTGGTGTCTGAGGGCACGTCCGCGCCATGTGCGCAATCCGCGCACGGCGAAGCAGCAGTCCAACCGGCTGCTGTTCAGGCAGGTGGTGGACTTGACGAGCGGTTTGATCAGTGTGTTGCGCATGGGCATGCGTGCGCAGAGTCTCGAGATGCACATGACGGAGTGCAACCTCTTCAGCAAAAGGAATAAAGGCCTCTTCTGGCTCGACGGCGACGAGCGTCTGCAGGCCGTCTGGGAGCAGGTGCTGGTGGCCGACGGGCCGGTGGCGCCGGTGGCCGACCCCACTGTAGAGACTCTACAGTGGGGGGATACGGTGACGGTGGCGTTCCGGGCTTGCGGCGAGGGGATGTGCGCCTGTGCGGACGACGAGGTGTATGTGGCGGCGTTCTGCCCGGCGAGGGGCGAGACGGCTATGAGCGGCAGCGTGTGGCGCAAGAAGGGCCGGGTGGATATGACGCTGCCCCGTTGCTGGCAGGGCCTGGAGGTGCACCTATGGCTTTTCGTTTTGGACTATCGGGGCCGCGCCTCGCGGTCGGTGTATGTGGGCGGCCTAGAAGCCGGCACTCTTCATGACGATGGCGATGTTGTTGACGAAGAGCTTGAGGGCGATGGCCAACAGGATGACGCCGAAGAACTTGCGGAGCACGAAGACCACGTCCTCGCCCAGCCAGCGCTGGATTTTCTTCAGGAGGACGAGCACCACATAGTCGAGCACGATGTTGAGCATGAGGCCGAGCATGATGTTGACGGTGGCGTACTCGGCGCGGAGGGAGAGGAGTGCGGTGATGGCGCCGGGGCCTGCGATGAGGGGGAAGGCCACGGGGACGATGCTGGCGCCGGAGCCGGCGCTCTCGTTCTTGATGAATTCGCGTCCCATGACCATCTCCAGCGCCAGCAGGAAGAGCACGAAGGCTCCGGCGACGGCGAAGGAGGCGATGTCGATGCCGAAGAGGTTGAGCAAGGCTTCGCCGGCGAAGAAGAAGGCCACGAAGAGACCCAGGGCCACGCCCGTGGCCTGCAGGGGCTTGATGTGCTTGCCGCTGTCCTCCATGCCGATGAAAATGGGGATGGAGCCGGTGATGTCGATGATGGCGAACATGACGATGAACGCACTGAGGATCTCTACGATGTCTATTTGATGGATAATCTCAAGCATAACAATTATTTATGTTCATTGAAAGGTCTGTTTGCAGATTGCAAAGATACATAAAAAAGCCGAGATGAACGCACTTTTTTTTGTCCATGTCGGGCAAGTTTCGTATTTTTGCAGTTTGTTTTGTTATGATAACATACAAGAAATACATATTAGACAACGGGTTGACCGTGTTGACGCACGAGGCGTGGGACACGCCGCTGGCGACGGTGAATGTGCTGTATAACGTGGGTGCCAGGGACGAGGAACCGTCGCGGACGGGTTTTGCGCATCTGTTTGAGCATCTGATGTTCGGCGGCACGGAACGGGTGCCGGATTTCGACGCCGTGTTGTCGTCGCTCGGCGGCGACAACAATGCTTTCACCAGCAATGACTACACCAACTACTATATCACCGTGCCGGTGGACGGTTTGCCGACAGCCCTGATGCTGGAGGCCGACCGCATGGCCCACCTGGCCCTCAACGCCAAGGCCCTGAGCGTGCAGCAAAGAGTGGTGACGGAGGAATACAACCAGCGCTACATGAACCAGCCCTATGGCGATATGTGGCTGCTGATGCGCCCGTTGTGCTACAAGGTGCACCCCTACCGATGGGCCACCATCGGGGCAGACATACGCCATGTGAGCGAAGCCACGCTGGACGATGTGCAGGCTTTCCACAGCCGCTTCTACCGTCCGGCGAACGCCATTCTGGCGGTGGCGGCACCGATGGCGGGCGAGCGGATGATAGAAATGGTCGCCGAGGCCTGGGGATGCCGGGAGTGGAGTGTGGAGAGCGGCGACCGCTGTTTTGCGCAGGAACGCAAGTACCCCGCCGAGCCGGAGCAGAAGGCAGCGAGACGGATGGAGGTGGAGCGAGAGGTGCCGGCCACGGCGTTGTACCTGGCGTGGCCTATGTGTAGCCATTTCGGCCAGGACTTCAGGGCCTGCGATTTGATTAGCGATGTGCTGGGCAACGGGCCCTCGAGTCGGGTGTACCGGCATATTGTCCGCCCCGGCGGACTGGTGGCGGACACCGATGTGTATATCAGTGGCGAAACCGACGCGGGACTGTTGGTGATGAGTGCCAAGCTGCTGCCGGGTGTCGATGTGGACCGGGTGGCGGAGGCTCTGCGGAAGGAGGCTCGGGAACTGGTGGAACACGGCGTGGAAGAACATGAGTTGGAGAAGGTGCAGAACAAGTATGAGAGCACCTTTGTCTATTCGCAATACAAGGCGTCGGACCGTGCGCTGTCGCTCTGCCACTACACATGGTTGGGCCGCACCGACCTGGCCAACAGCGAGCCCGAGGCCTATAGGAGGGTGACTCCCGGAGACGTCCAGCGCGCCGCGCGCGAGGTGTTCAGGGACGAGCATGAGAATATGTTGATAATAAAGAATTAGCGTGGAGTATGAAATTGGTTGATAACATAGTGAATGCGTTTTGGCGTGTGCGGAAGCGGCTCTCGGAGGTGGACTACCTTGGGATGCTCAACCGTATTGTCAATGCCATCGGCAACGTGATGCATACGCTGCTTTTCAAGTGGTTGATACCCCAGCGCTACCGCAACCTGACGAAGAAGGAAATCTTCGAGATTATCTTCAAGAGCGACACCCCGGCTGGCAAGCGTTTCGACGTGTGGTTGCTGGTGCTGATTGTGGCCAACATCGTGCTGCTGCTGGTGGACAGCCTGACGGGCACCACCTCGACCATGACGACGCGGGCCCATCTGTCTATATCCTACATCGTTTTCAAGGTGTTGGAGTGGGGGTTCACGCTACTGTTCACCTTCGAATACTACCTCCGAATCTACTGCCTGAAGCATCCCCGGAAGTATGTCCTTTCGTTCTGGGGAGTGATTGACTTCCTGAGCATTTTCCCGGCGTGGCTGAGCATCTTTGTACCTGCTACCCAAGCACTGACGGTGCTGAGGCTGCTGAGGGTGATGCGTATTTTCCGCATTTTCAAGCTGGAACGTTTCCAACTGGAGGCATTCCACCTGCTGAACGCCTTGCGCAACAGCGTTGTCAAGATATTGATATTTATGATGTTCATGCTGGTGGCGGCGGTGATACTGGGCACGCTGATGTACTCGTTCGAGAGCGGGGTGAACCCGGCCTTCAAGAGTATACCGACGGGCATCTACTGGGCTGTGGTGACCATCACGACGGTGGGCTACGGCGATGTGGTGCCGGTGACGACGGGCGGAAGGTTCCTGGCAGTGATAGTGATGCTGCTCGGCTATTCCATCATAGCCGTGCCGACGGGAGTGGTGGCCGGAGAGACCATACTGGAATACAAGCGTCCACGCAACCGCATGCGCAGGAACCCATTGCAGGGCGAATACGAGGAAGACGAGGCCATCAAGAACTAGACGGAACAATGACCAAGGTACTGATATCCGACCGCACCCACGAGGTGCTTGAACAGCGGCTCCGCGAGGCTGGCATCGAGGTCAGCGTGGAGCCGGGACACGACTACGAAGGCCTCATCGCCGCCGCGCAGGGATGCGACGGCCTGGTGGTGCGGAGTAAGGTGGTGGTGGACCGTGCGTTCATCGACCGTGTGCCGTCGCTGCGCTGCATCGGCAGGGTGGGGGCCGGCATGGAGACCATCGATGTGGAATACGCCGAGAGCAAGGGCATCCGCTGTCTCAATAGTCCCGAGGGCAACCGCGATGCTGTGGGCGAGCATGCCGTGGGCCTGCTGCTGGCGTTGCTGAACAACATCGCCCGTGCTGACGCCGAGGTGCGCCGGGGGCTGTGGCGCCGCGAAGAAAACCGTGGCTATGAACTGGGAAACCTCACTGTAGGCATCGTCGGCTACGGTAATATGGGTCACGCCTTTGCTCAAAGGCTCAGCGGGTTCGGCTGCCGGGTGGTGGCCTACGACAAATACAAGGCGCCGGAGGGCATCGAGGCGGTACCGCTTGAGGAACTGCAGGAAGTGGCCGATGTGGTCAGCTTCCATGTGCCGCTCACCGGCGAAACCCGCCATTACCTCGATGCCGACTTCATTGCTTCCATGCGCAGGCCTTTCTTCCTGCTGAATACCTCGCGCGGGGCGGTGGTGGACACCGCTGCGTTGGCAAAGGGTCTGGAGGAGGGCAAGGTGCGGGGCGCTGCACTGGATGTGCTCGAATACGAGGACATGACCAAGGACGGCCTGGCCGATGCGCCGGAGCCGATGCAGCGACTGCTGCGGAGCAACCGCACGGTGCTTACGCCCCACGTGGCGGGATGGACTGTGGAATCGAAATATAAACTCGCCGCCGTGCTGGCGGACAAAATAATAGATGTGCTGAAATGATCATAGTGAAGAACAGTATTGTCTCCGACGACATTGCCGACTGCCGCTTCGGATGCGACCTTGCCTGTTGCAAGGGCGCCTGCTGCGTCGATGGTGACAGTGGCGCCCCGTTGTTGGAAGAGGAGGTGGCGAAGCTGGAAGCCGTGCTGCCCGAAGCCCTGCCACGCATGACCGAGGAGGGACGCTTGGCGGTGCAACAGCAGGGAGTGGCTGTGCGCGACAAGGACGGTGACCTGGGCACCCCGCTCATCGACGGCGGAGCCTGCGCTTTCATCACCTACAGCGAGGATGGCTGTGCCCTATGCGCCCTGCAGGAATTGTACAAGCCGGTGTCGTGCCACCTGTATCCCATACGAGTGGAGGACTACGGCGAGTTTACTGCGGTGAACTACCACCAGTGGGACATCTGCCGCTGCGCCAAGGGCAAGGGTGAACCCCTGTATGTGTACCTGAAAGAACCTCTCGTCCGTCGCTTCGGGCAGGAGTGGTATGACGAATTGATTGAACAGATAAACTTGAGAAACAATGGAGAATAAAAAACGTATGTGGATCAATGCTGTCATTGTGGCAGCCATTATTATAGTGGACCAGATAGTGAAAATCCTGGTCAAAACCAATATGTACATTGGTGAGGATATACCGCTGATTGGCGATTGGTGTCGGCTGCATTTTATAGAAAACGAAGGGTTTGCATTCGGATTGCATTTCGGAGGCACTGTCGGAAAAATCTTTCTGACTCTTTTCCGCATTGCCGCCATCACGATCCTCGGATGGTATATTGTCCGTCTGCTGAAACGTAACGAGCGCTCCTTGCTTGTTTTTAGTCTCGCCATCGTTTTTGCCGGTGCCGTTGGCAACCTTATCGACAGTTGCTTCTATGGCGTTATTTTCAGCGAAAGTTTCTACGAAACAGCTGCCATCTTCCCTCCCGAAGGAGGCTATGCGCCGTTGCTGCAGGGCAAAGTGGTGGATATGTTCTATTTTCCGCTGTTCGAATTCGATTGGCCCCAGTGGATACCTATTATCGGAGGCGAACATTTCCTCTTTTTCAGCGCTATCTTCAATGTGGCTGATGCCGCCATTACAATTGGTGTGATTTTGATTTTGATATACTTGATTTTCTTTATGCCGAAGGCTCCCAAAGTTGCCAAGGAGGAAAAAAATGAGGAATGAAAATATTTGAAAATCAATATTGAAATCGCGTGGTGTACAATTTTAATAAAAAAAATTTGGCCAGTTTGCAAAAAGTTCGTACTTTTGCATCCGATTTCAAGAGTTGGCGTCGTAGCTCAGTTGGTAGAGCGAAGGACTGAAAATCCTTGCGTCACTGGTTCAAATCCAGTCGATGCCACACGAAAGGGAGACCCGAAAAGGTCTCCCCTTTTTTGTATACAATAAATTTGTACGTATGGCGTTATTGAGATGATGGAAAAGATACTCATTGTAGACGACGAACAGGATCTCTGCGAGATTCTCAGTTTCAACCTCCAGAGCGAGGGCTACGAGACCGATACCGCCCCCAGTGCCGAGGAGGCACTCAAATTGTTGGACGCTGGGCAGCGCTATAGCCTGCTGCTGCTCGACGTGATGATGGACCGCATGTCGGGTTACGACCTAGCCGCCCGGCTCCGTAGCCGTGGCGACAACACCCCGATCATCTTCCTCACCGCTCGCGACGCCCACGACGACCAGCTGCAAGGCTTCGCCGCCGGCGCCGACGACTACATCACCAAGCCCTTCGCTTTCGACACCGTGCTGGTGCGTGTCAAGGCCGTGCTTCGCCGCAGCGCCCCGTCGGCTCCCGCCGAGCCCGACTGCCTGACCAAGCGCGAGCACCTCATCCTCGACCTCTTCAGGCAGCATCCCGGACGCTATTTCACCCGCGAAGAGATTCTTGCCGCCGTGTGGCCGGGCGACGCCCTGGTGGGCGAACGCAGCGTGGACGTCCACATAGCGCGCCTGCGAAAGAAACTGGGTGCCGAGGGTTCACGGATTGTTAACAAAACAGGTTTTGGCTATGGACTGGTCTGACTGGGCAGTATGGGTGGCGCTGGCGGCCATCCTCGTAGTGCTTTTTCTCTACATACGCCTGATGCTTAAGAACGTACGCCTGAAGCAGCTGGCCGACGAAGCCAACCGTCTGCGTCGCGAGGCCGAGGCCACCGAGCAGCGCAATCGTCAGCTGAAGCAGGAGATGACTTCCAACATAGCCCACGAACTGAAGACCCCCGTCAGCTCCATACGCGGCTACCTGGAGATACTCCTTTCCAACAAGCCTGTCGACGACGACCGCCGCCGCTACTTCCTCGAACGTTGCTACCGCCAGACCCTCCGTCTCTCCGACCTCATACAGGATGTGTCCATCATTAACAAGCTGGAGGAGAGCTCCGACCTCTTTCCACGCACCGACGTGGATGCCCGCACGGTGGCCGACGAGGCTGTGGCCGACCTTGCCGACAAGGCCGCCGCCGCCGCCATCACACTGCACAACAACCTGCCGCCCATGCCCATGCAGGGCAACCACGAACTGCTCTACTGCATCTTCCGCAACCTGCTGGAGAACTCCGTCTCCTATGCCGGCGAGGGGGTGGACATCGTCCTCGAAACCTACGAACCCCCGAAGGCCAACACCCAGCCACCCAGCCACTCAGCCACTCACTATTTTCTCCACTTCTACGACACCGGCAAGGGCGTGGCCGACGAGTACCTCTCGCGCCTCTTCGACCGTTTTGTGCGCATCGACAGCGGCCGTTCGCGCCAGAATGGCGGCACGGGTCTGGGACTCAGCATCGTCAAACATTCCGTACTCTTCCACGGAGGCGAAATCTACGCCAAGAACCGTCCCGAAGGCGGCCTGGAATTCTTCTTCTCACTTAAAAAAATGTAAAGAACTATGCAAAGAACTGATATTCAAGTACGATTTAACGACGTCGACCAGATGGGCCACGTCAACAACGCTGTCATCATGGAATACTTCGACCTCGGAAAGGAGGCCTTCTTCGCCGAACGCGGCCTGCCGCCAGAGGAGGGCGACTTCACCGTGATGATAGTCCACTACGATGTCGACTTCAAACGCCAGATCCACTTCCACGACCGCATCCACGTCACCACCGAGACCGAACGCCTCGGCACCAAGAGCGTCACTGTGCTCCAGCGAGTTGTGGACAGCAACAACGGCGACATCTGTGCCGAATGCCACACTGTTCTGGCCGGCTACCGCCGCTCCACGGGCACCTCCGCCGTCATCCCCGACGACGTCCGCCAGCGCCTCTCGGAGTGATTTTTTTTGAAAAAAAGTTTTCAACAGGTGTAATATTTGACACAATTTTTGCGTTTAATATATATAAAAAGGCATTTAAACCACAAAAAGATGGGAAAAATCAAATCTTCAATCTTTACGTTTGCTACCATGGCTGTCTCTTTGGTCATGCTGACAAGCTGTGAGGCAAAAGCACCTGAGCATAAACTCTACATTCCCGACGGGTCGATGGGTATGGATGAATTGACTGCTATCGCGCAAGATACCAATCACTTCCGCGCCCTCATCTTCACCAGCCCGTATTGCTACGGATGCCGCCAGGCAATGGACGAAACCCGCCGTGCCGTCGAGGCCATGGACACCTCGCTGTGGCGTGTGTACTACCTTATTGTCGAGGATATTGCCGACTCCGCCCACTGGCAACAGGTGGTGGACGACATGGTGGACCTCGGCGCCCGCCGCGAGTGGATACACCATTGCAGCCTGCCCTTCGCCAAGGACGCCTACCGCGATGTCGTCGCCCTCTTCCGCACGGCGCAACCCCTTGACAATCGCAGCCGTATGGAGGGCGTACCCTTCGAACTGGTGGTCGATACCAACAACTTTATCCCGGTCATACGCTGCAAACCGGCCCCCGATGCCGACAGCGAGTGGTTCGAACTGAACACCTTCATCTACGAGGACTACCTCCGCCAGTACACCGACTTCAGTATCGACGACGGCTCCTATGTTGTCAACTCCACTTCCGCTCCTGCTCCAGAGACTCATGTGGTGGTCCTGGAAAAATAATATTTTTTTTCGCTTGAACAGCCTATCAACTCCCTACGAACACCCTACCAACTCCCACACTTCTTATATTTTTGTGGGAGTTGGTAGGGTGTTCGTAGGGTAATGGTAGGGGGATTGCCCGAAAGGCCTGTCTGTCGGTGACGGCTATTTTTTCTTCATGGCGTCGAGTTCCTGGCGGAGGTAGATGCCGGTGTAGTTGTCCTTTTGCTTGGCGAGTTGTTCGGGGGTGCCGCAGAAGGTGATGTTGCCGCCGGCGCGGCCGCCGTCGGGGCCGAGGTCGATGATCCAGTCGGCGACCTTGATGACGTCCATGTTGTGCTCGATGACGAGGACGGTGTTGCCCTTGTCGACGAGTTTCTGCAGCACGTCGAGCAGCACGCGGATGTCCTCGAAGTGGAGGCCAGTGGTGGGCTCGTCGAGGATGTAGAGGGTCTTGCCGGTGTCGGTGCGGGAGAGTTCGGTGGCCAGTTTGACGCGCTGGGCCTCGCCGCCGCTGAGGGTGGTGCTCTGCTGGCCGAGGGTGATGTAGCCGAGGCCCACGTCCTTCAGGGCCTGGAGCTTGCGGCGCAGTTTGGGGTAGGCGTCGAAGAAGTCGACGGCTTCGTTGACGGTCATGTCGAGCACGTCGGAGATGGACTTGCCGCGGTAGCGTATTTCGAGGGTTTCGCGGTTGTAGCGTTTGCCGTTGCAGACCTCGCAGTTGACGTAGACGTCGGGCAGGAAGTTCATCTCGATGGTGCGCAGGCCGGCGCCCTTGCAGTGTTCGCAGCGGCCGCCGCTGACGTTGAAGCTGAAGCGTCCGGGCTTGTAGCCGCGGATGCGGGCCGACGGCAGCTCGGCGAAGAGGCGGCGGATGTCGTCGAAGATGCCCACGTAGGTGGCGGGGTTGGAGCGCGGTGTGCGTCCGATGGGCGACTGGTCGATCTGGATGACTTTGTCGATGTTGTCAATGCCTTCGATGGACTTGTAGGGCAGCGGGGTGCGGAGCGAGTGGTAGAAGTGCTGGGAGAGGATGGGCTGGAGGGTGTCGTTGATGAGGGTGGACTTGCCGCTGCCGCTGACACCGGTGACGCATACAAAGAGGCCCAGGGGCAGGTCGAGGTCGACGGAGCGGAGGTTGTTGCCGGTGGCCCCTTTCAATATTATATGTTGGCGGTCCTTGTTGGGACGGCGTTTGGGGAGTGCGATGTCGCGGCGGCGGGCGAGGTAGTCGAGGGTTAGTGAGGTGTTATTCCTATTTTCTAATTCCTCATTCCTGATTTCCCCTGCGTAGAGCACCTTGCCACCGTGGATGCCGGCGCCGGGGCCGATGTCCACCAGGAAGTCGGAGGCGAGCATCATGTCGCGGTCGTGTTCGACGACGATGATGCTGTTGCCGAGGTCGCGAAGTCGTTTGAGCGAATCGATGAGACGTTGGTTGTCGCGCTGGTGGAGGCCGATGGAGGGCTCGTCGAGGATGTAGAGCACGTTGACCAGCTGTGAGCCAATCTGCGTGGCCAGACGTATACGTTGTGCTTCGCCGCCTGAGAGCGAGGCGGAGCTGCGGTTCATGGAGAGGTAGCCTACGCCGACGTCGGTGAGGAAGTGCAGCCGTTTGAGTATCTCGCCCAGTACCTCGTGGGCCACGGTGGCGTCGCGATGGTCCAGTTGGGGTTCGAGGTCGGTAAGCCATTGCTGCAGCTCCAGCAGGTCCATGTCGGCCAGTTGGCCGATATTCTTGTCGAGGATGCGGAAGGCCAGGCTCTCGGGTTTGAGGCGATGGCCGTGGCATTCGGGGCAGGGGACGGTGTTCATGAAGCTGGCCACCCACTTCTGCAGGCTGGCGGAGGTGTCGTCGAGGGCCAGGTTGGACATGTAGGATACGATGCCGGGGAACTCGCTGAGAAAGCCGGGGTCTTCGGGATCCTCGATGCCGGCGAAGTGGTTGCTGCCGTAGAGGATGGCGTTCATGGCCTCCTCGCTGAGGTCTTCAATGGGGGTGTCGAGCGTGAAGTCGTAGTGGCGGCCCATGAGTTCCAGTTTGCGGTAGACGTAGTTGGTGGGCGAGTATTTGCCAAGCACCTCGATGCCGCCGTCGCGGAGGCTCTTCTTGGGGTCGGGGATGAGCTTGTTCATGTCGATCTGCGCCACGCGGCCCAGGCCACCGCAGTGGGGGCAGGCACCATAGGGCGAGTTGAACGAGAAGGTGTTGGGCTCGGGCTCGGGGTAGGAGAGGCCACTGTCGGGGTCCATGAGCATGCGGCTGAAGTAGCGCACGGAGCCGTCGTCGTTGTTAAGCACCATCAGCACGCTCTTGCCCTGGCGGAAGGCGGTCTGCACGGCCTCCTTCAGGCGGGTCTGGTTGCCGTTGGCGCGGAGTCGGTCGATGACGAGCTCGATGTCGTGCACCTTGTAGCGGTCCACCTGCATGTGGTAGGTCAGTTCTTGTACCTTGCCGTCGACGCGTACTTTGAGGAATCCCTTCTTGGCCACCTGGGCGAAGAGTTCGCGGTAGTGGCCCTTGCGGCCCTTGACCAGCGGTGCCAGGATCATCAGGTCGTGGCTGCCGTATTCGTTGCGGATGATTTCGATAATCTTCTCCTCGCTGTATTTCACCATGGGTTTGCCGGTGGCCAAGGAGTATGCCTTGCCGATGCGGGCGTAGAGCAGACGCAGGAGGTCGTAGGTGTCGGTGAGGGTGCCGACGGTGGAGCGGGGGTTGTTGTTGGTGCTTTTCTGTTCGATGGAGATGACGGGGCTGAGACCCTCGATAAGGTCCACGTCGGGGCGTTCCATGTTGCCGATGAAGTGGCGTGCGTAGGCCGAGAAGGTCTCCATGTAGCGCCGCTGGCCTTCGGCGTGGATGGTGTCGAAGGCGAGGGATGATTTGCCGCTGCCGCTGATGCCGGTGAAAACCACCAGTTTGTTGCGCGGAATCTCCAGGTCGATGTTTTGAAGGTTGTGCTCTCTGGCACCCAGTATTGTGATTTTTTCGTCGTCCATGCTTGCTTAGATTGTCTCAATGACGGTGGTGTCGTGTTTGCCTTTGGTGAGGGTGGTATGTTCGGTGCCTTTCTTGACGGGTATGCGGACGGTGTAGGTGTTGCCGTCCTTGTTTTTCAGTTTGTCGGTGGTGAGCCAGGGGTTGAGTATACGCAGCATCTTGTAGGTGGTGCCGTTGTCGATGGCAAACTGCACCAGGTCCACATCCTTGCCGCTGAGTTTCACCTCTGTGTACTTCAGTTCGGGATAGGTGTCGCAGCGACGCACGGTGAATCCATAGTCGGTGGGATGTTGAAGGATAAGTTTGAGGGCGAGGATGCGGAAGACGTAGCGCTGGGTTTCCTGGTTGAGCAGGAGGTCGTAATAACTCTTCTGCTGCTGGCGTTCCAGGCGACGCTGCAGACCGTTTTCGCCACAGTTGTAGGCGGCGGCGGCTTCGGTCCACCCGCCGAAGCGGCGTTTGAGTTCCTTCAGGTAGCGGCAGGCGGCACGCGTGGAGGCTTCGAGGTCGTTGCGCATGTCGATTTCATCGCTGATTTCGAGGCCGTATTTCTGACCTGTGGACTTCATGAACTGCCAATAGCCACCGGCACCGGCAGGTGAAGTGACGTTTTGCAGGCCGCTCTCGATAACGCAGAGGTATTTCATGTCCTCCGGAACCTTCTCTTCTTTCAGTATGCGCTCGATGGTGGGGAGTACGCGATTGGCCCGCTTGATGATGAAAAGGGTGCTGCTCTGGAAGTACATGTTGCTGACCACTTCGCGGTCGAGGCTTTCACGCACATAAAAGATGTTCAGCGGCACGCGTTCGCCGCAGAAATAGAGGGTATCCGGCAGTGGTGGGGCATAGACGTGGTATCCGGCACGGATGGCGCGCGAGAGGGTCGCGTCGCTATTGCTTTCTTTTTGTGTTGAAAAAATAAAGGCTTCTCCGGCAATAGCCAAAGAGGCCAATATGATGGCTATGATCGACAGTTTCTTCATGAGGTTACGGTGCTGATGATTTCGCGGGCCACTTCTTGCTTGCTCCGCAGGCCCACCTCGCGGCGACTGCCGTCGGCGCCGAGAATGGTCACCTTGTTGGTATCGGTGCCGAAACCGGCTCCGGCATCGCGCAGCGAGTTCATTACGATGTAGTCCAAGTTCTTGCGCTGCAGCTTGCTTTGGGCGTTCTGCAGCTCATTGTCGGTTTCCAGGGCGAAGCCTATCAGGCGTTGCCCCTCGTGCTTCATTTTTCCCAGGGTGGCCAGGATGTCGGGGTTCTGCACCAGGGTGAGGGTCATGCCTTCGTCGCCTTGTTTTTTGAGTTTATGGTCGGCGCACTCCGAGGGACGGTAGTCGGCCACGGCGGCGGAGAGGATGGCACCGTGGCATGAGGCATAGGCCTCGGTGGCGGCGGCATACATCTCGCGTGCCGACTCGACGTCTGTGCGATGCACACGCGGGTGGTGGATGTTGAGGGCCGTGGGACCGGTGACCAGATTCACTTCGGCGCCGGCGTCGGCCAGGGCCTGTGCCAGGGCAAAGCCCATCTTGCCGCTGGAGTAGTTGCCGATGAAGCGCACGCTGTCGATACGCTCGTAGGTGGGGCCGGCGGTGACGAGCCAGCGTTGGGCGGAAAGCGGAGTGTGGAGTGTGGAGTGTACAGCCTCCACGATTTCGGCAGGTTCGCTCATGCGGCCAGGCCCGCTGGTGCCGCAGGCCAGTTCGCCTTCGGCGGGGCCCACGGTGCGGATACCCCAACCTTTGAGAGTGGCGATGTTGCGCTGCACGGCGGGGTGCGCCCACATTTGGCTGTTCATCGCTGGTGCCAAGAGTACGCGCTGCGGCGGCATGGCCAGCAGCAGGGTGCTCAAGGCGTCGTCGGCGATGCCCGTGGCCACTTTGCCAATGATATTGGCCGTGGCGGGAGCCACCACGAGCAGGTCGCCCCAGTCCTTGAGGGAGATGTGCTCCGTGGCGCTGCCGTTGCCCGTAAAGAGGTCGTGGTAGAGCGGCGCTCCGGAGACGGTCTCCAGCGTGGCGCGTGTGGCGAACTCCAGTGCATGCTCCGTGGCGGCGCAGCGCACCTCGTGGCCGGCTTTCCTCAGCAGGCGCACGAGTTCGGGACTCTTGTAGGCGGCGATGCCACCGGTGATGCCGACGATTATTTTCATACCTGTCTGCTTAGCTATTCTGCCACTCAGGCTTCCATGTTCTTGATTTCCTCGTCGATGGCCTCTTTCTGTTTCTGTTCTTGGCTTTCTTTGGCGGGGTTGCGGAAGTAGATCTCGCCCTCGAGGAATTCCTCTGTGGCCTCCAGTGTGGGCTTGGGCTGCAGCTCGTAGCGGCGCACGATTTCAATCTGCTCGCGGTTCTCGTACATCTCGTCGATGGCGTCGTTGTTGGTCTTGAAGTCGTCGATCTTGTTGTGCAGTTCGCGCTTCTCCTCGGCGGCAATCTGGTTGGCACGCTTGGTGAGGATGGCCACGGTCTCGTAGATGTTGCCGGTCTGGTTGCTGAAATCGGCGGTGTTTCTGGTAATGGTGGTGTTCACCACTTTCTTCTTCTTCTCTTCCATTTATTTTATGTTTTTTTTATTTTTGTTTTTCGGTTTTATTTTTTCATTTTTGCCATGGCCTCGCGGGTTTTGGTGTAGATGTCCTGCGCTGTGGCGAGGTACTTCGAGTTGCTGAAGCTGCTGTTGAACTTGTCGAAGTCGTTCACCACCTGCTGCAGGCGCTCGTACATCTTGTCTTCGCGGCTGTTGATGGCGTAGCGGTAGCTCGATTCGAGCATGTAGTACATGGCGTCCTCGCGCATTGTGGCCTCGGGATACTGGCTGAGGAACTGCTTGAACGACTCATAGGCCGCGTGGTATTCTTCGATGAAGTAGTATCCGTAGGCTATCTCGTAGTCTTTGCGGATGATTTTTTTGCGCAGTTCGTCGAGGCAGTTGTTCACCTCGGGGATGCGGGTGCTGCGGGGCCAGCGTTCGGCGAAGGCCTCAAACTCTTCGATGGCTTCCTTGGTCTCGGTTTGGTCCAGGTTGTACTCCGGCGAGTCCATGTATTTGCAGTAGGCCGAAAGGTAGCTGGCCTCCTCCATGTGCTCGCTGTAGGGGAACTGGCGGGCGAAGCGTTTGAATTGGTAACCGGCCGTGAAGTAGTCTTTCATCTTGTAGAGCGACATGGCGTAGTACCAGCCGATGTTCTCGGCGTTTTCCTTGCCGCGGTAGTAGAGCGTCAGGTTCTCGAAGAGCTGTGAGGCCCGCGAGAAGCTGTTTTCCTCATAGTATTTCATCGCCGCGGCGTACTTGGCGTCGTAATCGTTGCTGTTGAGTAGTTTGTTGTATCCGTTGCAACCTGTTAAAAACAAGCAGATTGCAGCAATCAATATCGTATTTTTTACACTTTTCATAGTGTGCAAAAGTACGATTTTTTTTTCAATCGCTACAACTTTTTTTTATTTTAATACTTTATTAGCCTTCTGCATGCAGCCTGCTGTCCGCCATTTGCCACAATATGGACAAAATATACACCTGCAGGCAGCCCCCCGACATCCAGCTGCACCTGCCCGCCCGCTTCCCCTTGGAAGCGGAGGGTAGGGGTCTCCGCCTGTCGCCCGTGCATGTCCACTACACGCACCTCTTCTATCGGCTCGGGCGAACTGATGGTTGCCCTGTCGTGCACGGGATTGGGTGTCAGTGTGAAGTCATAGTCGCCGACCGTGTAGATGCCTGTCTGTGCCCGCGTGGTGAGGTCCAGCGACGTGGCGCTCCACGGGCTCCAAAGCAGTGTGTCGTAGCTCGCCGTGGAGAAGATGCATGCTTCCCGAACCCAGAAACTGTACGCATGCTCTGGAATAAGGCTGTCGACAACTATCCTGCGGTCGCTGCTCCTATAGTGGCGAAAAGCGGACGTCACAGGCTCTCCGCCTTCGCACACGGCTATCTCATAGATACCGTCCATGCTTGTTGACCATGTGAGCGAAATCCTTGTTGCCTCTATATTCAGCAGTTGCGGTTTCCGCGGCCGTTTGTTGCAGTGGAATCCCACAATCGGGTAGCAGCCGCCGTAAACGCTATATGGGATGATAGGGAAACGGCAGTTGTCGTAATCGGGGGATTGCCCTATTCCCAGCGGCGTGAACGCATCGCATCGCAACACCATAGCCTCTAACGGCGTACCGTTGCTGCCAGATCGGTTCTGGAATATAGCGCCGCTTAGCAATACACTCTGTGTAGGAGGGGTGTGGTAAGTTATCATTTGCGGGATGCTGCTGTCGAAACCATATTTTATACTGTCGTGGTATAACCGGTGAAACCCTATGAAAAACGTGTCGGTAACCCATAGCGGTTGGTCGAAATAATACTCCTCAATGTCCACGGCCTGCCGGTAGGGGCCGTTAGAACCGTTGGTCCCTTCGTACAGCAGTTGGTGCTTCGCTGTCGATGGCCGGCGCTGCACCGAGTCCGTCAGCATGAATATGCTGCCCTCTTTCTCAAAAAGAACTGCCGTGCGGTGATAGTTGGTGTCGTCCACCCATCTGTTTTGGATTGTTCCCGCAATACCGTATATCAATATCGGTGTTTCGGGTACAAAGAATGTAAGGGGGAGCGCAAGTCCTGTCGTAAAAACATGCGTACCATCTACATTGTTAAGTGTGTCCGGCATCGGATGGAACAGATAATACGGATCCCCATGGCGAATCGTGTCCTGAGCCCAAATGCTCGTGGCAAAGCCGACTAACAATAGCAAAACCAGTCTTTTCATGTTTTTAACTGTTTTAATTCGCTGCAAAATTACAAAAAGAATCTGAAATATGCAAATGATGGTAAAAAAAAACTCTTGTTTGCTCTTTTCGCAACTTCTCGTCCGTCTGCAGTGAATTTTGTTAATAAATATTAAAACGTCGTGTTTTAACATAATGAATGACCTGTCAAATCCTACCATGGTGGGAGTTGGTAGGGAGTTGGTAGGGAGTTGATGGGGTGTTGTCAGGGTGTTTGCCCCTCATGGATTTGGGGTGTGGGAGAAAAAAAGTTTTGCCGTATCGGACTTTTTCTGTATCTTTGCATTTTAAAAATATAACAATATATGGATACAATCATCATCTTAGACTTTGGCTCTCAATACACTCAGCTCATTGCCCGCAAGATTCGCGAGCAGAATGTTTACTGTGAGATTCATCCTTTCAACAAGATTCCAGCCCTCACCCCCGATGTGAAGGGTGTCGTTTTTTCGGGTAGCCCCTATAGCTGCAACGCCGCCGATGCGCCGGTGCCGGACATGAGCGGCATCAAGGGCAGGCTGCCGTTGCTGGCGGTGTGCTATGGCGCTCAGTATCTGGCCAAATGGGGCGGCGGGCGTGTGCAGCAGAGCAAGATTCGCGAGTATGGCCGCGCCAACCTCAATTTCATAGACAGCTCGAACCCCTTGATGAAGGGTGTGCCCATGGGCAGCCAGGTGTGGATGAGCCACGGCGACACCATCGAGGTGCTCCCCGAGGGCTACAAGACTATCTGCAGCACCGAGAATGTGAAGTATGCGGGTTATCAGATTGAGGGCGAGCAGACCTACGCCATCCAGTTCCACCCCGAGGTGCACCATTCGGTTGATGGCAACACGCTGCTGCACAACTTTGTGGTCGACATCTGCCACTGCCGTCAGGAGTGGACTCCCGCTTCGTTCATCGACACCACCGTCAAGGAGCTGCGCGAGAAGGTGGGCGGCGACAAGGTCGTCCTCGGCCTCAGCGGCGGTGTGGACAGCACCGTGGCCGCCGTGCTGCTCAACAAGGCCATCGGCCATCAGCTGCACTGCATCTTCGTCGACAACGGCTTGCTGCGCAAGAACGAGTTCGAGGGAGTGCTGGAGAGCTATAAGGATATGGGCCTCAATGTGAAGGGCGTCGATGCCAAGGAACGTTTCTACAGCGTGCTGGCCGGTGTGACCGACCCCGAGAAGAAGCGCAAGGCCATTGGCAAGACTTTCATCGATGTCTTCGATGCCGAAGCCAAACTCATCACCGACGCCAAGTTCCTCGGCCAGGGTACCATCTATCCCGATGTGATTGAGAGTTCGAGCGTCAAAGGTCCCAGCCAGACCATCAAGAGCCACCACAATGTGGGCGGTTTGCCCGACTATATGAAACTGCAGCTCGTGGAGCCGCTGCGCAGCCTGTTCAAAGACGAGGTGCGCCGCGTGGGCCGCCAGTTGGGCATCAAGGACGAGCTCATCGGCCGTCACCCCTTCCCGGGTCCCGGCCTGGCCATCCGCATCCTGAGCGATGTGACGCCCGAGAAGGTGCACATCCTGCAGGAAGTGGACCACATCTTCATCCAGGGACTGCGCGACGCGGGCCTGTACGACAAGGTGTGGCAGGCTGGCGCCATGCTGCTGCCGGTGCAGAGCGTGGGCGTCATGGGCGACGAGAGGACCTACGAGAGCGTCGTGGCCCTGCGCGCCGTGGAGAGTGTTGACGGCATGACCGCCGACTGGAGTCATCTGCCCTACGACTTCATGGCCAAGATTTCGAACGAGATCATCAACCGTGTCAAGGGCGTCAACCGAGTGTGCTACGACATCAGCTCCAAACCCCCTGCAACCATCGAGTGGGAATGATTTTTCTTTAAAAGACAAGAAAGATAAGAAAAACAAGTAATGATGATAGAAAAAGGATTCGCAGGCAAGTATATTGGCAAGAAGCATTGGGGCAAGTCCCTGTTGCTGTTGTTTTTCTTGTCATTCTTGTCTTCAAATATCCAGGCGCAGATGCCCGGGGCGGCGCCCATCAAGGTGAGCCATGAGACCCAGGTGATGCATGGGCGCAAATATTATGTGCATATCGTGGAGAAGGGGCAGACGGTCTACTCCATCTCCAAAGCCTATAAGGTGGAGAGCTATGATGCTGTGACGCATGTCGACATACACTTCCTTCATCCCGGCGACACTGTGTGGTTGCCGGTGCGAGGCCAGTTCTCGACCGACGCCGACGAGCTCGAGGCTCAGAAGCAGGAGTCTATCCGCAAGCAGGAAGAGCGCCGCCAGCAGACCGCGTCGCAGCCTGTCCAGCCTGCGGCCCCCGCCGTGTCGCGTCCCACGCCGACCCACGGTTCGGTGGCGACGCCGGAACCCATCAAGGTCGAGGCTCCCGAGGTGAAACCCGCCGGCAAGGTGCTCCGCATGGCGCTCATGATGCCGTTGCATCTGGACCAGATAGACGAAATATCCACCTCGAAGTTCGACGTTGAGCAGCGTGGCAAACGCAGCTATCGTCAGTTCGAGTTCATCGAGTTCTACGAAGGAATACGCATGGCCCTCGACGAGTTGTCGAAACAGGGCGTAAGCGTGGAGTTGAATGTAGTGGATGTGTCTACCAACAGCGCCGAGGCGGTGCAGACGGCCTTTGTGTCGCACCATGTGGCGCAGAGCGACTTTGTGGTGGCATTGCTGTTCCGCGATGCTTTCGACAAGGCTGCCGAGTTGGCCAAAGAGGCCGGTGTCTACATCGTCAACCCGATGGCTACCCGCAGCGAGATATGTGCCGAGAACCCCTACATGGTGAAAATCCAGCCCTCGGTGGAGAGCCAGGTGCGTGTCATGCTTGACAATATGAAGGCAGAGCGCCCCGACGCCCATCTGTATATTATCCATGGAGGTACCCCCGCTACCGAGAAGCCTGTCCTCGACGAGCTGAAGCGCCAGCTCACCGAACGTGGCGACATCAAGTATACGCTCTTCAACTGGAGCCAGAATGCCAGGCTTTCCTCCACTCTGAAAGGTACGCCGGGCAGCAATGTGCTGAGCATCTACGACCAGAGGGCCGACCAGATGCGCGTATATTCCAGCAATCTGCTCAACCGTCTGGCCGCTTTCAAGACCAACAGCCCCACACTCTATACCATCAGCGACTGGACCAAGGACTTCGGCGATGTGGATTTCGCCCAACTGCAGTTGCTTGGCTACCACACTTTTTCCTCTTCGTGGGATATGACCAATGCAGTCCATGTCGAATTTCTGAAAGCATTCAGAGATACCTATGGGTCGGAGCCTACGTCGCCATTGGCGGCAACGGGCTATGACTTGACCATGTATATTGTTACCGGGCTCCACGCTCGCAACAGTGGCTTTTGGTCAGCGCCTTCGCGGTCGATGCCGTCGCTGGTGCATCCGTTGCACTTCAGCCGTCGACAGGCCGGCCTCGAGAACGACCAGCCGCAACTGTTCCGCATGGAGTCGTTACATTTTATTCCTGCTCACTAATTACGAAGTATCCAATGGATTATCAAACTACGATACAAAAAGAATTCCGCGTGACGGGTCCCGGATTGCACACCGGACGCACGGTGACTGTGACCGTGAAGCCGGCCTTTGAGGATTTCGGCATTGCCTTCCGTCGCACGGATCGTACCAATATCATTACGCAGCAAGCTCTTGCCACCAATGTCGGCGCCACTTCGCGCGGCACCACGTTGGGCTGCGGCCGCCAGTCGATAGCTACCATCGAGCATCTGATGTCGGCTCTGCACGGTATGAAGGTGGACAATGCACTGATCGAACTCGACGGTGGCGAGGTGCCCATTATTGATGGATCCGCACGTCCCTGGATGCTTGAGCTGGTACGTGTCGGCACACGCACAATGTCGATGCCGCGGCGCTACTACACTTTCCGCGAACCGTTGCATTTCGAATACAAGGACACGGGCTCGGTCTTCGACCTCACGCCCTGCGAGCACTTCTCGGTACACTGCGAGATCGACTTTCCCAATAGTGTCATTGGTCGCCAGGAGGCTGATATGAATTGCCTCGACGACTACTCCGCAAGCATCGCCCCCTGCCGCACCTTTGTGTTCCTGCATGAAATTGAGCCGCTGCTTCGTTTCAACCTTATCAAGGGAGGCAGTCTGGACAATGCTTTGGTGTATGTCAACGAGGAGCTTACCCCCAAGCAACTGAAACGTTTGGGCCGGACTTTTAATAAAGATATCAGCAACTTCAGGGTGCACGACGGCGTGCTCAACACCACCAACCCCTATTTCCCCAACGAGCCTGCGCGACACAAGCTGCTCGACTTTGTGGGCGATGTGCGCTTGGCGGGCTGCATGCTCAATGCACACTTCTCCATCTACAAGCCAGGCCACAAGGCAAACAATGCCTTTGCCCGCTACCTGATGCAATATATGAACGAACATCCCAACCAAGAATAAATAATTAAATAGTAATGACTTTATACGACCTTCACCCTGACGCCAAGATTGGCCAGAACGTAAAGATTTCCAATTTCACCACCATCTACGAGGATGTGGAGATTGGCGACGGTACCTGGATTGGCCCCAATGTGACCATTTTCCCCGGTGCCCGTATAGGCAAGAACTGCAAGATATTCCCCGGCGCTGTCATCGCCGCTGTGCCGCAGGACCTCAAGTTCGCCGGCGAATACTCCACCGTTGAGATTGGCGACAACAACAGCATCCGCGAGTGCTGCACCATCCATCGCGGCACCGCTGCCAGCGGCAAGACCGTCATCGGCAACGGCAACCTGCTGATGGCCTATGTGCACGTGGCACACGACTGCGTCATCGGTGACAACTGCGTGCTGGCCAACAACGCCACCCTGGCGGGCCACATCATCATGGGCGACTACGTCATTCTGGGCGGCAAGACGGCCTGCCTGCAGTTCATCCACATCGGCTCGCATGTCATCACGCAGGGCGGCGCCCTCATCGACAAGGACATCCCCCCCTTTATCAAGGCCGCCCGCTACCCGATACAGTACTGCGGCGTGAACAGCCTCGGCCTCCAGCGCCGTGGATTCACGCAGGAGAGCATCAACCGCATCAGCGACATCTACCGCTACCTCTTCGTCAAGGGCCTCAACGTCACCGACGCTGTGGAGCAGGTGAAGGAACACTACGGCCATACTGACGAGGGCAAGCAGATCCTGGCCTTCATCGGCAACGCCAACACCGGCCTGCTGAGCGGCTACAAGAGTGTGAGAAAATAAGGGGTTTAGACCCGAACCATCGTGGTCTCGACAATGGCAATGCGCTTGCCGTTGTCGGGACTTTCTATTATGGTCTGGAAGAGGGCCGTGGAGCGGCCGAGCTTGAGTGGGGAACAGGTGGCTTTCAGGCCATTGCCGAGGGCAGGGGAGAGGAAATGGATATTGGCGTCGAGCGAGACCCAGTGGAGGTCGCCATCGGCCAGGCAGTCGGTGTTGGCCGCCACGGCGGCGGCAAAGTCGGCCAACGTAAAGAGAACGCCACCCATGGCCACTCCACGGGCGTTGCGGTGGTGTGCCTCGAGGGTCAGGGAGCAGTGCGCCTCGTGGTTGGCAACGAGGTCTATCTGTATGCCAGTCAGTTCAGTGGCATAGCGGTCGGCGGCAAAAACGGTGCGGGCTTGTTCGGTTGGGTTCATATTTTTAGAGTGTATAGGTTAGACCAAGGCCGACCAGATTGTGGAAACAGCCCTTGTTGGAACGGACGAGGAAGTAGGTGCCGTTGCTGTTGTCGTTGGTGACGCTGAGGGCGGAGTACTGGAACCGGGCCTCGATGCCCAGGTGGTCAGTGAATCGGTAGCGCACGCTGAGTGTGAGCGGCAACCAGTCGACGGCGGTGAAAATGTTGTCGCCGGGATAGCCGTCGGTGAAACTCTCTCCCACCTTGATGGCCGGTGCCACTCCGGCAGCGATGCGAAGACGGCTTTCCATGCTGGAGTACGACATCAGGAGTGGAATCTCTATGTAGCTGGCCGAAAGGGTTGTGTTGTAATCCTTGTTATAAGACCCCTTGTTGGTGAACGCCAGTTCGATGACCATGCGCCAGGGACTGCCGGCATTGGCCGAGAGGGCAAAGCTGGTCCCCACGCCGGCACGCAGTCCGAGGTGGCTGTAGCTGCCGGCCTGGTCGCCGTCGAGCTGACAGAAGTTGGCTCCCGCATAGACGGTGGCGTCGAAACGTCCCTGGGCGTGGGAAATTGAAAATTGGAAGCTGAAAAATGAAATAATTGCCAGCAGATAGAGTCTTCTTTTCATGTCATCCCAATGTTTAAATGCTTAATCCGAGTTCTTTACGAAGGTTTTCGGCGTCGGTGAAGACGATGCCGCGCATACCCATGCGGCGGGCGGCTTCGACGTTGACGGGGTTGTCGTCGACGAAGGTGCAGTCTTCGGCGCGGAGGCCATAGCGGTCCAGCAGCACCTGGAACAGGCGCGGGTCGGGTTTGACCAGGTGTTCGGCGCCGCTTACCACGTAGCGGTCAATCATTTGCAGAATTGAGAAGTGCTCTCTGGCCTGGGGAAAGGTCTCCATGCTCCAGTTGGTGAGGCCGTAGACTTGGAACGCGGGCGTCGCGCCGGCAGTAATGTCCGTCAACAGCTCGCGCATGCCGGGCATCTCGCCGGTGAGCATCTCTTTCCAGCGCGAGCGGTAGAGCTCGATGGCGGACTCATAGTCGGGGTATTTCTCCTTCAATTCCTTGAGGCACAGCTCCTGGCTCTCACCGGCATCTATGCGCAGGCGCCAGTCGTTGTTGGCCACATGGCGCAGGAACCACCACGCCTTGGCCTCGTCGCCAAAGTGCTCGGCGTAAATCTTTTCCGGCTCCCAACGCACCAGCACATTGCCAAAATCGAATATGATGTTTCTCATCGAATGTTTGCTTGTTTACATCCCCTTTAACGTCGAAGAGGTGTTTTTATTGTATCTGGAGGTTATCAACAACCTATCATCACCTATCATGGTGGGAGTTGGGTGGGAGTTGGTAGGGAGATGGTATGGGGTTAATAGGTAGATTGTCAGTGAGAAGTGTCTATTGTACAGTGGTTTGTATGGGTTTGTTGTTTATCGACGATATTAACAGAATCTTTGGTCGATACTCGGAGGGTTTCGGAGGGGTGTTGTTTTTTGTGTTTAAAGGACGGGTATGATGGTTTGTTGTTGTATGCAAATTTTTTTTGCAGAATGTATTTTTATTCGTATCTTTGCATCCGATAAGGCACTATCACTTGTTATGAGAAAAAGGATATGATGGGCTGTGTCGTGTCGGCGAATGTCGCTGCGGATACAGTGGGCTCCACATCATTTTTGCAATGTGGCATTCGAGGAGCCCTGAATGCAGTAAAAAGGTTGTGCCCGACACGTATTAAGGGCTTGGTTTATGAAAAAAACATTATCTGTTTTGGCTTTTGGGGCCGTCTTGTTAGGCCTTGTCTCGTGCTCGTCGCACCAACCCAAGCTGCCGGCATCGAAGGCGAAATCGCTCCTTACGGAAGAGTTGGATCGTCAGAATGCTGCCGGCTATGCAAACATTCCCATTGGCTACTTTGAGTGCAATGATGATGCAACCCGTTTGTCACTTCGCCAGTTGGCGGCTTGCGAGCTGATTACCTACAGCTGCGAGCGTGTGCAGAAACCTGAGCGGGTCAAGAAGACACGCCGGGTGAAACGTACGAGCTACTGGTCTTCGTATTACGAGACGGAATCCTACTGGGTCAACGATACGGTGACGGCCTACTTTGTCACCACGGCCCTTACGGAGAAGGGGCGGAAACTGGTGGTTGACAGCATTCCCGAGCCCGAGCCTACGGACGACGTCAAGGACCTGCGTCTTGACAAGGAATTCGATCTGAGCGGATATCCCGAGGCCAAGGTGGATCCGGTGGAGTTTCCGGGTATGGCTTCTGCCAGCCCCCTGGAGGAAGAGGGTATGACGGAGATGCCTTCCGGCGATGAAGAGATGGGCGAAGATGTGCCTGGTGAAGTCACCTCCAATGTTGTTGTCGACGACCGTTCGGCCTACGAGCGCGCCAAAGCCAACGAGTCTGTTGAGCAGGTGACGGTCAAGGCTTATGAGATTGATGTTGTCAAGGTCAGAAACATTATTGTCTCCACGACTCCCAATGTTACAGCCACCGCCGAGGCGGTTCTGGAGTATTCCGATGTCAACCCCGTTGGCCGCATCGTCAAGAAAGTGTATGAAGGTCAGCGTTTCCTCGAAAAAGGCATTGAGTTTGTCTACTATCAGGACAAGAAGTGGGCTATCAAGGATGTTGAATGAATCGTGATACTGCCATAAAGAAAAAAGCCGAGGCCATCGTTGGTCTCGGCTTTTTCTGTTATTGCTCTCCGCGTGCACGCGGTTAGCGGTTGGCGTACATGTCTTCGTAGTACTTCATGTAGTCGCCGCTGGTGACGTTGTCCATCCACTCCTGGTTGTCGAGGTACCAGCGGACGGTCTTTTCGATGCCCTCCTCGAACTGCAGGCTGGGCTCCCAGCCCAGCTCGCGCTGGAGCTTGGAGGAGTCGATGGCGTAGCGCAGGTCGTGGCCGGCGCGGTCGGTGACGTAGGTGATGAGGTCCATGTCCTGG
>OCVV011357008.1_pt1 | contig 30662 bp, 22 predicted proteins | sample 1539721 | NCBI WGS metagenome assembly OCVV01 (sample SAMN02144230, study PRJEB22623) | gut metagenome | biome: sheep rumen | host: Ovis aries | place: New Zealand | reverse complement strand
TGGCGACGCTGGCGCATAGGCTCGAGGAACTGGTTGAGCACCTGGTTGAGGAACTTCTTGCACTTCATGTCGCCCAGGCCGCCACGGCGGTAGTGGTCCTTCAGCTCGTCGAGGTTCTTGTAGTCGGGCCAGAACTCTGCAAAATGCTCGTCGGTGGAGAAGGCATCGAGATAAGTAAAGACAGCATTGCCCTCGACATGGCCGGGGTCGTTGAGGTTGACGTGGGTGGGGTCGGTGTACATGGAGCGCACCTTCTGCCAGACCTCGTCGGCGGGGTCGCTGAGGTAGATGCAGTTGCCGAGGCTCTTCGACATCTTCTCCTTGCCGTCGGTGCCGGGCAGACGGCGGGCGGTGAGGTTCTCGGGCAGGAGGATGTCAGGCTCGACGAGGACTTCACCATAGACGTTGTTGAAACGGCGTACGAGCTCGCGCGTGACCTCGAGCATGGGCTCCTGGTCTTCGCCGGCAGGCACGGTGGTAGCCTTGAAGAGCGTGATGTCGGCTGCCTGCGACACGGGGTAGCAGAAGAAGCCCAGCGGGATGTTGGCCTCGAAGTTGCGCATCTTAATCTCGGTCTTCACCGTGGGATTGCGCTGCACGCGCGAGACGGTGATGAGGTTCATCAGATAGGTGGTGAGCTCGGCGAGCTCGGGTATCTGACTCTGGATGAACAGGGTGCACTTCTCGGGGTCGAGACCGGCAGCGAGATAGTCGAGTGCCACCTCGATGATGTTCTGGCGAATCTTCTCGGGGTTGTCGGCATTATCGGTTAAGGCCTGCACGTCGGCCATGAATACAAACATCTTTTCGTAGTCGCCGGCATTCTGCAGTTCGACGCGGCGACGCAGCGAGCCAATATAATGGCCCAGGTGGAGCTTGCCCGTAGGGCGGTCTCCGGTAAGGATTACTTTTGCCATAAAATATTTAAAGGTTATTGTTTTTCCATAAGCATGCCATCACCGGCATCAATGCACTTGCGCTTCATATTGAGGCGCCGTACGGCGAGTTCGCCATCGCCAAAATCGCAGAAAAGCCTACCTTCTTTATAATAGAAGGTGCCGCGGCTGATTTCGCCTCCCGACTCCTCGGCAATCTTGTTGCCATGAATGGTGATGGTGATGACGCCATACTCGGTCTCAACGCGCCATGTGCCCTCGAGCCATTCGGGGATGGGCTCCGGATGGATTTCCACGAACTCGTCGGCATCCCTGACCACGGAGCCGTCGCCGAACTCATCGAGCGACTGATTGATGCCCTGTTCGAGCATGGCCTGCTTGTAGGAGCGGTCGCCGAAGCAGTTGCGCACGGCAAACACCAACGCTACGAAAGCGAGGAGAAAAACGATGAGGCAGTTGCGAAGGCAGCCGCGACGTTTTTTCTGCGGCTGGTTCTCGGCAGGGATGGTGTGTTTTATCCATTGCGGCTTGCCTTCTTCCTGGGCATCGAGCTGAAGAAGAGGGGTGCCAGCGCCGGCGGAGGGTGAGACAGCCTCTGTCGAAGTACTGGCAGCAGCGCCTGTGGCGGCTGGGCTGCCGACGGCTGCGGCGTCAGGCTGAGGCTGACTGGCTGCATCGGCTGCGGCGAGGTCTTCCTCGCTGATGGTATGAGTGAAGGGGGTGCCACAACGCGGGCAGACACAGGCAATCTCTGTGATGCCTGCGCCTACGGGTGTGTCGTAACGGAAACGACATTTAGGGCATTTTACTTCCATGTATAAAGGTTCAATGCGACAGAGTCGCGGTTCAATGCGCTACGCGCGTTCAAAGTTCTTTCTCCACTTCGCTACGAAAGCGGCAGAGCCGAGCACAAATGGCCTGTCGGCCGTTCAAGGCGACGGTGTCGCGGTTCGTTACTCGAATCGGACGACAGCTTTTCGGGTGACACGCCAACCAGCTCCTTCGCGGGCAGCGATGCCTTCTTCAACGGTGACGATGTGGCGGGGGAACTGAGCCGTAGGTCCATCGACCCTACAGACGGGTTTGATGAACGTGGAGACGCTGATCATAGCCGTTGCGATGGCGTCGGGGGTGTCGAGCAGGATGAACGTGCCGCTCTGGTTGTCGGCGGTGGTGAGTTGGTAGATGCTCTTGCCAATCTGCTCGCTCTCGGTGGCCTGCACGAACAAGCCATCGGCTGTGGGGGCAGGCAGGAACAGTACGGCTGTCTCGACGCGCGAGGGGGCAGGTGCGGCGACGGGTGACGAAAGGGGGGCTGTCGCTGCGATGGAATCGACCGTCATCGTGATCTCGACGGGCTGTTCCTGCTCATCAGCACTTGCCGCTGTTGCTTCAGAAGAATCCATCACGGCCGATGCTGCCTTGTTGCGCTGGGAAATGAGGTCTTCCTCCAGTTCGGCAATGCGGGCCTCCATACGACGGCACTTGCGTTCCAAGTGCTCGAGGCGCTGGAAGAGTTCCTGAAGGTCCTGCTGAGGGACGTCGTCGTCGCGTTTGTTATTGAAAAGTCCCATATAATAGGCGCCTGCGGCGCGTTTAAAGTTCAAGGCGCCTGCGGCGCGGTTCAATGTTCAAAGTTCAAGGCGCCTGCGGCGCGGTTCAATGTTCAAAGTTCAAGGCGCCTGCGGCGCGGGTTAAAGTTCAATGAGGGCTGGCTCCCTACAAGTTCTCGATGAGGTTGTCGCGGATGCTGCCAATGATGGGATAGAAGAACACCGTGTCCTCGATGGGGTCGCTGCCGTTCTTGTCGTCGGCATTCTTGTTGACGAAGGCCCAGCCGTTGAGCAGATGGTGTTCAAGGTCCTTGTTGACGAGTTCCTTGAAACGGAGGAGCGACTTGTTGTCGACAAGGAATCGGTCGACGACGTGAATCTCGTCGCACAGGCGGCAGAAGAAGTCGTTGTACTGACGCACGGCATCTACGAGCTGCTGGCGCGTCTCGGCCGAGGCCATATCGTCGTAGGTGAGCTTTTCGGTGGAAATCATCGAGAAGTTGTATTTCAGCGGTGTATCGAAGTCGTCGAGCATCTTGTTGAGACGCTCCACGCTGACACAGCCCGTATCGTCGCGCACCTGCATAAGGGCACCGCGACAGGTGATCTGCTTGGGTTCCTTGCGTTCCATGACGACCGAGAATCCGTCGACGTCGTACTTCTCGCCATAGACGCGTTCGAAGACGGCCTGCGAGATGAGGTCGAGGTCGCGGTTGGAGCCCACGATGTCGAGCACCTTAGAGCCGGTGCCACTGAACATGATGGAGCGTGGCTTGGCCAGTCGGCGCTGCTTCATCATCGATGCCACATAATAGACTAAGGTGACATAGAAATAGATGAAGATGATTTTGCGCTGCGGGTCTTCGTTGAGTCGCTGGTTGTAGGAGAACACGTCGTTGCCACCCACCACTTTATTGTTCTGCACGGAGAAGAGGAAGGCGTTGATGTCTTCGCTCTTGCGCTTGGCAGTGATGTCGTCAAGAATTCCGTTGAGTTCGCCGTAACGCTCGTCGTCGCCGTCGAAAAGGCGCTTGAAGTAGTCGACATACTTCACGAGCATGGGGTTGGAGTCGCCGTGGGGCACCTCCGAGAAGCCGTCGCCGAAGAGCACGTTGGCGGCAAAGCGGAACGAGGTGAGGATGGCGGGCTGCTTGGCGCCCGACTCGAACACCACGACGTCGCTGGAGCCGCCGCCGATGTCGATGCTGGCCACATTGGAGGCAGAGCCGCGGAACTGGCTCGACGACTTATAGAAGTAGTAGGGAGCCACCGACTCGGGCATCTGGATGAGGTTTTGGTCGGTGGCGGGAATGCCGAACACTTCCTCGAACGTCTTCGCCCACATCTCGCCCATCTTTCGGACGTTGCCCACCTTCATGGCAAGGGGATAGAACCAGACGAGGCGCGTCTTCGTGATGTCGCCGTTTTCGAGCAACACCTTGGCCCGCATCAGCAGAGCAAGTTCGGTGAGGTAGGCGCGCACGCGCTTCGACGTGGCCATCTCGGTCGACCACTTCAGATTTGGTACGATGCGATTGCCGTAGCCGATGCTCTCCTTTTCGTAGATGAACGGTATGTTGGCATCGGCAAGTGCGAGGATGGCATCGACGTTCTCGGCATCGAGCCGCTCAGCTTCGCTGATGACGGTGCGCTGCGGGAATCCGTAGTCCTCGCCGATGGTCTTGGGCAGGAACTCCTGTTTGAGGATAACGTCGTAGAGCACCTGCTCGCCGTTGTAGAGCGTAGCCAGAAGGCGCTGCGTGGCGGCGGAGCTGAGGTGGAGCGGTTCGGGCATCTCGCTGCCCTTCATACACTCGAGGTGGGTGTTGGTGGTTCCGAAGTCCACGGAGAACGTGAAGGCGTCGTGGCCGGGGATGTGGGCAGCCCAACGCGGACAAATCATGCCTTCGGCAGCTCGGTTGCCGCGGTCGTCGGTGAGGGTGACGCCGATATAGTCGAAGTCGCCCGAGAGCTTATAGTATTGCGAGCCGACACGCTTCTCCGACTTCAGGCTGCGCTCGCGCACGACGACGCTGTCGCCAGCGAGCTGCTGCTGATAGCCGTTGCGGAAGAAGGAGAGCGAGAGGCTGTAGTTCTGGAGCATGCCCAGAGCGCGGTCGACGAGCTGCACGGAGTACTGGTTGGCCTGGGGCGTGCGCACGAAGGGGAAAACGCTCAGCGCGAAGGGCACGGTGAGGAAATGGCCGCGGTTGTTGGCCTCATCGTAACGCAGGTCGTTGTTGAGGGCAGCCACGTAGTTGCGCTCCAACGTGATGAATTTTCCCTGCTTCTGCACGGGTATGCGCAGGATGGCTCGCACGGTCTCGGTGGCGCCGTTCTGCGTGTGAATGAGTTCAAACTTAGGTTTGCCGGCGATGGTGCCCCAGAGGTCGCTGACATTGAAGTACTTGAAGAACAGGGGCTTCAGGGGCAGGAGGAAGTCGCAGTCGTCGGTGTCGCGTGAGCCCACGGTGAGATTACCGTCGAAAAAGCAGTCGCGGTCGAGGGTGTAGTCGAGCTTGATAAGTGTGGGCTGGAAGAAGTCGTCGTCGGTGAGCCAGGGATACTCGTGGCTGGTGGCCGGCAGGACGCGCTTCTCGGGCGGCAACTGATAGTCCTCGGGACGTATAACGGTGGCGTCGGTCCAGGGCGAGGTGATGTATTTGAACGGATCTGTCAGCGGAGCATTCAGATGGTTCTGCAGCACGAGCGGCAGCAGCGGTCCGCAGTCGTCGCGCGAGGGAACAATCTTGAAATCGCTCTCCTGGATGGCCTTCTGCACGTCCTCGGCACGGGCCTGATAGAAAGGCACACCGAGTGCCTGGATGCCCTCGTCCATCTTGGTGAACGTGGTGTCGAGGAAGGTCTTGGCACGCTCGATGCCCTCGTAGTCGTAGGCGGCCGGATTGCCCACCTCCTTGAGGATTTCGTTTTGCAGCGTGGCGGGCAGCAGCGGCAGCGAGGTGATGAGATAACTGTTCACCTCACCGCAGCACTTCTTCAGGTCGGGATAGGCCGTGAAGAGGGCGTAGATGTATTTCACGAACTTCTGGTCGCGCTCGTGAAGGGGACGCCAGAGGTCGAAGAGGTTCACGTTCTGCTCGACGGGTATGGGGAAACGTCCTTCGCGGGCGTTGGGCGTCGCCATGAAGAGGGTGACGGGCGACGTGGAGCCGACGACCTGGTTGCCATAGACGAGGAAATAAAGGCGGTCCATACGATCGAAGTTGAATGCCTCTTTGTCCTGGTCGAGGAACATCTCGATGGTCTCACCGAGCAGGTGGTGCTGAGGCGAATCCTTCAGCATCTGCAGCTGGGTGTCACGGTTCCACTCGACGATGCGCAGCTGATTGCGCAGTTCGGCGTAGTTGAAGAACAGCTGGGCCACGTCCAAGGCGTTGGCAACGAGTTTCTCGTCCATAGCCTCGCCATGCAGGTTGGCATGAGTGGAGAGGCGCTTGAAGGCGTTCTTCACGAGGTCCATCTGTGCAAAGGGCGACGGGATGGCCGTACGTGGCTGCTGCGAGAGTCCGCCGTTGGGATCCTCGATCATCTCTATTTCATCGGCGTTGTACTGACTGGTCAGCGGTATCCATCCCTCGCCAGCAGTCTTGTTGTTGTAGGATAATATCTTGCTCATAACTGGAGACCCACCCCCTGCCCCTCCCTAAAGGGCGGGGAGTAGTATGATTTTGTTTTATCTGTTTCTATTATTTCTATTTCTCTTTCAGGAAGACTTATTACTCCCCACCCTATAGAGGAAGGGACACAAGTTCAATTGTCAGACCACACCCACGAACTTCTCGTCGAGCAGATGGTCGAGGGTGTCGTCGAGCAGGTCGAGCAGTTTCAGGGCAGTGCGGTCGGTTCCGTACTTCTGCGTCTTCATGGCCTGCTGCGAAGCCTTGTTGAGCGCCGAGAGCACGGTCTTGTAGTCAATGGTGGATTTCAGGAAACCCGTCTTCGGTGCAATATCGTTCAGGCAGTCGCTGAGCTTCTCAGTGGTTAGGTTGAAAGGCACGAAGCTGCGCTGGTTCTGGCGCAATTCGCGCAGCCACTGGCGATAGCTGACGTAGAAGTCGCTCGTCAGCGTGTTGAAGAACGACGTCGAGAGGAAAGCGTTCGAGATTTCGGGCTTGTCCTGGGTGTAGCCTCGGCCGATGTCCTGACGCAGCTGGTTGGTGATGTACATATAGGCCAGGTGGAACTTTGCCAGCTGGCGGTTCACGAGTCCGCGCGTCTGCACGCCGAAGTCCTTCAGCGTGAGCGTCTGCTTGTCGTAGGCCAGTCCGAACTCCTTGTAGATGGGGTTCTGGGCATTTCCGTCGACGGTCTGCAGCTGGTCGTCGGGAATGGAAAGGAAGTCGAGTATCGAGAGGGCGCCTACATACTCCACCAAATGGGCGTCGTTGCGCTGGCCGTTGCCGCCCGGGTCGTTGAAATAGGGGTTCGATGGCACCTGGTCGCCCAGGTAGTAGCAGGCATTGATTTTCGACAGCGGCAGGTCCACGCCGTTCTTGCGCAGGCCCGTCAGGTTGTCGTGATAGTAGAACAGGGCCGACTTGGTCTTCGAGATGAAGTCGCCGCGCGAGATGGGGCTGTTGTCGTCCTGCTGCACATTGAAATAGGGCAGCACCGTCAGTGCGCCGATGCGGGCGTCGCGCAGGTCGCCACGGTTATTGATCTGCGTGTTGCGGGCAGCATTGCGGATGTTCTTCACGATGATGGGATAGCCGGCAGCACCCGTGCCGCCGAAGATGCTCGACACGACGAACACGCGGTCGCTCTTCTGGAACACGTTGGAGAACTGCTTGAACTCCTCGGAATCCTTGAACTGGTTCAGGGCAACGCTTCCGATGTTGGGCGAACCCACGAAACCAATGTCCATCTTCGTATTCAGCTGGTAGTCGCTGAACATCATCGAGCACAGCGCCTGGTTGCCCGTATCGAGGGTGGAATAGTTGATGAAGTCCTGGAACTTCTTCGACTCGATGGCGCCCATATTGAAGAGGAACGTGTCGCTGAGCTGCGAGCCGTTGGGCAGGATATCGGCCAGGCTCGATATCTTCACTGAGAAGAAACCCTTGCGCACGTCCACCTGTTCGCCATAGAGTGCACGGCGTATCTGCTTGTACCAGCGCATGAGGTTGTCGGTGCGCTTCAGGTCTTCGTTGGCCTTGTGGGGATCAACGACGATGGGGATAATTTCAAGCGGCATGGGCTGCCCCTGCTCATCGACAGGATGAATGCCGGCAGCCATCTGCATGATGAGCGGACGCATGACTCGCGAGCCAGTGCCGCCTACGAGGAATAGGAATAATCGCATGTCTTATTCAGGTATGGGAGTATGACGACAGTTAGATGACCACCAGCGCATGGCGAACGAAGCCACCGTGAAGAGCACTGCTTCCACAGCCAGGTCGACCACGCAGAAGCCGCCCAGCTGGGCCGTGAAGTCGAAGCCCTCGGCCGAGAAGGCGTTGTTGCACACCACGAACGAGGCAACGGGGGCAGCCACGCAGGCCACGCCGAGCACGCACAGCCAGTGGTACCAGCGCGAGAAGCTCACCGAGTTGACGACGTAGTAGAACACGGCAGCCAGTCCCCACGCCACGAGCACCGTGATGAGGGCCACTACAAAGTAGAGGTTCTGGTTGTACATCTCGTTAGAGAACTGGCGCTCGAAGAAGAGTGCCTCGAAAATCTTCGTGTTCAACACGAGGAACAGCAGCGTAATAACTGCGCCTGCAATCAGTAGGATTGAATTCTTCATATATTTTTGTTTGTTATTTCATTTTACGTTAGGCCCTCCCCTCATTCGGAGGGGTCGGGGGGAATCTTACCCCGTTAGGCCCTCCCCTCATTCGGAGGGGTCGGGGAAGGTTTTTACGGCTTCATCTCCATCTCCAGTTCGAAGTAGTAGGGGTCGCCCTTCGAATGCTTGCGATAGCTGTCGTAGATGCCCTGCAAGAGGTACTTCAGGCCGAACGTCGTCGTAGCAAAACCCGGGCCGCCCACGTTCGTGTCGTCGTCGGTCGACGAGGCCTCCACCCAGTCAGGCAGCCGGTTCATCAGTTTGATCTCCACATCCTGGCGGTGCTTAATGCCCTGGCTCTCGAGGATGAAGAGATGAGTGGCCTTGCCCAGATGCTTGCGCTCGGCCGGCGAGACTTCCTTCTGGTCTATCGGGCGTATCTCCTTGATGGTCAGCGGGTCGTCGCTCTCCACGCGGTAGTTCTCCGTATCCAGCAAGTACTGCTCGTCGATGAGCATGCCGCTCAGGTCGACGGCCAGTGCCAGTCTGAGGTCGCCCGAGTTGCGGTCGGCCTCCACGTCCTCGATGTCGCGTATCTGGTCGCCCTGCCCATGCACGGGACGGAAGCGGCCGCGAATCTGCTCGTGGTCGAGCAGCAGCGAGTAGTAGGGTTTGTAGACGTCGTCGGTCTCGAAGAGATACATGTCCTCATAGCCGCGCAGCTCGCTGAAACGGCTGAAGGGCACGTAGCTGTCGTCGCGCGTCAGACGCGCTATGTTCTGGTTGGAGCCTACGACCACGATGTAGTACGGGCGACGGCCGCTGTACTGCTGGCCGCCGGCAGCGTTGTAGGGATAGTAGGGACCGTTGTAGGAGCCCTGCATCTTCACCACCAGCAGACCCTTCTCCTTCACCTGCGTCTTGAAGACAGCGTTGGTCATGCCCTGCGCTTCGGCGAACACCTTCTGCGGGTTGACGCCCACCATCTGCTTCGTCGAATAAATCATGTCGGTGACGAGGATGGAAAGCTCGTCCGGGCCCGTCTTGTCGAGCAACTGTTGGAAGATGGCGGCAAAGTCGGTCGACGAAGCGTCGCCGATGCCCTTTGTGGCCTCGAAGATATTGGGGTCGCTGATGAACTGCGAGAAGCCCTTCGGATAGGCATTAATCTCGGAGTTGACGACGTAGATGCGGTTGTCGTCGCCCGCGCCGGGCAGCTTATTCAGCATACCCACGATGGCAGCCTTGAACGAGCCGTCGCCTCCGGCGGCGTCGTAGGGCACCATCGAGCCCGAGCGCTCCAGGTAGAAACTGACGCCCAGCGTCTTGCGACCTGCCTGGATATCGATTTCCTTCGGCGGGCGGCGGCCCTCGAAGAAGTCCTCGATGTAGTCTTTCACTTCCTCAACGTCCAGCTGGCCGTCCTTGTAGAAGTCCTTGAAGTGAGCCTTCTGGCCATCCAGAAACTCCACAATCTGCTCCCACTCGCCAGCGTCGATCACCTCGTCGCGGTCGGCCACTTCCAGCAACAGGCGGTTCAATTCCTTCCGCTCGCTGCCTCCGCAGGCTGCCAGCAGCAGGCACACCAGTGCTGCCACCACTGCCGTCAAAGCATTTTTCTTCATCATCTTTCTCAATTCTTCTTTTTCTTCTGACGCACCGGCAAGGCCAAAAGTTGCACTCGCCTACGCACGTACGCTATTAAAAACGTGCAAAATTACTAAAAAATATCGGAATCCGCCCTATCGCGCCCGTATTATTCAGAGTTTTTAACTGATTGCCGCCAGCCGCGAAGGTCTCTCTCCCCGCCTCCACCCTACCCTTTCGGCACCTCCGGAAAGGGCTATTTCCCAGAGTTTACCCACCGCACATTTTCTGAATTTTATTAACAAACAACCTACAAACACAACTTCCTTCCAGCGCAAACCAGCCTCCTTTTCCATAGCCCACGCCCATCCAGACCCTCCAAATCAACACGCCAATGCATCCAAAGCATAGGTCTGATATCTCTATCTCTTTGTTCCACTATCTCCATCTCATTGAGTTACATATATAAAACCATAGACTTAGAGATATTAAACCATAGGTTTACACAAGCCGGACAGCACGCCCGCGAACCCCGCATTCGGCAACCTTCTAAGAATCAATAACTTAGCAAAACCTCAAAATTTTGCCGTTTTCCGGGCAACGAGTCGCCCAATGGCAAATTCTCCGATTTTTCGAGTATCAGATTTTTGATTTTTTATTACAAATAGACAACAACAATAAATCAATTTAATGAACTACATATAAATATGAAATTCATTATATCGTTATAAAACAAAAAAAATCATTGCTGCTCCTGCGGCTGGCGTGAAGGATGCTCAGCAGAGGTTCACAATCGACGGCAAGCAGACGCATGCTACGCGACGGGGCATCGCCATCGTTCGGCAGAAGGATGGCAGCACGAGGAAGATTCTTGTAAGATAGAATCTGAAAAAGCCTCGGCGATTGCCAACAGCTCAAAATGACCAGCGCCGCCCTTCCTGCATTCAGGAGAGGACGGCGCTTCTTCTATCAATCGCTTATGTGTGAATTGTTGTGTTGGTTCGTGGGGATTGGTCAGAAGTGCAGTCGCAGGTCGACGCCGAACTGGCGGGGATTGCCGAGTTGGCCGAAGTAGAGTTTCTGGCCTGTGGCAGCCGACGAGACGGCGAAGGTGTTATAGGCAGCATCGGTAAGGTTGCGGCCCCAGACGCTGAGCTGCAGACAGCCGAAGTCGAGGTCGGCATGAGCGCCGAGCGTAGCGTAGAGGTCCTGAGCGTAGCTGTTGGCCTCGTCCCAGTAGGTGCGTCCCTGGCCGTAGGCATTCAGTCCGATGGTGAGGGCGCGCAGCGAGAAGGTGCGGGTGTTGGCCAGCCCGCGACCGAGGTCGAAGCGATAGTCGGCAGAGGCGGCGAAGGTGTGCTCCGGCACGAAGGGTACGCGCTTGTCTTTATAGTCAACGGCGGTGAGCGTGCCGTCAACGTTGATGCTGTCGGTGTACTCCTTGAACACGGCGCGGGTGTAGCCATAGCTGGCAGCCCAGTTCAGGTGGCCGCCTGCGGCCTGCCCGCGCAGCGAAGCCTCCACACCGCAGGAGTAGCTCTTGCCGGCATTCACCATCATGCGGCCAAAGCCGTAGTTGCCTGCCATGACGGAGAGTTGCTGGTCGCGCACCTGGACATAGAAGCCTGCCAGGTCGAGCTGCACGGCGTTGCTGAAGAGGTTCAGATGGGTGCCGAATTCGTAGTTCCACGAGGTCTCGGGCTTGTAGCTGATGGTCTCACGAATATTGCGATAGGCCTGCTCGTCGTGATTGATGACCATTGCGCCGCGTGCCGTCTGGGCACTCGACTGCAGTTCCGTCTGCAGGATGTCAGAGAACATCTGGAAGTTGAAGCCTCCGGCGCGGTAGCCCTTGGTGAGGGTGGCGTAGATATTGCTTCCGTTGTTGAACTTATAGGTCAGACCTACCTTAGGCAACAGCTGGTTGAAGTGGTCCCAGTCGTGGTGGGCCAAGGCCGAGCTGACGGAGGCGTCTACATGTACGCCCATGACGTCTTCGCTGAGCGTAGCCAAGGCGCGGGTGTCGTAGTCGATGCTGGTCTGGCTGAGGTCGTAGCGCAGGCCGAGCGTGGCGGTGAGGTGGCTGCCCAGGTCGATGTTCGACTCGTGGAAGATGCCGAAGTTCTGCTGCGGTGTGCGGAAGAGCCCGGGTATCGTGGCCACCTGCATGTCGATTTTGCAGCCGCCCATGCGGGCAATCATAGCTGCTGCGGCCTCCATGCCCATGCGCTTGGCCATGGAATTGAGCATGCCGTAGTAGGCGTAGTCGGTGATGGTCTGCGAGAGAAATGAGTTCATCTCAGGATCGAAGTAGACGGGAGCATTGGTCTTCAGGCCCTGGTGGGAGAAGAAGCCGCCGAACACCCAGTGCCAGAAGCCGCCGCTGAGGCTCTTCAGCGTGATTTCCTGAGTGATGGAGTTCTGCAGCTGAGCCTGCTCCATGTGCATGAAGTCCTGCGGCTGATAGTCGATGTCCATGAGCATCTGGTCCTTCAGATACTGCCAGCTGGCAGCGTAGTTAGCCACTGCCCAGTCGCCGCGATACTCCATCGTGAAGCCTGTAGTGAGCATGTGGCGCTTGTAGTTGCCCTGATAGTTGGTAGAGGGGTCGGCAGTGGTGCCGGCTTCGAGGTCCATGAGTCCATAGGGGAAGCCGTTCTGGCGGGTGTACTGATAGTCGGCCGTGAGTCCGAGGGTGAGCCGCTCGGAGGGCTGCCAGACAAAGCGCACGCGGCCGCCTGCCTCGTTGCTCTCGTCGGCGCGGTCGCCCGTGGCCTGGTTCTTGAAGAAGCCGTTCTGGCCCGTGTAGAAAGCCGAGAGCGAGAGACCCAGCTCGTTGCTGAGCTTGCTGTAGTGGGAGAGTTCGGCGCTGCGATGGAAACCCGTTCCGGCGCTCAGCAGGACGTCGGTGCCCTGATAGGTGAGCGGATTGCGGGTGTACATACGCACAAGTCCGCCCTCGGTGTTCTGCCCGTACAGCGTGCCCTGCGGGCCACGCAGCACGTCGACGCGGTCGATGCCGTAGGTGTGGGCGTTGAACATGCTCTTGCTGATAAGGGGAATGTTGTCTATATAAACGCCGACGGCCGGACTGTTGACGCGCGAGCCTATGCCGCGGATATACATCGACGACGTGTAGCGCGAGCCGTAGTTAGGCATCGTGAAAGCGGGCACGTAGTTGGACAAATCGCGCAAGTCGCGCAGGCCAAGACTACTGATCTCGGCCGACGTGAACACGCTCGAACTGACTGGCTGCAGACGCAGGCGCACCTGCTCTTTGGGTTGCGAGACAACCACTACTTCATCAAGGTCCTGCACGCGCGAGGTGTCGCTCATTTCTTCAATGGATTCGGCCATAACAGGCATCGTCGCTGCAAGCAGAAAACCTGCAAAAAATGTTTTCTTCATCTTTAAAAATCGTTTCGTTTCTATTTTGGGTGCAAAGGTAGTAATTTCTTTCCGTTTACGAAATCCTCATTAATGTGGATTTTTCAGTCTTTATTTGGTTTTTCGCTCACTTATTCGTAACTTTGTCCCCATGAAACGACTCTTTACATTCATTGCCCTCCTCGCACTGGTTGTCCTGCAGGCACAGGGTCAGTGGACGCGGTACACCAATCTGCCCACGGTCTACATCGACACTTATGACGGTGCCGGCATCTACAGCAAGACTGAATACGTGCTGGCCACGATGCGCTACGTGGACGAGCAGGACCAGCTGACCGTGTACGACTCGCTGCAGATACGCGGAAGGGGCAATTCGACGTGGAATCTTGCGAAGAAGCCCTACAAGCTGAAGTTCAACCAGAAAGAGAAGCTGCTGGGCAAAGGGCGCGCCAAGGCGAAGAAGTGGACACTGCTGGCCAATGCGGCCGACAAGACGCTCATCCGCAACGCGGTGACCTCGGCATTGGGCGAGAGAACGTCGCTCAGGTTCAACCCGGCGTATAAATTCGTTGACCTGGTGCTGAACGGACGTTTCATGGGCAACTATCAAATCAGCGATCAGATAGACGTGCGGCCGCATCGCGTGGACATCGTCGAGCAAGACCTGCCACTCGGCGACGACAGCGACATTACGGGCGGATACCTGCTGGAGGTGGATGGATTCAAGGACGGCAACTGCTTCACGACGTCCAGCTACAGCGTGCCTATTCGCATTCACTATCCTGAGGACGAGGACATCGCGGCCAAGCAGAACACCTACGTGCGCAACTACATGGCTCAGTTTGAGCGGGTGCTGCGCTCCAATTCCTTCGACGATCCGCAGGAAGGCTATCGCGCCTATGTCGATTCAACGTCGCTCATCGACTGGTTCCTCTGCACCGAAATCAGTGCCAACCTGGACGGTTATTACAGCACCTATTTCTATAAAGAGCAAGGCGACCCGCGACTCTACTGGGGCCCGCTCTGGGACTACGACATCGCCTACAGCAACGACTACCGCGAGCAGACCACCGTAAACAAACTGATGACAGACGTGGGGTTTGGTCAGACGAAGTTGTGGATAAACCGCATGTGGCAGGACAAGTGGTTCTCCAGGAAAGTGTACACGCGCTACAAGGAACTGCTGGATGGCGGATTAGTTGACTACCTCTTCGAAACCATCGACAGCCTGACCACGCTGCTCGCCGAGTCGCAGGAGCTCAACTACCAACGCTGGGGCATCGACCGCCGCATGTATCACGAAATCGTCATCTATAGCAGCTATGACGAGTACATCAGTTACTTGCGCAGTTTCATCTCGGCCCACTGCGCATTCCTCGAGGAGGCTTTTGCCGACCGCAAGCCTGTAGAGCCTACACCACCCTTCTCGCCAGTAGATCGTTTCTACCGCATCACGAATGCCAACACGGCAAAGGCCATCGATGCCAGTGGCCCTGGGGTGCAGCAATATGAGAACATTGCCGAGAGGGAAGGAGAAGACTGGTGGATAAAACGTGCCAACGGCCACTTCATGCTCATCAACCGGCAAAGCCTGCAGGCGCTGAACGACCCTACGCAGGGCGACGTAGGGCCAGCCGTGAACGTGGGAGCACAACTCAATACAGCCGCCGAGGACTCGCTCGACGCCCGACAACTATGGGACATCGTGCCGCAGGGCACGCAGGGCTGGTACAACCTGCTGAACGTTCACTCGCAGCACGTCGCCAACCTGAGTGGAGGAAACAGCGCCGACGGCACCCCCGTCCTGAGCTATACCAACGACGAGCGCAACGGCACGAGCAAGAACCGCCTTTGGTACTTCGTCCCGACACGCGACGAGGTGCCCGAGACGCTGACAGGCATCCGCAACATCGAGCCCGACGACTACGCCCTGGCCTTCAATCCAGCAACAGAGGAACTGCACTTCGGGGCGGAGACGCCCGACCTGCTGCAACGCTTCTCCGCGCGCGTCTTCTCGGCATCAGGCAGACTCATAGGCACATTCCGTGCTGACGAGCGCTTCAGCATGGCCGGACAGCCACGCGGCATCTACATCGTCACGTGGCAATGCGGCTCGCAGAAGCGGTCGGCAAAGTTCAACAAACAATAAAATCAAAAGAATGATTATTCGTTCATCGCACCGCAATAGGGACAACGGCCCAGCGTGCGAAGTTTCTTACCACAGTTGCCGCAGACATAGCGGAGACGGTGGTAGCGATAGTATTGGCGAACGGCGAAAGCAACATACAGAAACAGCAACACATAGCCCACATACCAGAGCGTGGTGATGCTGAACACGATGTAGTCGACTGCGCATACGCCAGCCAGGCCGCCCAGATAGAGCAACGCATCGCCAAAGGGCAACTGCGTGCGTACATCGTCGACAGCGGCAATGCCCACGATAATCATCGCCCACACCGAGACCAGAAAAACCGACAGCAGACCGGGCACGGAGAAGGGATTGAGTGTGGGATGATAATAGAACTGCTGCCAGAGCTCGGGGGCGAACATCTGCAGCGAGGCATAGAACGTTGCTGCCGCAGAGACAATCACCGTCAGCAACGTGGGATAGAAGGAGTCGATGTCGTTGAAATGCACGATGGGAGCATTGTGCTTCTCGGCCTTCCGATAAAGATAGACAAAGGCCAGCAGGCCGACGATGATCAAGGAATAAAGCACGTGCTTGTCGGAGAAGGTGGCAATGAACTGCGAAATGGGGTCGTCGGGCACTACCGACTTCAGCAGTTCCGACTCGCGTGTCCAGCCGAACTCCGACGCTTCGGTGGCCAGCTGCACCCAGACGGAATCGATGCTATCGCTGGGCAGCGTGCGGAAGTCGGCCACCACCAGTCTGCTGCCCTTGCCGACGCAGAATGAGTCGGTGAGCAAGTCGCTGGCCAGTTCTTCGGGCTGCTGACGAAGTAATTCCAGACTGTCGGCCTTCACCTCGAAATTGTAGTTGAACGAGTAATGACGACCTTCGGAATACTTCTTGTTGTAGCACGAAGAACACAGCATGCTCAGCAGGCAGACTGCCAGCAATGCCAAGGTGGTTGTTCGTTTCTTACTTCCCATTTGCCAATTCTTTTCCATTGTTCTTTCTCCGCTATGCTACGCGCTCGAACTTGTTCGCTTTCGTAACAGCGTGGAGAAAGAAAGCGAGCAAAACTCGTGGTCCCTTGTTCTTTCTCCACTTCGTTCCGAAAGCGTCTCCTTCGTCGCCGTGGTCCTTTGTCACCTTGAAAAGATGTTCATCTGGCATTCCCGGCAATCGAACTCCAATCGGAACTCGCGGCCGTCGCCCAGACGAAGCATGAGGGGTTCGCGCCACGTGGGTCTCTTTCCACCGTGCTTCACGCAGTAGCCCAGCGAATAGCGCAGGCAGTAGCGGCACTGCATGAGAAGCAGCCCCTGCCCCACTCCGGGCTTCTCCAACTCGAGAGCGTCGCCAGCCTCAACGCCAAGCTCGCGATAGAAACGGCGTGCCTGGTGGTTGGCGACATTCAGGAGATAGGGGAACTTCTCCCTTTCTCCGGCAGGAAGTGGAGTGACTGCGCTGCAGGCATCTACATCCCCATGCCCTTCTGCTTCGGGGCAAGCTGGCTCGCCGACATCCTGCACATAGGATGCCCCGACTGCCTGTCGCCTGAGTTCGGCCAGCTGACTGCTGGGCACGAAGTACTCATCGCCTTCCACCACGATTTCCTGGCAGACGTAAGGCGTGTTGCCAAGTTTCGTCAATTGTCGGACAATATTGTCGTGCTGTGGTTTCTGGGCCGGCTGCAACGTCGTTGCGACCTGTGCCGCCGACACTGGCGAACCGTCGGCAGCATCACTGATGAGCAGTTCTATGCCCTGCTCGTTTGCCTTGAACACCATCTTCACCGGAATCTTCCTCTCGGCTGTTCTGCCACCCATGAGGCGCTCGAACGCCACATCGTTGTTGCGGTAGAGCGCCATGCCCGGACGCAATCCGTCGGGCATGCGCAGCGGAAAGAGCCGGTTGCCCTCCGCCCGATTCACGCGGAAGCCCACGAGTGTTCCCTGCGCCTGGCGCGAAGCAACGCTTCCTGAGCGAAGTGGAGCAGTAGCTACCGTCTCGAAGAAGCACAGACCGTCACCGTTGGCAAAGGCAGCCGTTCCAGCAACCGTAAACGAGTCGCGGCGCACCTCCTTGACCTTGCCCACATATTCGCCCAGCGCCTTCGGCGTGTCGAATGAGGCGATGTCGGCCTGACGGCCCTGCAGCACCCCATGCTCGTCGCGATGGGCATGCAGGAAATAGTCAGTGAAACCGCGGTTGAAGGTCTTGCGCAGGTCGGGCTTAAAAGAATAGGTGACGCGCCCACGCGAAGCCCGCACGTAATCATTGGAACGTTTGGCGCACAGTTCGTCAAGTCGCTGACTATAGGCCGCCACCACGTTTTTCACGTAGCCCACATCCTTCAGCCGGCCTTCAATCTTGAACGACACAGCCCCCGCATCGGCCAGTTCCTCGAGCGAGTCGATGCGGCACATGTCGCGCAGCGACAGCAGGTGGCGCTGGTGTTCAATCTCTCGCCCGTCGGCATCGAGCAGGTCGTACTGCATACGGCACATCTGTGCACACTCGCCACGATTGGCCGAACGCCCCTGACAATACTGCGACATGTAGCACTGGCCGCTGTAGCTCACGCACAGAGCCCCGTGCACGAACACTTCCAGTTCCACATCGGGCACCTGCCGATGAATCTCGCGAATCTCCTCCAACGACAACTCGCGGGCCAGCACCACGCGGCGGAAGCCCAGCGACCGCAGCCACCGAACCTTCTCAGCCGAGCGGTTGTCGGTCTGCGTGGAGGCGTGGAGGGGGAGACCCACCCCCCTGCCCCTCCCGTGGAGGGAGGGGAGTGAAATGCCCTTACAAAAGAAGAGAGTATCTACTCCCCTCCCTTCACGGGAGGGGTCGGGGGTGGGTCTGTAGGGAGTGGGAACAAGCCCCATATCCTGCACGAGGACGGCATCTACGCCCGCCTGCTGCAACTCGCCGAGGAGCTGGCGAGTGTCGGCAAGTTCGGAGTCGTAGATGATGGTATTCACGGTCACGTAGACCTTCGCTCCGAACTGATGGGCGTAGCGGCAGAGCGCGGCAATATCGTCCACCGAATTACCGGCAGCGGCACGCGCACCGAAGCGCGGTGCTCCGATGTAGACGGCGTCGGCGCCATGCTCGATGGCTGCCAACCCGCACTCCAGGTTCTTGGCCGGGGCCAGTAGTTCAAGACTTCGCATTCTTCAGATTATCAAGCCAATTCCTGTAAAACGTCACTGCCGACGCATGCCACGTATCTACAGGTGGTTGCGAGGGGTCGTCTGCAGGATAGTAACCAAAGGGCAGTCCCACATCAGTGCGTCCGCGCAGCTGGTCGCGCCGGTATTCGGTGTCGAGCGTATGGGTGGCATATTCTATGTGCCCCGTGATGTAGATTTCGCGTCCGTCGAGGGCCGTGATGACCGACGGGCCTGTCACGTCGCTGTCGGCAGCTATCGTCAGGTCGGCACAGGCTGCAATGTCCCCGCGCCTTATCTCCGTATGACGGCTGTGCGGCATCATGAACGCCGGGGCAAGACCGTCGAACAGGCTACTGCCGACGAGCACTTCCTGCAGGAAGATGCCGAACATCTTGCTCTTCAACCCATACTTCCTGATGCCGTAGTGATGCCATAGGGCGGCCTGGGCGGCCCAACAGACGTAGATGACCGACTTCACTTCGCGCCGCGCCCATTCCATGATGCGGCACAGCTCTGGCCAATAGGTCACCTCTCCGAACTCGAGTTGCTCCACCGGCGCGCCTGTCACCACGAGTCCGTCGGGCACCTGCGGCAGCGCGTCCCAGTATTCGTACGTCGAGTCCATGTGTTCCTGCGAGGCATGCTTCGGCACGTGGCTATGCAAGCGCAGCCAATGCACCTCCACCGCCACCCCCGTGTCGGCAAACAACCGAAGGAAGTCACTCTCAGTGGCTTCCTTCAGCGGCATCAGGTTCAGTATTGCAATTCTCAACACTCTATATAGTCCTTGTCGCTCCCCGCTCAATCTGCAGGTTCAATTTCGCAGCGAAGCGGAGAAAAAAAACTAAATACTCTAAACTTAGAACTGACTCTAAACTCTCAACTCTCAACTAAAAATCACCAGAGGTCCAGGCGCTGTTCCTTCGGCAGATACATCTTGTCGCCGGGCTTCACGCCAAAGGCGTCGTACCACATGTCGATGTGCGGCAGCGCACCGTTCACGCGCCACTCACCCAGTGAGTGCGGGTCGTTCTTCACGCGCTGGCGAATCTCCTGCTCGGTGATGTTCTGTCCCCACACGCCAGCATAGGCGATGAAGAAGCGCTGGTCGGCCGTGAAGCCGTCCTTCACCTTCAACGGTTTCTTGGCCGTGGCGTTCTTGTAGGCATACCATGCCACCTGCAGACCACCGTGGTCGGCGAGGTTCTCGCCCAGCGTCAGTCGGCCGTTGCTGTTCAGGCCCGGCAGCACCTCGATGGCCGAGAAGAAGCGGTCGTAGAGGTCGGCGCGCTCGTTGAAGCCGGCAGCGTCGCTGGCTGTCCACCAGTCGTGCATGTTACCCGTAGCATCAAACTGGCGACCCTGGTCGTCAAATCCGTGCGTCATCTCGTGTCCAATGACCACGCCGATGGCACCGTAGTTGAATGCCTCGTCGGCCTTCGGGTCGAAGAACGGATACTGCAGGATGCCAGCGGGGAAGCAAATCTCGTTGGTCGTGGGGTTATAGTAGGCGTTCACGGTCTGCGGCGTCATGTACCACTCGTCCTTGTCGACGGGCTTGCCAGCCTTCTCGTCGATGTGCTTCTGGTGGCGCCACATGCGCACGGCCATCATGTTCTCGTAGTACGACTTTGCGGGGTCGATGGTGAGCTTCGAATAGTCAGTCCACTTATTGGGATAACCAATCTTCACGTAGAAGGCATCCAGCTTCTTGTGAGCATTCTGCTTCGTGGAGTCGCTCATCCACTTCTGAGCATCGATACGCTCACCCAGGGCAATCTGCAGATTGCGCACCAGCGTCTCCATCTGCTTCTTCGACGTGGCGGGGAAATAGCGCTCGCAGTACATCTTGCCCAGAGCCTCGCCCATGGCTCCCTGCACGGCGTTGGTGGCGCGACGCCACAGCGGGTAGTCCTGCTGGCGACCCGTCATCGTGCGGCCGAAGAAGTCGAAGTTGGCCTCGCGAATCTCGTCGCTCAGCATGCCGGAAGCACCCATGATGACGTCCCACTCCATGTAGGCACGCAGGTCGTCGGCGGTCATGGCGGCGAGCAGTTTGTCCACGCTCTCCATGAACTTCGGCTGCCCCACTATCATCTCCTGCAGGTACTCGCTCTTCACGCCCTCGGCGTTGGCCATCTCCTCAAACGGGATGTTCGGGCAGAGGGCTTTCAACTCCTTCAGCGTCATCTTGTTGTAGTTGGCCTGCGGGTCGCGCAGCTCGGTGCGGCTCTTCGAAATCAGTGCCACCGATGTCTCGAAGCGGAACACGGCATCGCGCTTAGCTTCAGCCTGAGCCTTCGTGAAGCCGAAGAGCTGGAACATGCGGGCGATGTGCTCCTTGTAGGCCTCGCGAATCTTCACCGTGGCCTCATCGTTATTCAGATAGTAGTCCTTCTGTCCGAGTGTGAGTCCGCCCTGCGAGACGTTCAGGATGTTCATCTCCACATTCTTCTCGTCAGCACCGAAGCCCGAGCCGAAGGGCACGCCGTAGCCCATCGGGGCATACTTCAGCTGCAGCTTCTGCAGGTCCTGCTTCGTGCGGGCAGCCTCCATCTCGTCGAGCAGCGGCTTCACCGGAGCGATGCCCTCATTGTTGCGGCGCACCGAGTCCATAGCCAACTTGTAGAAGTCGGCGAGCTTGCGTTCCGTGGTGCCGTCGGCAAACTTTTTCTTCTGCAGGTCGCCCAAGATGGTGTTGATGCGCTTGTTGTTGTCTTCCTGCAGCTGGTCGAAGCTGCCGAAGCGCGAGTAGGCGGCAGGCAGTGGGTTCAGCTTTTGCCAACCACCGGTTGCAAACATGTAGAAGTCCTCGGCGGGCTTCACGTTCTTGTCAAGATTCTCCATGCGGAGGCCCGACTTGTTCTGAGCCATGCCTGCCACGGGCAGCGCCAGCATCAGAGCCATCGGAATCATCTGTTTCATTTTCATGATGGTAAAAATATTTGTTGTGTTCAATAAGTTTCGTTTGCAAAGGTAAAAAAAAACGGGCATTCAACCAAATGAATGCCTGTCTTTTTTAGATGTCTGCATTTTTCTTGGCGACATTCGTCACTCTTGTTGCGTTGTCTGTTGGTTCTCTTTATCCTGCAATTTCAGTTCAATGAAGAACGACACTAGCAGTCCGAGACCGATGCCGAAGGCAATGACGAGCCAGAAGTAGATGTTGTGCTTGGGCTCAAGACCGAGCAGGAAGTCGGCGAAGGCACCGACTCCCAGGCCGATGAGGACGCACGCCCAGCGCAGCGACACGTATTTGTTAGACTTCTTTTCCTGCTCCTCAATGAGGGCCTTGGCGGTCTCGAGGTCGGTGTTGTGCTCGATGAGCAGCTTGCGCAGTTCGGTCTCGCTTTGCTTCTTTCGGATACTCATGATGACCCCGCAGATGATGGCCACAATGGGAATAGAAAGGGAAAGTGCGATGGCGGTGATTGGGATAAGTTCAGGGGGCATAATTGTTACAGTTTAAATGATTAATGATGTTCATCTATAAGACCGCTTTGGGCAGGAATTATTACACTTCGCTGGGCGAAAAATTTTCGATGGCCTTCCATAAGCTGTAGAGCATGGCAGCAGCGGGGAAGACAAGGCAGGCGTAAACGATTGAGTTCTGTCCTTGCTGGCTGACGAAGGGCCAGAGCAACCAGCCGAAGAGCAGGAGCACGAGAGGCAGGCCGAAGGCGAAGGCTGCTGCCCTACCCCACTGGCGCAGCTGGCGACGGCGGGTCTGGCGACGCAGGTCTTTCATCACGGCGGCGCCGATGTCGGCAACTATCTGTTGGCGCTCAAACGACTGGCTGATGAGTTCGTCGAGCTGCGGGTCAGTGAGCTCGTCGAACTGCGGGTCGGAGAGGATATTCAGAGTTGTTTCCATTATTTCTTCTTTTTTATGGTAGCATTTCATTATTCTGTTGACTCCAACGCCCGCCGCAGGCGTTCGCGGATGCGGTGAAGCCGCACGAGAACATTGGCTTGAGAGAGGCCCGTCTGGCGGGCTATGGCGTCGGTCTTCTGCTGCTTAAAATAGTGCAGCCGGATGATAGTCTGGTCTTGCTCGGGCAGTTGGCTGATAGCCTGCTCCATGCGTTGCAGCAGCAATTCGCGGTCAGGGTCGTAGTCGGCAGCAGCTGGCGCAGGCTGGTTGCTGCGGCGCTCGCGCTCCAGCTCGTTCAGCGCCGTGTGCATGGCAATGGCGGCGAGCCAGGGCCCGAGCGAGTCGGTGCGCCAATAACTGAGTCGCTCGTAGGCTCGGATGAAGGTCTGCTGAGCCACATCCTTCGCCAGATCCTCGCGGCGCACGATGGCGATGGCTTTCGAGAAAACCATTCCCGAATAGCGGCTCACGATCTCAGCGAAGCTCTGCTGATGGCCGTCGCGCAGCACCTTGTTGGCGAGTTCCCTGTCTGTCATTCTGTAATAAAGACGGGCTATTGACGAAATTATTACACGCAACGCACAACTTTTTTCCAATTGCTGTAGGGAAAACCTTCATCATTTCGACGAAGCGCGGCAGAAGCGATAGCTCAACCCGATGTTCACCACGCCCTCAACGCCATAGCCCAGCTCTGCGAAGAAGCGGAAGTGGCGACCACCGGCATCGAAGCCGAGAGCCGTCAGCTGCGGGGCGAGCTTCCAGCGCTTGCGGTTGAACACTTTCTGACGGTGGTGCTCGTAGCGAAGCTCGGGAAACAGCGATGCCTCGTGGGTGTGAATCGATGCCCACGTGTGGCTGTACTGTGCTCCGAGTGCCGCCATGGAGTACAGGGAGTACACATCCTCGTGAATCCAGCTGTACTTCACGGCAGGCATAGCGAAAGTCGACTGGGTGTGCACATGGGCGTAGGGCGACAACGCGTAGGCGTCGGGGTCTTCAGGATCGAGGGGCGTTTCCAGACCGTCGTAGGCCCACGCCCTTCCGAAGGCTGCACCAATGGCCACGCGCGGACTGATGTGGTAGAAGTAGCGAATGCCCCATGTGGCTCCGTCGACATCGAAGCCACACATTTCGGGATACTCCATGCCCATGTCGCGAAACTGCCCAACCTGCCGATCGTGAGCGCCCCGCCAGACGGAAGAGCCCAGGCCAGCCCGCACGTCGATCTCGTGGCGATAGAGGCGGGGCTCACGGCGAACGGGCAACTGCACGATCTTGCTCACGCCGACAGGCGCCAAGGGCTCGGCACCGATGCTTTCCTCCTTGCTGCGCTTGCTGATGTAGTAGCGCGACATGGCAGGTTCGTAGATGGCACCTGTTATCAAGTCGACGGGCAGGCCCAGAAATCCGTTGAAGTAGTTGGCCCAAATCCAGAGGTTGGTGTTGCGGCCGGGAATGATGTCGGCATAGTCGTAGTGAGGCGACGTGAGCGTGATGGGCTCGGTGAGCTTATCGCGCCTGATGCTCAGGGAAGCTGGCAGCGAGACGCTGTCGTAGGTTTGCTCGTCGGCAACAATGGTGAGGGGTTCGGGGGCATCGCCGTCGATGATGACGCGGGCACGTGTGCCAGAGAAAATGGTGGCACACGACGTCAGCAAGGTTGCTGACAGGGCTAACAAAGGCAGGTATTGTTTCTTCATTTCGTTTTTATGCTATGATTACAATAACTACCCATTAAACGACGATGAAACAAAAACCTTGCACGGTCGAAGAGAAAAAAATCCCCCTACACAATCTCTCTGCCGAACGGGGTGAGGGCGATGTGGGCAAGCTTGAAGTGCTGCTTGCCGAAGGGGATGCCGATGATGGTGATGTAGAACAGGCAGCCGAAGAACACATGCGTGAGCCATATCCAGATGCCGCCGACGAAGAACCACAGCACGTTCATGCCCGTGTTCAGGCAGCCGCTGGTGGGCTTCTTCCTCACCTGCGAGCCAAAGGGCCACAGGGCCAGCAGGCCGAGCTTCAGCGATTGCAAACCAAAGGGGATGCCGATGATGGTGACCATCATGGCGAGACTGGCAATGAGATACTCGATGGCGATTTCGATGCCGCCAAACACCAGCCAAATGATATTTCCTAATAACTTCATATCGTTCAAACGTTTTTGGTTGTTGTTTACTATTAGACTGAATAACTGCAGAAAAAGTTGCAATGTAGGGACGCGACGTGTCGCATTGCTTGGCGGGAAGGCAAATTCCACGAACGCGACACGTCGCGTCCCAACTTTTATTGCAGCGCCTCCAGCTCCTCGGAGAGTTGCATCCAGCGGTCGTTCTCCTCGTCGAGCTGGCGCATTGTCTGGGCATACTCCTCGATGAGTTTCATGTCGGTGGCATGTTCGGGTTTCGAGAGGAGGGCATCCATTTCCTTGATGCGCGCCTCCATCTGTGCTATCTTGTCCTCGCAGGCTTTCACGGCCTTCTCGGCTCGCTTCACCTTCTTCTGCTGCTCCTTGCGCTCGGCGTAGAGAGCCCCACCCCGACCCTCCCCGACTGGGGAGGGAGACTGCTGCGGTGTAATATTAGCGGATGGCTGTGGGCTACTCATGGCCAAACGCTCGTCGATGGTCATGGCATCTTTCTGCCCTCCCCCTACTGGGGGGAGATGGTGGGGGGCCTTCAGCCAGTCGTAGATGCCGCCGAGATGCTCGCGCACGCGACCGCCGCCAAACTCGTAGACCTTCGTGACGAGACCGTCGAGGAACTCGCGGTCGTGGGAAACGATGATGGCTGTGCCGTCGAAGGCGCGGATGGCCTCTTTCAGCACGTCCTTCGACTGCATGTCGAGATGGTTCGTGGGCTCGTCGAGAATCAGCAGATTGACAGGTTCCAGCAGCAGACGAATCATGGCCAGACGGCTGCGCTCGCCGCCCGAGAGCACCTTCACCTTCTTCTCCGACTCCTCGCCGCCAAACATGAAGGCACCGAGGATGTCGTTGATGCGCAGACGGATTTCACCACGTGCCACGTAATCGATGGTCTGAAACACCGTGAGCGACTCATCAAGCAGCTGCGCCTGGTTTTGGGCGAAATAGCCTATCTGCACGTTGTGGCCAACGGTGAGCTTACCGTCGAAGGGTATCTCGCCCATGATGCACTTCACGAGTGTCGACTTACCCTCGCCGTTCTTGCCCACGAAAGCCACCTTCTCGCCGCGCTTCAGGATGAAATTAACGTCGGAGAACACCTGATGCTCACCGTATGCCTTGCCCACATCTTCACAAATCACGGGATAGTCGCCACTTCGCAGACAAGGCGGAAATTTCAGGTGCAGCGCCGAGTTGTCGACCTCGTCCACCTCGATGGGCACGATTTTCTCCAGCTGGCGAATCTTCTGCTGCACCTGCACGGCTTTCGTGGCCTGGTAGCGGAAGCGGTTGATGAACTCGCGCGCCTCCTGAATCTCGCGCTGCTGGTTCTCATAGGCCCGCAACTGCTGCTCGCGGCGCTCTTTTCTGAGTACGACATACTCGTTGTATTTCACCCGGTAGTCAATGATTTGTCCGCAGGAGATTTCCAGCGTGCGATTGGTCACATTATTGATAAATGCGCGATCGTGGCTCACGAGCACCACAGCCGACGCGCTCTGTGCCAGAAATTGCTCCAGCCACTGGATAGACTCGATGTCGAGATGGTTGGTAGGCTCGTCGAGCAGCAGCACGTCGGGACGGCGCAGCAGAATCTTCGCCAGCTCGATGCGCATGCGCCAACCGCCGGAGAACTCGCTGGTGGGGCGGTCGAAGTCGGTGCGCAGGAAGCCCAGTCCCAGCAGCGTGCGCTCCATCTCGGCCTCGTAGCCTTCGCCGCCGAGCATCAGGTAACGCTCGTGTTCCTGCGTGAACCGCTCCACGAGTCGCATGTAGTCGTCGCTCTCGTAGTCGGTGCGCTCGCCCAGTTCGCGTTCCATGCGCTCCACGCGCTCCTTCAGCCGCGTGGTGTCGCTGAACGCCTTGCGGGCTTCTTCCTTCACGGTGGTATCGTCTGCCAGCCGCATCACCTGCGGCAGATAGCCTATCGTGGTGTCGTTCGGAATGTTGACCGTGCCGCTCGTGGCCTGCTGCTGGCCACACAGAATCTTCAGCAGCGTCGACTTGCCCGCGCCGTTCTTGCCCACGAGGGCAATGCGGTCGCGGTCGTTGACGACGAAACTCGCCTCGCTGAACAGCGGCTTCACGCCAAACTCCACCTTTAAGTTTTCAACTGATATCATTGGGATTTATGAATTTTGCTGCAAAATTACAAAAAAAAGAGAAAAAAGCACAAAATCTTAATTCGATAATTTGCGAATCGGATATTTTTCGCTACCTTTGCAGCATAGAAAGCCGTCAAGTTTCTGATATATGCCAAGCGGTTAGAGGATTTGTATCCATTTAGGGCATTACATTTAGAAGCTCTTCAAGGCGACAAGAAAGGGCGTTACTCTATTCGGGCCAACGATCAGTATCGGGTGGAATTTACCGTTTCATCGACTGATACCGAGCCCATTGTGACGATTTGTAACATATTGGATGTCTAATCATTATAAATGACGAGAATGAATAAAAACGCAACACATACTGCAAACGGCATGTTCTCCTCAGAACTGATTCATCCAGGTGAAATGATCAAGGATGAAATCATGGCGCGTGGCCTTACACAAAAGGAATTGGCTCACCAGATGGGTGTGTCATACACGGTGTTCAACGAAATTCTCAACGGCAAGCGCCCTGTGACAACAGAATGCGCCCTGCTGCTTGAGGCAGCACTCGGCACTGATGCAAATATTTGGATGAGCTTACAGACAGATTACAACCTACAGAAAGCCAGACAGGACAAATCATTCATGAAGCGGCTGGAGAATGTTCGCCGCATCGCTGCAATCCTATAGTTTACTGACATGAGAATAGATATCATTACCGTATTGCCCGAGATGCTGGAGGGATTCGTGCACGAAAGCATCCTGGCACGGGCAGAGAAGAAAGGACTGGCAGAGATTCATCTGCACAATCTCAGAGACTACACGCTCGACAAGTGGCGCCGCGTGGACGACTATCCCTACGGCGGCTTTGCCGGCATGGTGATGCAGTGCGAGCCCATCGACCGCTGCATCTCGGCACTGAAGGCTGAAAGGGACTACGACGAAGTGATCTTCACGTCGCCCGACGGCGAGCAGTTCAACCAGCACGTAGCTAACGAGCTGTCGCTGCTCGAGAACATTATTATATTATGTGGCCACTACAAGGGCATCGACCACCGCATTCGCGAGCACCTCATCACGCGCGAAATCAGCATCGGCGACTACGTGCTGACGGGTGGCGAGCTGGCTGCCGCCATCATGGCCGACGCCATCGTGCGCGTGGTGCCGGGCGTCATCGGCGACGAGCAGAGCGCGCTCTCCGACTGCTTCCAGGACGACATGCTCTCAGCCCCCATCTACACGCGCCCTGCCGACTACAAAGGCTGGAAGGTGCCGGAGATTCTGCTCTCGGGCAACGAGGCAAAGATTAAACAGTGGGAGTTCGACCAGGCCATGGAGCGCACGAAAAGGTTGAGGCCCGACCTGCTGGAACAAGGTAACAAAGTAACAAAGTATCAAGGTAACAAAAAGAAACAATGAAGAAACTGATTGCAAAACCACAACTGGCATTCGGCGAGGCCGTGAAGCTCGCCTTCAGCAGACTGACACAGATGAGTGGCCGTTCGCGCCGCTCAGAGTTCTGGTGGTTCATGCTGGTGTACGTCGTCATCTACTGGGTGCTGGGCACCATCGTCCCACTCGTGCTGCCGCCCATGGCCGCTGAGATTGGCGTGGGCATCATCATGCTCCTGGCCTTGCCCGCAACAGCCCGCCGACTGCACGACACGGGCCACAGCGAGTGGTGGGTCATCGTGAGCTGGGCACTGAACATCGTGCTGAGCATCTACCTGGTGCAGTGCGGCTTCATTGACGAGCTGCAGAGCGTCAATGCCGACCCCATGAAGGCTGTATCCAAACTGAGCATGCCCGTCATGGGCATAGGCGGTCTGGTGCTGGCCGTCACGTCGTTCGCCACGTTCATCTTCTGCCTCATCGACAGCAATCCGCAGGCCAACAAGTATGGCGAATCGCCGAAGTACGAAGTGGTGGAAGAGAACGACGCCCTTTAGCAGGAAAACAACTTGATTTGCAGAGGAAAACAACTTGATTTGCTGCGCAAAACAACTGAATTTGCTGAGGAAAACAACTTATTCTCGTCAGCAAATTCAGTTGTTTTGTTGTCAGGAAACGATCACTTGTGCTCACGGCAGAAGCGGTCGCCGAGGCTGTAGCCTTCGTCATAGAGGCGCTGCAGCTTCTGCACGTCTTTTTCTATGCGGTCTACCTCCAGCGGACGCTCGGGACGGATGCAGGCCAGGCGACCCTCGCTTTCGAGGCGCTCGACGAGTTCAAGCTGGCGGTTGTAGGCCTCCAGGCGGCGGCTCAGCGCCACGCGCAAGCGCGGATAGTCGCGATAGATGAAATGAGGTAACTTGCGGTCGTGGCCCGTCTTGCGATAGCCACGGTTGCGGGTGAGGATGACGACGTTACGCTCGTAGCCCTGACTGATGGCTCGCTCCACGGGAATAGAGTCAACGATGCCGCCGTCGAGCATCGGCTTGCCGTCGACCTGCACGATTTTGCTGACGTAGGGCAGCGAGCTCGATGCCTGCACGATGTCGAGCGCACGCTTCGGGTCATGGCGTTCCGAGAGATATTCGGCCTGCCCCGTCTGGCAGTTGGTCACAACCATTTCGTAGACCGTCGGACTATGGAAGAACGTATCGAAGTCGAAGGGGAACAACTCGTTGGGCAAGCGGTCATAGAGCAGGTCGGGATCGAAGATGCAGCCTTTTGTCAGCAGGTTGCGCAAACTGATGTAGTCGTATTTCTCCATCATGTCGATGTTCGAATAGCGCGCGCGTCCGGGCTGTCGACTGACGTACGACATGCCGTTGCAGGCACCCGCCGACACCGCCACGATGTAGGGGAACTCCACGCCATGCTTCATGAAGGCATCGAGCACCCCGCTCGTGAAGACGCCGCGCATGCCGCCCCCTTCAAGCACCAGACCTGTTTTGTTATCAATCTTCATCATCCTGATATGGGAAAAATTTGGTTGCAAAGATAATAAAAAGCGAACACCGACGAAAGAAACTGCCCGCTTTTTATTGGGAAAAAGACACTCCCGTTCTTTTTTCGGACAAAGATTTGGAAAAACAAAGCATGTTGGCAAAAAAGTATTACATATCACATATATATCACAACAAAACGGATAATCTTTAACTTCTTTAACGTCATTATTTGTAATATATTGCTTAAAATTGTTACCTTTGTACCCAAATAGACCAAATGCAGCTTCAATATGTTTAGCAAAGAAACTTACATACAGCGCCGTAACGAGCTGAAACGGCTTGTGGGCGAGGGTGTCATCGTATTGTTCGGCAATAACGAGTCGCCCAATAACTATCCAAATAATGCCTATTATCCGTTCCGTCAGGACTCGTCGTTCCTGTATTACTTCGGACAGCAGCGCGACGGACTGGTGGGCGTCATCGACATCGACAACGACCGTGAATGCCTCATCGGCGACGACATCGACATCGAGGATATCGTGTGGTACGGCTCCGTGGAGAGCGTCAGCGACCTGGCAGCCCAGGTGGGCGTGGCGCAGTCGGCTCCGATGGCTCAGCTGAAGACCATCTGCGACGAGGCCCGCGCGAAAGGCCGCACCATCCACTTCCTGCCGCCCTATCGCCACGACATCAAGATTCAGATCATGGACCTGCTGGGCCTGCATCCCTCGGAGCAGAAGAAGGCTGCCTCGATGAAACTCATCATGGCAGTCGTGAAAATGCGCTCGGCCAAGACGCAGGAGGAAATTGAGGAACTGGAGCGCGCCGCCGAAATCGGCTACATGATGCACACGACGGCTATGCGCCTGATCAAGCCCGGCGTCACCGAGAAATACATTGCCGGACAGGTGGACGGCATCGCCCATTCGTACGGTGCTCAGGTGAGCTTTGCCACCATCTTCTCGCAGCACGGCGAGATCATGCACGGTGCTCCGTCGCTGCGCCCGCTGGAGGCCGGACGCCTGGCCCTGTGCGACTGCGGTGCCGAGACTGTGAACAACTACTGCTCCGACAACACCCGCACGATGCCCGTCAGCGGCAAGTACACGCAGCGCCAGCTCGACATCTATTCGATTGTTGAGGACTGCCACGACTTGGTCTTGAACG
>OCVV011359281.1_pt1 | contig 30666 bp, 29 predicted proteins | sample 1539721 | NCBI WGS metagenome assembly OCVV01 (sample SAMN02144230, study PRJEB22623) | gut metagenome | biome: sheep rumen | host: Ovis aries | place: New Zealand | reverse complement strand
CCATACTTGCGAAGTTCCTGCAAGAACTCGTAAGATGGAACCATATGAAAGCGAAAGATGGAATAGTCATCGTTGCGCTCAATCTCCTCTTGTGAGTAATGGAGCGGTAGTGTGCGCAGGTAGTTGGCTTGCATGGCATCGATACAGATCTCGATAACCTCCGGCTCCTCATCCATGCCGGTAACTCCGTACGTATTCTTGAAATACGCTTCTGCATTGAAGTCCTTCGGCAACTTGTATTTCTGCTTGGTCGGTTCAATAGCGTGAACACGATCGAGAGAGTAAATCATCGCCTTATCAAGACCGGGAGAGTACGCAAGCATATACCAGCGTTGCTTGAACACCTTGAGACAATATGGTTCAACGATGAAAGTTGCCGGTTTTTGACGCGTGAAACTCTGGTACGTCATTTCAATAGCGGTTTTATCACGCATCGCTTCAATGATCGGTGTTAAGAACTTTTCTCCAGACGGTACAGGCTCAAATAAAATCCGGTCTAATAGTTCCTCGCTATCTTTAAGCAGATTATTAACAGACATAAGGTTCAGGGCGCGCATACGCAAGTCACTGCCGCGTAAGTCGGCTGCTTCCTCAATGTAATACTCGTTATTACCATTACATTTGATTTTGATGCCGAAAAGTTCCTCTACAGTAGCTTTCCAACGGTGGAAATTACTTTCAGGGATATTATCCTGCTTGTAGACGTTGGCAGAAGCGTTTACCCATTTCTCGTCTATCGCGGCTCGTGATATAGGACCGCGAGCGATAGTATTTACCAGCCAAATATAGCTCTTAAAGAGATACGGCCTTGATGACTTCTGATTTGTTTTCGTTTCCATGTGCGTTACGATTTTTCGGCTGCAAAATTACTGCTCCAAACTCCCACAAACTGAAAGAGTGTGCAAATTTATAGATTTTTTTTCAAATATGCAAGTTTTTCTTCCTAATTCGTCCAGAATTGCGCATTTTGAAACAAAAATGCCCTCGTTAGGTATTGGAAGTCCCGAACTTCGTTCGTTCCTTCCTCCTTAGCGAGTATGAAGATTTATAACCGTAATTTAGTGCAAATTTGCACCAAAATGCGGATAAATATTTGCATAATTCAAAAAAAAGCTGTATCTTTGCAAGAAAATTCAATAAATCATGGAAGATCGTACGGCTCTTAGAAGTGAAAAAAACAAGGCAGGAGTAGAATCCAACGGCATTATTTTGACAATTGATAATTGACAATTGATAATTGACAATTGTGATATGTATCCTAAATTAAAGAATCGCGCGTGGCGCGTAGTGAAAAGTGAGAATATCCTGCATCTCGGACCATGGCTGTCCGTCCGGCAGGAGTGTGTGGAACTGCCTTCCGGCAAGCAGATCCCGACGTGGTTTGTGATGGAGTTTCCCAATTGGGTGAACGTCATCGCTATCACCAAAGACGGAAAGATGGTGATGGAGGACCAATACCGCCATGCCTTGGGAGAAACCCATTATGAGATCGTGGCGGGTGTCATAGACCCCGGTGAGACGCCTTTGGAGGCCGCCAAAAGGGAACTGAGTGAAGAAACAGGTTACGAGGGCGGCGAATGGAGACTTTTTATGACCCTTTCCCCGAACCCCACAAACCATAACAACCTCTCTTACACGTTCTTGGCTACCGGTGTGGAGAAAGTGCGGGAACAGCATCAGGAGGCAACCGAAGATATCCATGTCGATATCATGGAGCCGGAACAGGTCTTGGAGATGTTGCGTGACGGAGAGATCATCCAAGCCCTTCATGCCGCTCCTCTTTGGAGATACTTCGCAGAAGTAAATCGTTCGAGCGAAGCGAGATAAGACATATTTCGCAGAAAAAGGGTGTGTCTGTTCGTGACACACCCTTTTTCAATTCACAATTCTTAGCCGAGGCGTTCGAGTTCGACGGTGAAATGCCGCATGAGCGGGGCTTCTTTGGTTATTTTGAGACCCCGTGAGATCGTTTCACGACGGTCATAGACGTTCTTCAGAGCCGCCGCAATGACGTCCATATGGTTATTGGTATAGACGCGGCGAGGGATGCACAGACGCACAAAATCCAACCCTCCGAAACGGTTCTCGCGGGTGACCGGGTCGCGGTCGGCGAGGATATAGCCTATCTCGCACGCCCGGATACCGGCTTCGAGGTACAACTCGCAGGTCAGGGTCTGCGCCGGGAACTCCTCTTTGGGAACGCGGTCAAGCACTTTGTCGGCATCGACGAAGATAGCGTGACCGCCCGCCGGACGTTGATAAGGAATACCGTACTCATCCAGTTTGTCGGCAAGGTATTGCACCTGGCGGATCCGTGTATCCAGCATGTCAAACTCGGTGTTCTCCATCAGTCCCACCGCTAACGCCGCCATGTCGCGACCGTTCATACCGCCATATGTGATGAACCCCTCGAACGGGATGCAGAACTGCTTGCAGCCTTCGTACCATTCGGCTTTGTTGGTGGCGATGAATCCTCCCATATTGACCAGACCGTCTTTCTTGGCGGACATCGTCATCGAATCCACATAAGAGAACATCTCTTTCGCTATCTCCTTGATGCTCTTGTCGGCATAGCCCGGCTCGCGGGTCTTGATGAAATAGGCGTTCTCCGCAAAGCGCGCGGAGTCCATGTTCACCGCCACACCGTATTGGTGGCAAAGCTCGCAGGTCGCCTTGATATTCGCCATGGAAACCGGCTGTCCGCCCACGGTGTTATTCGTTACTGTCAGTACCATAAACGGCACATTTCCTTTGTTTTCACGCAGTACTTTCTCCAATTTCTCAAGCGACACATTGCCCTTGAACGGTGCTTCCAACTGCGTGTCCTTCGCTTCGTCGCAGGTCACATCGACCGCGAACGCTTTGCGTGCCTCGATATGTCCCTTGGTGGTGTCGAAATGTGCGTTGCCCGGAATCACCTGTCCTTCTTTGACGAGATAAGAGAACAGGACGTTCTCCGCCGCGCGACCCTGATGGGTCGGAATGACATAGTAGAAACAGGTGAGAGCCGTAACGACCTCTTTGAACTCAAAGAAAGAGCGTGCGCCCGAATAGCTCTCGTCGCCCGTCATCATTGCCGCCCATTGGCGGTCGGACATGGAGCCTGTTCCGGAGTCGGTAAGAAGGTCGATGTACACTTGCTCCGAACGGAGCATAAAGACATTGTTCTTCGCCTCGCGAAGCCAATTCTCACGTTCTTCACGCGTGGATTTGCGGATAGGTTCTACCATCTTGATTTTCCACGATTCAGCAAAAGGAAGTTTCATATTGGGTATAGTTTTAAGGTTTTCGGGTGCAAATTTACTACATTTTTTGCACATATGCAAATATTCAGGCATTTTTTTTGAAAAATATTTGCATATGTGAAAAATTTATAGTACTTTTGTACCCGAAATAGAAATCGTGGAAAACAATCATTATTTAACGTTAAATATTTATTAAAAATCAATCAAACTTTATGTGGTTAAAAGATTCATCTATCGGCCGTAAATTCGTTATGGCCCTGAGTGGAGCGGCATTGGTATTCTTCCTGCAGTTTCACGGTTGTATGAACCTTGCGCTGGTATTCAGCGAGGAGGCTTACAATGCCATCTGCCGTTTCCTCGGCGCTAACTGGTACGCAGTAATCGGTTCTTTGGGTATTGCGTTCTTAGTGTTGGTTCATTTCTGCTATGGTCTGTATCTGACCGTTCAGAACCGTGCAGCGCGCGGAAACGACCGTTACGCAGTGACGGACAAGAAAAAAGGCGTTACCTGGGAGAGTGAGAACATGCTCGTATTGGGCTTCACCATCCTTGGTTTCCTGTGCTTGCACCTCTACAATTTCTGGTACAAAATGCAGTTTGCAGAGTTGACCGGCATCGAGACCGGTGCTTTCGACCCGCAGAACGGTGCCGCTTATGTTAAGGCGTTGTTCACCGAGCCGGTTTGGGGTCAAGTGTATTGCGTGCTCTACCTCCTTTGGCTCGTTGTGCTCTGGTTGCACCTTAATCACGGTGTGGGTTCGGCTATGACCTCTATGGGCTTCAATAACCTCAAATGGCAAAAACGCGTTGAGGTGATCAGTACCGTTATGGCTACTCTCGTTGTACTGCCGTTCACGGTTGTAGTTCTGTATTACCTTGGTATGGGAATTGCTATGCTGTAATTGTGAATTTTGAATTGTAAATTGTAAATTGTAAGGAATTATGGCAAATAAAGAAGAGATATTAGATGCTGCGAAGAAAGTAGCAGTAAAGGCAGCTGAGGCAGCGCTGGACGTTGCCGGCAAAGTGCTGGACAAAGCCGCTGAGGCTTTAGAGGATGCCAAAGAAGCACAGCAAGCAGAGGCTCCGAAAGCAGAAGCACCGAAAGCAGAGGCTAAACCGGCCGCCAAGAAAGAGGCGAAAGTGATCACCCCGAAGGACGCAAAAATCCCGGAGGGACCGCTGGAGCTCAAGTGGACGAACTACAAGAACCACCAGAAACTCGTTAACCCCGCTAACAAACGTCGTCTGGACGTGATCGTTGTGGGAACAGGTCTGGCAGGTGCATCGGCAGCTGCATCGCTGGCAGAGATGGGCTTCAACGTGCTCAACTTCTGTATTCAGGACAGCCCGCGCCGTGCGCACTCGATTGCTGCACAAGGCGGTATCAACGCTGCCAAGAACTACCAGAACGACGGCGACTCCGTATATCGTCTCTACTACGATACGATCAAAGGTGGTGACTACCGTGCCCGCGAAGCAAACGTATATCGTCTGGCTGAGGTTTCCAATAACATCATCGACCAGTGCGTGGCACAAGGTGTTCCTTTCGCCCGTGAGTACGGAGGTCTGCTGGACAACCGTTCTTTCGGTGGCGCACAGGTAAGCCGTACGTTCTATGCCAAAGGTCAGACCGGTCAGCAGTTGCTGCTCGGCGCATACAGCGCTCTGAGCCGCCAGATCGGTAAGGGCAAAGTGAAGATGTACACCCGTTATGAGATGTTGGATATTGTGATGATTGCTGACGAGAACGGCGAGAAACGTGCGCGTGGTATCATCGCCCGCAACCTCGTTACCGGTCGCATCGAGCGCTTCTTTGCGCACGCTGTCGTAGTGGGCTCCGGCGGATACGGAAACACGTTCTTCCTCTCCACCAACGCGATGGCTTCCAACGGTTCGGCTGCTATGCAGATGTACCGTCACGGCGCATATTTCGCTAACCCCTGCTACGCACAGATCCACCCGACCTGTATTCCGAAGCACGGCGATTTCCAGAGTAAGCTGACGCTGATGTCCGAGTCGCTCCGTAACGACGGACGTATCTGGGTACCGAAGAAATTAGAGGATGCCAAACTGCTGCAAGCAGGCAAGATCAAAGGCCGTGACATTCCGGAGGAGGATCGTGATTACTATCTGGAGCGCCGCTATCCGGCATTCGGTAACCTCGTTCCGCGTGATGTAGCTTCCCGCGCTGCTAAAGAGCGTTGCGACAAAGGCTATGGTGTGAACAACACCGGTCTCGCTGTGTTCCTCGATTTCAGCGATGCTATTCAGCGTCTGGGCAAGGACGTAGTGGCACAGAAATACGGCAACCTCTTCCAAATGTATGAGAAGATCGTGGACGAGAACCCGTATGAGAACCCGATGATGATCTTCCCGGCTATCCACTATACGATGGGAGGTATCTGGGTAGATTATGAGCTCCAGACATCCGTCAAGGGTCTGTTCTGTATCGGTGAGGCAAACTTCTCCGACCACGGAGCAAACCGTCTCGGTGCTTCGGCATTGATGCAGGGTCTTGCAGATGGTTACTTTGTATTGCCTTATACGATCCAGAACTACCTCGCAGACCAGATCGGCGTACCGCGTATGAGTACTGACCTGCCGGAGTTCGCAGAAGCAGAGAAAGCCGTACAAGAGAAAATCAACAAACTTATGGCGATCCAAGGCAAGCGTTCCGTAGATTCGATCCACAAAGAGCTCGGTCTCATCATGTGGGATTTCGTGGGTATGGGTCGTACCGCTGAGGGCTTGAAGGAAGGTATCAAGAAGATCGACGCCATCAAGAAAGAGTTCTGGACCAATGTTTATATTCCGGGTGAGGCTAACAGCCTGAATAACGAGCTGGAGAAAGCACTCCGTTTGGCAGACTTCATTGAGATCGGCCGTCTGATGGCGGTAGATGCACTCCATCGTGAGGAGAGTTGCGGTGGTCACTTCCGCGAGGAATACCAGACACCGGAAGGCGAGGCACTCCGTCAGGACGACAAGTTCTCGTATGTCGGCTGCTGGAAATATACCGGCGAAGACAGCGAGCCCGAACTCATCAAAGAGCCGCTTGATTACGAGTTTACCGAGAGAAAGACCCGTAACTATAAGAACTAATTCGTAATTTTTAATTTTTAATTCGTAATTATATTTATGGATCAATACATTGATATTAAGGTTCGTGTTTGGAGACAAGCAGGACCCAAAGCACAAGGTCATTTTGAGACCTATGAGCTGAAACACGTCTTCCAAGGTGCCTCGTTCCTGGAGATGATTGATATTCTCAACGAGCAACTCGTTGCAGAGCACAAAGACCCCGTTACCTATGATCACGACTGCCGTGAGGGTATCTGCGGAATGTGCTCGATGTACGTGAACGGTCACCCTCACGGACCAGACAGCGCGATCACCACTTGCCAGCTGCATATGCGTAAGTTCAAAGACGGCGAGACGATCACGGTAGAGCCTTGGCGTAGCCGTGCGTTCCCGGTAATAAAAGACCTGATGGTGGACCGTGGCGCATACGACAAGATCATGCAAGCCGGCGGCTTCGTATCGGTTAACACCGGCGGTGTGCCCGATGCCAACGCAATTCCTATTCCGAAGCCGGTAGCAGACGAGGCAATGGATGCAGCGAGCTGTATCGGTTGCGGTGCATGTGCTGCGGCTTGTAAGAACGGTTCGGCTATGCTCTTCGTGTCTGCCAAGGTGAGCCAGCTCGCTCTCCTGCCGCAAGGTAAGGTAGAAGCAGCTGCTCGCGCGAAAGCGATGGTGGCTAAGATGGATGAGCTCGGTTTCGGTAACTGTACGAACACCGGCGCTTGCGCTGCTGAGTGCCCGAAATCCGTTAGCCTTGCTAATATCGCACGCTTGAACCGCGAGTTCTTGTGCGCTAAGTTCCAAGACTAAGGAAGTACAAAGGTACAAAGTACAATGTACAAAGTAATCGCTCAGGGGCGGATGATACCGCCCCTGATGCACTAAAATAATGGAAGAATGAAAAAGTTTTTTGTTGTCATCGTGCTGTTGGAAACAGTGCTCTCATTCGGGAGTGCCGTTTTCGCCATCAAGCCCGCGCCGGATTTGGGAGATCCGCGTATCATTGTGTTAGCACACAATCTTCAAAACTATTATATCAACTACAGCGAGTCGGAGCGACCTTCCTATCATGATGAAGCGGGTTTGGCGAAGAAGACTCAGCGAATTGTAGAAATGATGTTAGCTTCGAACGCAGACATCTTTGCATTCTGCGAGGTGGAAGCGAAACCTGTCTCGCTGCAACACTTGGTGGACGAACTGAACGACCGGGTAGATAGCACGGCTTATGCGGCTGTGGCGGACGAGATCAACGTGCAGACTGATTCGTATGACAACGCCATCAAAGCGGGATTTATCTATCGCATTGCAACCGTAGAGCCTTATGGCTCCAATTATTCCGCCACTTCAATCACCTATTACAAAAATGTGATGCGCATTCAGGCTTGGACAGAGAAAGCTACGGGAGAAAGGTTCACTCTTTCAATGAACCATTTTAAAGCAAAGTCCGATGCCGCGTCTGTTGCCAAACGGGTAGAGAATGCAACGTGGCTTGTAAATGGTTTGAACTCTTATCGCGTCAAAGATCCTGATATTCTGATTATGGGTGATCTGAATGCCGAAATGGATGAAGAGTGCATTTCAGTTATTCAAAACAAGGGATATGAGGAACAGTTGCTCCGCTTTGACAAGGATGCGTATTCGTACATCTATCGGAATAACTACGAACTGATCGATCATGCTTTCGCCAATTCCACGATGGCGGAACAGATCACCGGCGCGGCTGTTTGGCATACCAATACGTCCGTCTATTCGTCAAGCCGTTATTCCGACCATGATGCTGTTTTGGTAGGTTTGCGTTTGGGCAAAGATGAACCGATCGAACACGGAGATGCGGTTGAAACGGTCACGGTTTCAGACCCGCAGGCACAAAAAATACTCCGCCAAGGACAACTCATCATCATCCGTGGCGGAGCGGAATATACCGTTACCGGTCAGCGTCTCAATTAACGGACGCGTCTGCCGGTCAGGTCGTACATCGAGTTATCGCGAAGGATATACAACTGTCCTTCGCGTATTATTTTGCCCGTTTTCGTAGCGGAAGGTACCAAGTCGATACCTGTTACCTCGCCGGCTTTGAGCACAAAGCATATTTGCGAGATCTGTGTTCCGGTACTTGCGGAGCGCTGGATAGTGAATGATTTGGCTTTTGCAGGAGCGTTTAACGTTACGTTCTCTTTGCTGCTGCTTGCTATCTCATATTTGGTGTTAGCCTCGCTATTCCAATGGTATGCAACGGTGTTCTTGGTTGCTGCCCAATTCGGGATCGTTACATCGAACGTAACGGACTGGATCGTGACGTTATAGTTCGAGAAATCAAAGGTGATGTAGTCGTTGTTCGAACCCATATTCAGGTATCCTTGTTTCCAACCGCTGGATGTGTGATTGAAAGAAGTGGACAAGAGAACATTCTTGAAATCCATAGGAATCCCGTCGTTCCCGGTGCTCGGCTCTTCGCCTAAACCGAGGTTGATGCAGCAATCACCGGAAGGGGTCTCACCTCCTTCTCCTCCTTCGCCTCCTTCAGAATCGCAGGAGGATGATACCTCTGCGGTGTTCGTTACGGTCAGTGTAGCACCTGCTCCGCAGGAAGAGTTGGTGATGTGGCTTTTGGCGGTGGCTGCGGTCATGATGTCGTACCTGTAACTCGGCGCAGAAACAGAACCGCTGTTGGAGGGCAAGTTACCCGTACATTGAACAAATTTGCACGCATTTGTGCTACCGCTAAATTCGCTCCAGATGCCTTTGGCACTATTGGCTTTCCCCGCAAAGGTGCATCCCTCGAAATAGCATTTAGCATTCTCGGGTCCGACATAATAGTCGGCAACTGAGCTGTTCCAGTAGCAGTTCAGAAAATGGAGCTCGCAGTTGCGGCAACGGGTCATACGTTGTTTGCATCCTTCGTCCCACCAGCAGAAAGCATACGTGATGTTATACGTGCCATCAGCGGGTTTGTCGCTGCTGCCCGAGCCGACGAGGTTGGAGAAGCGGTGGTCGTCCGCTCCTCCCGAACCGCCGGCTTTAGGCTCTTTGAGGTAACGGAAACGACACCATGTTACCGTAATATTGTCCGATGTGCCTTTGATATCGAAGTTACCGTCACAGCCGTCCTGAAAATCGCAGTGATCGACCCATACATTTGTGGCTTTGTCGAGACAGAGGTTATCCCAGCCGTCACAGTCGTATGCACCGGGACCCTCAAAGGTCAAATTGCGCAGAAGGAGGTTACTGCCCTTCAGATACAGAATACCCGAGTTGTCCTTGTTCTGCTGGGCAGAGATCAGTTTCTTGCCCGGCAATGCCATGATGGTCAAGTTCGACTTGTCCGTACTGATGTGGTTGGTAACGGTGATGTTCCGGGTGATGAGAATTACTCGGTTGCTTTTGCTCAGAGCGGAGATCAGTTCGCTTTCGCCGGTTACTTCGATAGGTGTAGCATCGCCGCCTCCGGTCACGTTTGTGCCCGCGTTGCCCCATGATGAGGTCGCGCAATAATTGACGGCGGAAAGTTGCCATGTAATCGCACATAGTGCGCATAACATATGGAATCGTTTCATTTTTTGTTGTTTTTAATATTGTTTTGGTATTGAATCGCTTATGATAACTGTTGCCATTTGGCGAGGGCGGATTCTTCTTTGGCGGTCATTTGGACTTTTGTTTCCGGGGTTTTGTCTCCTTGGCCGGTGAGATGAAGGACGCCGTGGATGATGATCCGGAGGAGTTCGTGGTCAAAGGAGGTCTCCACCATCTCCGCATTCGAACGTACCGTGTCAAGGGAAATGAAGATGTCTCCGTTCAAAGTGGACGGAGTGGAGTAGTCAAAGGTGATGACATCCGTGTAATAATCATGCCCGAGGAACTGCCGGTTGACCTCTAATTCGCGCTCGTCGGAGCAGAAGATATAGTTGATATTCCCCACCGCGAAGCCATAGTCGGCGGCTACCGACTTGATCCACCGACTAACCTTGCGCTCATCCAACACAGGCATTTCAATGCTATCCGTTGTAAATCGTATCATATATAGTTATATTTTATCCCTAAAAAACCAGCATCCTACATCAGAAATCTCGCACTTACCGCGCACTTATCACGCACTTATCACGCACTAATTTTTGCTCTTCACACCTTTAGTATTATATACTATGTATATAATACCCGCATGTTGGCACTTTTTCTATCCAAAGAACACCGGTGCGATGGCAAAAGCGGTTACGACTCCCGCCAAATCCGCCAACAAACAGCACGCCACGGCATGCCGTGTGTCTTTGATGTTGACCGAGCCGAAATAGACCGCCAAGACATAAAAGGTGGTGTCCGTAGTGCCCTGAAGGATACAGCAGAGTCTTCCGACGAGGCTGTCCGCTCCGTGTGTGGTCATAGCTTCGAGCATGAGTCCTCGTGCACCGCCGCCACTAAGCGGTTTCATCAAGGCGGTAGGCACGGCTCCTGCCAAATCGGGGTTGATGCCGCAGGCTTCGAAACACCAAGCGATGCCGCTCTCCAGCAGGTTCATCGCTCCCGAGGCGCGGAACATGCCCACTGCTACGAGGATAGCGATGAGGTAAGGAATGATACCTATAGCCGTTTGGAAGCCGCCCTTTGCGCCGTCGATAAAGGCGTCATAGACATTGATGCGTTTGCTCATGGCTTGCAGGATAAACCAGCAAATGACGCCCAGGAGGATGATCGCCGCGCCCGCTGCGGAGACGGTAGAGAGAGCTTTTGCAGAAAGCAAAGTAGCGCCCCAAACCATCAGTCCCACCAACGCCGTCAAGCCGATGATCGTACCCAATACCACCGGGTCTTTCATTCTGATTTTTTGCGCGATACAGACGCTGATCAGTCCCACGAGGGTAGCAGCATATGTGGCGATGAGTATCGGCAGGAACACATCTGCGGGGTTTTCAGCGCCCAATTGTGCGCGGTACGCCATGATGGTAGTGGGGATCAGCGTCAAACCCGAAGCACCCAACACCACAAACATGATCATCGCATTCGAGGCTTTTGTTTTGTCGGTGTTCAGTTCCTGCAATTCGCCCATCGCTTTGAGCCCCATCGGCGTAGCGGCATTGTCTAAGCCTAACATGTTCGCGGCGATATTCATCAGCATCGAGCCGAAGACAGGATGCCCTTTCGGTATTTCCGGGAAGATGCGGCTGAAGAAGGGATTGATGGCTTTTCCCAACGTGTGTACCGCTCCGGCTTGTTCGCCGATCCGCATAATTCCCGTCCACAATGAGAGCACGCCGGTGAGACCTAACGAGAGCTCAAAACCCGTTTTGGCACTATCGAAAGTAGAATTGAGAATCGTGGAGAAAATATCCACGTTTCCATACGCGACGGCTTGCACTAAACCCATCAAAACCGCCAATAAAATGAGAAAAATCCAAATATAATTCAAAATCATGCTACAAAAGTACACTTTTTTTTGCATATATGCAAATTTTTTCGTAAATTTGCACACTAAATGGCAAAAAATACTAAAATCCATAGAATTTTGGCTTTTCTGAGGCACCGTTTTACGTCTTGGAACACGACCGGCGAGGGTATTCATTCCCCGTATCTTTTTTACCTTGTGCGTTTCATTTTGCGCGATGAGAATACGTTCTATTCGTTTCGTGAGATAGAACGTCGAAGAGCGCTTATGTTGTGCTCGGAAGAAGAGATGGAGGTGGTGGATTTCGGTTCAGCAGGTTCACCGGAAGGCAAACGTGTCCGTCGCCGTGTATGCGACATTGCGAAAACCCATTTGGAACGACCCAAAGTGGCGCAAGTGCTGTTCCGCATCGTGCATTTCCTCGGACAAAACGAAAAACGCCCCTTGGAAATAATCGAGTTAGGAACATCGTTGGGAATCACGACGGCTTATTTGGCAATGCCGAGTAGTAAAAACCGTGTCATGACGTTAGAGGGCAGCGAGGCTGTTCTGCAAAAAGCACAGAGCAACTGGAAAGCACTCAAATTAGAGAATATCCAATGGGCGCAGGGAAACATTGACGACACCTTATATATATACGCGCGCGAGGGGCTCGATTTGGCGTATGTGGATGCAAACCACACGTATGAGGCTACCAAGCGCTACGTGGATTATCTTCTGCCTCGGATGAACGAGAAGGGAATTATCGCCATAGATGATATCCATTATTCGGAGGAGATGGAACGCGCATGGCAGGAAATCCAACAAAATCCGCGCGTTACCACAAGCATGGATTTATACGATTTGGGCTTGCTTTTTGTGGATCCTCATTACCTGAAAAGACACTATAAGATACGGATATGAAGACCCCTCCAACTCCCCTAAAGGGGAGAGACAAATGACAAATTTCGACAAGCGAAAATCTTGATAATTATGGCTATTTATACCAAAACAGGAGACAAAGGCGAAACATCGTTAGCCAGCGGGCGGCGTGTTTCCAAAACGGACGTGCGCATAGAGGCGTACGGGACCGTGGATGAACTCAACAGCTGGATAGGAGCTATCCGTGCGCAATTGGATGATGCGCGTTTCAGGGAGCAAAACGAGCAGTTAGAGTGGATTCAAAACAAACTTTTCAACCTCGGGGCGGCACTGAGCGAGGCAGAGGGCGAATGGATCACGGAGGCGGATGTGCAGACCCTCGAACAGTGGATTGATGCGATGCAAAAAGTGCTTCCGCAACCCAAATCGTTCCTCCTTCCGGTGGGTTCAGAGGTCGTTTGCAGGTGTCAAATCAGCCGCACAATTTGCCGTCGTGCGGAGCGCCGGATGATCGATGCAAAGAGCCCTTCCGAACTACTCCGCTTTGTGAACCGTTTAAGCGACTTTTTATTCGTTTTAGGGCGATATTTTGCCTTTCAACGTGGAGAAATTGAGGAAAAATGGAGAAAAATGTAAGAAAATATGCAAAAAACTTGCATGAATTGATTTTTTTTTGTACTTTTGCACGATATTTTGAAAAATTATGCCCGAAAGGGTCTGTTTTGCTATTGGATAAACTATGTATTGGACACTTGAATTAGCATCAAAATTGGAGGATGCTCCATGGCCGGCAACGAAGGATGAGTTATTGGACTATGCGAACCGAATAGGTGCGCCGTCCGAGGTTATAGAGAATTTAAATGAGTTGGAAGGAGACGATGAAGACCAGTACGAAAGTATTTTGGATCTTTGGCCCGATTATCCGACGCAAGATGAAGATTTCTTCTTTAATGAAGAAGAGTATTAAGTTGAAACGGCATATTGTACTTTTTGCGGGCTTGTTGTGTCTGGCGCATGCGTATGCGCAGTTCGATCCGCAAATGGGTCAATATATGTATTTGCCGACGGCGTATAATCCCGCAGCGGTGGGAGAAGGCGACCTGATGAAAGTGGCGGGTATGCACCGAATGCAGTATATCGGAATTACCAATGCCCCGATGAGCACATGGTTCAGTTTCAGTTCGCCGTTTGTGATAGGCAAAACGAGCCACGGAGCCGGTGTGCGATTCCTGAATGACCGCTTTGGTTTGTTCACAAATCAGTCGTTATACGCGCAATACGCGTACAGGCATAAAATAGGCAACGGGTATCTGTGCGCGGGAGTAGATCTGGGATTTGCAAATGTCGGATTTCACGGCGACTCGATCAATTTGAGCAAAATGGGCGATGATTATCATGAGGCGAGTGATGACGCTGTGCCGACAGGCAGTAAAACGGACATGAAGTTCGATATGGGTCTGGGTCTCTACTACAGCACTCCCGTGTGGTGGGTGGGCGCAAGTTACAGCCATCTGCTGCAGCCTAAAATGGACTGGAGCGAAGGGACAGACGGAACCAAGAAGGAGATGCGTATAGGTGGCACAATGTATATTACCGGCGGTTACCATTTCCGGCTCAAAGACGCCAAAGAATGGATGTTAAGCCCGAGCGCGATGGTGATGACGGATTTCAGGAGCTGGGATGTAAACATGACCCTGATGTGCGACTACAAAGACCGTTACCGGTGGGGATTAGGTTACCGGATAGCAGGAAGCGTCAATATATTGTTAGGCGTAGATATTATCTCCGGTCTGCAATTAGGCTACACCTGCGAGATAGCGACCAACTCCTTGATGAAGGAAAGCTTTGGAAGTCACGAATTATATCTGGCATACGGATTTGATATCCTGAAGCCCAAAAGAACGAATAAATATAAATCAATACGATACTTGTAAGTATGAAAGTAACAAAACTTTTGCCAATTGTAGTATTGGCGGCAGTAGTAATGGTTAGCTGCAACCCGCCGGCAGGTGAGCTTGTCGGCTCAAGAAAATCCACGGATTTCAAAGAGGCTAACCCTTATGGAATGCTGTTTATCAAGAAAGGTGCCTTCATGATGGGTGCTAACACGCAGTCAGCTGTTTTTGAGCAACCGGACAACATCATTATGGTAACTGTGGATGCGTTCTGGATGGATGAGACAGAGATCACGAACAACGAGTACCACCAATTTGTGGATTACGTACGCGACTCTATCGCATTGACCAACCTCGTAGCCGCGGGATTGATGGACTATGCTATTCAATCCAAAGACGAGGATTTCGATGAGGAACATTTCCATCTTAACTGGCGTCGCAAAGTGCCTTGGGGCAGCAAGGAGGAAGATGTTGTGGATGCTCTGTCGTCCCTGTACTACTCAGACGGTACTTTCCGTACGAATTTCCTTCACTACCGTTATAACTGGATGAACATGGATCAAGCCCTGCCGCAACGTAATAAATTCGACGTGGCTACCAGTTCTTATCCTCCCGGAGCGACAGCTCGTGTGGATACCTTCTGGGTAACCGAGGCCGGCGAGATCAAGGACTCGACGATTTATCGTCCGTTGCGCGAGCCGAAGGATCTGATAACCGAGAAGATCATCTGTATCTATCCGGATACGCTCGTTTGGGCACGTGATTTCCAATTCTCGTACAATGACCCGTTGCTGCACATGTATTTCAGCCACCCGGGTTATTCCGAATATCCTGTTGTGGGTGTTACGTGGGAGCAGGCGCATGCATTCTGCAACTGGCGTACCAAGTACTTCAACCAGTATTCTTCCATGGAGGCTAACGAGTATCGTCTGCCGACGGAGGCTCAATGGGAGTATGCCGCTCGTGGCGGTAGAAAGATGGCTATGTATCCGTGGGGTAGCAACTATGCCCGCGATTACAAAGGCTGTTTCTTCGCGAACTTCAAGCCCTTCCGCGGTTCTTACAACGATGATACCGGTACTACCACTATGCGTGTAGCGCAGTTCCGTCCGAACGATTTCGGTCTGTACGACATGGCAGGAAACGTAGCAGAATGGACCAACTCGGCTTATCAGAGCGCTGCCAATACGCATATCCATGACCTTAATCCGGACTATAGCTACATGGCTCGCAAAGCCGATCCGGATATTTTGAAACGCAAGGTTGTCAAAGGTGGTAGCTGGAAAGATATCAGTTACTTCATGCAATGCGGCGTGCGCACGTACGAATATCAATATGAGAGCCGTCCGTATATCGGCTTCCGTTGCGTACGCGCTTATATAGGTGAATAATTATTAACAATATAAATAGAAAACATAAAATTTAAATACTATTATGGCTACAGAAAATGCTACTAAAAAAGGATTTGGTGCAAGATTCATGAGTTGGTATGAGTCATACCAAGGCAAAAAAGTTGTGGGTATGGTTTACTCTCTCGGTGCATCCGTCGTTATTGTTGGTGCTTTGTTTAAGATTCTCCACTTGCCCGGTGCATCTCAAATGTTGTTCGCCGGTATGTTAACAGAGGCACTCCTCTTTGCAATCGGTTGTTTGGATAAACCACACCCGGAGTTCCACTGGGAGGAAGTGTTCCCGCAATTGGTAGATTTGCATACCGTTTCTGCAGAAGAAGCAAGTCACGTACAAACTATCGCTCGTCCGAACTTAGCAGCCGCTACCGGCGGTGCTCCTGCTGTTGCAGCTGCTCCTGTAGCTGCCGCAAGTGCAAGCACTCCTTCTGCGAAAGCTCCGGCTCTCAAAGATGAAGACTTCCAAGCTCTCAAGGACGGTATCGCTGATTTGGCCAAGACCGCTTCGCAGTTCAGCGAGTTAGGCAAAGTGGCTCAATCCGGTGTTAAACTGAATGAGAAATTAGCTGCAGCAGAAGTTGCTACTTCCGAATATGCTGCCAAATTGGCGAATGCAGGTATCGCTACCGACGGTTTGGCACAAGCTGCTAACGGACTTTCCGGCGCTTACAACCAAGTTGGCGCAGATATGAAGAGCGTGGCAGACGAGACTAAGGCCTTCAAAGCAGGTGTAGAGCAGGTTGGTAAGAATGTAGCTGCGCTCAATAGCGTTTATGAGCTGCAACTCCAGACCCTCAATGCACAGGTAGAGGCTCAAAAGAACGCTACCGCAGCTACGAAAGAGGCGGCAGAGGCGCAAGTGGCTTTCGCTGCAAGCACCAAACAGTTGCAAAAACAAGTGGCTGACCTCAATGGCATCTATGGAAGCATGCTGAACGCATTGGCTTAATACAAGAAACAAAATCATAATACGAAATAAATAAACTAATTCCGTATGAGTGGAGCAAAGAACTGTCCGGAAACCCCGAGACAGAAAATGATAGGAATGATGTACTTGGTGCTCACCGCCATGTTGGCGTTGAACGTAAGTGCGGATATCCTGGGCGGTTTTGCGCTGGTTGGTAATAGTTTGCGGTCTTCCATCTCGGCTTCGCATCTTCGAAACGAGAAATTGTATCGCGAATTCCAACAGGCCAATGCCGATAACCCCGAAAAGACCCATGAGTGGTACGAGAAAGCACTGGAAGTGCAACATCGTGCAGACTCTTTGTATAACTATATTCAGGATTTCAAAGATCATATTATCGTCTTAGCCGATGGTCAGAAAGAGGTAGATGCACGTGTAGCTGCCGGCGAGAAACCAGAGGAGCATATCGGTGCAAACGATAACTTGGATGTAACCGGTCAATATGCAATCACAGAGGGTAATGGCTTGATTCTGAAAGATTTTATTGCGTACTATCGTGACTACGTTGCCGAGTTGGTAGAGTCAGATGTTGCTTTGCGCAGTTCTATTGAGCAGAACTTGGCAACCGCACGTGGTTATAACGCACATGCTAAAGACTCCTGCGACTGGGAAATAGCTGTGTTTGAGATGATGCCTGTGGGTGCATCCATCACTATTTTGACCAAGTTGCAGAACGATGTCCGTGTAACAGAAGGTCAGGTGGTGCAATACCTTATGGATCGTACGGACGCGGGTGACCTGCGCGTGAACAAATTGAGCGCGTATGTGATTCCGAAGTCCAGTTATGTTATCCGTGGCGGTAAATATAGCGCTCAGATCATCCTCGCGGCAGTGGACTCTACCCAAACACCGGAGTACTATGTAGAAGGTCAGCGTCTGGGCGAGCATGGTATCTACGAGGTGCCGGCTTCTTCTGTGGGACTTAAGAAATACTCGGGTTGGATTGCTTATCAGGATCCTTCTACCGGAGAGATGCAGAACTTGCCTTTCTCCAGTGAGTATAGTGTGGGTGAACCGGCTGTGACTATCTCCAATAATGACCTCAACATTATGTACCGTAAGTATCCGAACAAGTTCTCGATCTCGGTACCGGGTGTGTCGAACGATAAGCTGAAAGTCAGTGTAACCGGTGCACAGGTTAAGCAGCAAGGCGGATTGTGGATTATCGAACCGGGCGAAACGGCAAAAACGGTAACGATTAACGTGTCTGCAGAACTCGATGGTAAGATGCAACCCATGGGTAGCCGTGATTATCGTGTGAAGATGCTGCCGCCTCCAAGTGCTTATTTCAGCGTGCGTGACCGAGAATACCCGACGGGTAACATCGCGGCAAGTGCATTGTCAAATGCTTCGGGTACAATCATCGCTTCGTATGGTCCTGACGGACTATTGGACGTGCCGTTCAAAGTAACTTCCTTTATCGCCTTCATCGGAGGCCGTTCCTCGGACTCGAAGGGCAACAAGTTCACCCATGAGCAATTGGCACAAATCGGCAAACTGAAAAAAGGCGGTATGGTCATCCTGCAGAATATCAAGGCCGTTAGCCCGACAGGTCAGGAATTAACCCTTTCCCCGCTTGTATTAACAGTGAACTAATAATACATCATTATGATAAAGAAATTTAGTATTGTTGTATGTTTGATGCTTGGCGTAGTTGCTGCTCAGGCCCAGCATCAGGTTATCTCCTTCTTTGACGAAGTGGGTACTGCGCGCATTCAGACCGAAGAGTTCTCTCAGGCACATGACACGATTGTCATGGTGGATCACCGTCTGGACGATATCATCTGGTCGAGATACGTGTACCGCATCATTGATATGCGTTACAAACAGAACTATCAGCTCTATTTCCCGACCAAGGTGGATGATCCGGACTATCGGAATCTGTTCAAGGTGATTGTGGATGCGGTAGTGGATGGTTTGGAGATTTATCCGAAGAACCCCGAAACCATCAAGCCGGATTTCAAGACAACTGCTCCGTTTACCAAAGTGCAGATCCCGCGTGATGCTATGATGGTTGTGGACCAGACGGAAGACCACTCTGATGATGATGAGTTCTATAACATTGCTACTTCGCGTGCCATGTTGGTGAACTATGACAGTGTGGCGGATGTGATGTCGTTGCAACCTTTCTCCTTCGAGTCGGTTGTTCGTAACCAATTGAAGTATTTGATTCAAGAGATTGTTTTCTTTGACAAACACACCTCTCGTCTCCATACCAAGATCATGGCGATCGCTCCGTTGCATCCGGTTCTGATCTCTACGCAGGATAGCACCAAGGTGATGTCTTCTTTGCGCGAGTCTATTATGTTCTGGATCCCGTTTGATCATCTGCGTCCGTATCTGGCTATGCAGTATGTTATCCCGAACCGCAACGAGACCAAACGTGTGACCTTCGACGAGTTCTTCCAGAAACGTCTCTTTACATCCTATATCGTAGGAGAAGGTAATATGTACAACCGCTGGATTCCTGATTATTCGGGCACACCGACTCAAATCAAGAAAGAGCAAGAGCGTATTGCTACGGAATTACTGAACTTTGAGCAAGATCTCTGGGAATATTAATGGCTAAACATCGCTTTCGGAATTCCTATTTGACTTCCGCCGTCAGCGTATCGCTGGTGTTGTGCCTTATAGGCTTGGAATGTGTGCTCCTGCTATCGGCAGGAGCGCTTGTTACGCGCATGCGCGAGAACATGACCATTACGGCTGTCCTTTCGCCCGATGCGGATAGCACCCAGTGTGCCCGTCTGGAGACGATCTTGCAACTCGGTAACCGGTATAGCAGTTTTACGTATGTCTCGAAGGAACAAGCCCTGCAGGAGCATATTTCTTCGCTCGGCGAAGATCCCACAGCGTTCTTAGGCTATAACCCCCTTTCTGCCAGTTATGAGATTCATCCGACGGATGCCTATAGTCATCCGGATAGTTTGGACATCATCGCATCCGACCTCAAGTCGCTTCCCTATGTGACCGATGTTATCTACCCGCGGGACTTGGCGGATCTGATGAGCAGCAATGTACATGAGTTTTCTCTCATTTTGTTGGTTGTGGCGTTAGTGCTGCTCTTGGTTTCCATGGTGCTCATCGTGAATACGATCCGTCTCCAGATCTATTCCAAACGCTTCATCATCAACACGATGACCCTCGTCGGGGCTACCTCTTGGGTAACGCGCCGGCCTTTCGTGTTGCGGAATATGATGATGGGTCTGCTGGCAGGTATCTTTGCCTTGGCGGTACTCAGCGGTGTGGTTTATTATGTCGAGTTCAAATTAGGGCTTCTCTTGTTCCCGCTGACGTGGCAGAACATTGCTTTTGTTTCTGTGATCGTGCTTAGCTCAGGTCTCATAATCACCCTCTTTGCATCCCTTATCGCTACCGGGCGTTACATCCGCATGGATAATAACTCCTTGTACGAAATTTAATTACTGAAAACTGAATTGTTATGAAAACTTTACCAAAACTCAACCTCATCCTGATGGCTGTCTCGGTGATCATCATCGTGCTGGGATTTGCGCTCATGGCGGGCGAACCGTCCAGCGAGGTGTATAACCCGGACATTTTCTCTTTCCGCCGTATTACCGTCGGTCCGATGATCTCGCTCTTCGGATTTGTTTGTATGATTTTTGCAATTTTATTCCGCGGTAAGAAGAAATGACTTGGTTAGAAGCTTTGATATTGGGTATTGTGCAGGGACTGACGGAGTTCCTGCCAGTTTCTTCGTCCGGTCATTTGGAGATCGGACAAACTCTTCTGGGCACTGCCGGCGAGGAGAATTTGACGTTTGCTATTATCGTTCATGCGGCAACGGTGTGCTCCACACTCGTCATTCTCTGGAATGAAGTGGCAAAACTCTTCCGCGGTACGTTCACTACGCTCCGTTGGAACGAGGAGAAAGACTATGTGGCGAAGATCTTTGTCTCCATGATCCCGGTTTTTGTAATCGGCATGTTCTTCAAAGATCAGGTAGAGGCGTTCTTCGGCAACGGACTCTTGTTAGTCGGTATATGCCTCTTAATCACAGCCTGCCTCTTGGCGCTGAGCGAGTGGTTGCAAAAGAAACGTCAGTCCGCCGGACATGAGGTCACGTATAAGGACGCTTTCATCATCGGTCTGGCGCAAGCTTGTGCCGTGTTGCCGGGACTCAGCCGTTCAGGTACTACTATCGCTACGGGCCTCCTATGCGGCGTCAAGAAAGAGAGCGTGGCGCAGTTCTCCTTCCTCATGGTGCTTATTCCTATCATGGGAGAAGCGTTCCTTGATCTGCTCAAACTGCTGCAAGGCGAACTGACCAACGATCTCGGACTCGCGCCGGCTATCGTCGGTTTCATCGCAGCGTTCGTCACCGGCTGTTTCGCATGCCGTTTCATGATCGAGATCGTGCGCCGTCAACGTTTGGTTTGGTTTGCGCTCTATTGCGCTATTGTCGGATCGGTTACTATCATCGCAACTCTCTGCTGATATGTGGGATTTTGAACAAGGAGAGATACTCGCTTTTGATAAACCGCTCCGTTGGACCTCTTTCGACCTGGTGGCTAAAGTGCGCTACAACCTCTGCCGCAAGTTGGGAACCAAGAAACTGAAAGTCGGACATTCCGGCACGCTCGATCCCCTGGCGACAGGCGTGGTGATCATCTGTACGGGCAAGAAAACCAAACTCATCGAGCAACTCCAATACGACGTCAAGGAGTATATTGCTACTCTGCAATTAGGCGCCACAACACCCTCCTATGACCTCGAGAAAGAGATCGATCAGACTTACCCCACGGAGCACATCACCCGTGAACTGATCGACCAGACTATTCCGCTCTTTCTGGGCGAACAATGGCAAGTGCCGCCGATGTTCTCCGCCGTGCAGATCAACGGCAAAAGAGCGTACCAGCTTGCACGCAAAGGCGAATCGGTCGAACTAAAACCCAAACTGCTCAAAATAGATGAGATAGAGGTGCTTGCTTTCGACGAGGCAACGATGCAACTCACCATCCGCGTCGTATGTTCAAAAGGAACGTACATCCGCGCGCTCGCACGGGATATCGGCGAAAAACTCAACTCCGGCGCACATCTCATCGCTCTGCGAAGAACACGGGTCGGAGACATTAAGGTCGAAGATTGTATGACCATTGACGGATTTTTAGAACAACTGCAAAATATAGAATATGTACAAATCAAATGATATGCGTCTCAGCCAGTTCAGATTCAAACTGCCTGAGGAACTGATAGCTCAATACCCTGCCTCCTATCGTGACGAGGCGCGTTTGATGGTGCTTCATCGCACTACGGGAGAGGTTGAGCATGTAACTATGCCGGAACTTGTCAACTATTTCGACGAGGGAGACCTCTTCGTCTTCAATGACACCAAGGTCTTTCCGGCGCGTTTGTGGGGACACAAGGAGAAAACGAATGCCCTCATCGAGGTCTTCCTTCTCCGCGAACTGAACCATCGAAGCCGTTATTGGGATGTGTTGGTCGAGCCCGCACGTAAGATCCGTATCGGTAATAAACTGACCTTCGAGGACGATCCAGCTATCGTGGCGGAAGTGATTGATAACACCACCAGCCGCGGACGTACTTTCCGTTTTCTGACCGACTATGACAACGAGGAGTTCGTGCCGCGTCTCTATGCCTTGGGGGAAGCGCCGCTGCCGTACTACATCAAACGCCCGATGAGCGAGAAAACGCTTGCTGAGTACCAGGAAATCTTCCATGACCAGCCTGTCAAGGAAATGGATACAGAGCGTTACCAATCGATCTTCGCTGACAAAGTGGGAGCAGTTGCTGCCCCGGCTTCCTGTCTGCATTTCTCCAAACAACTGCTCAAACGAATGGAGATCCGCGGTATTGAAACAACGTGCATGACCAGCCACGTCTCGCTTGGTATCTTCAAAGAGATCGACGTCGAGGACTTGACCAAGAACAAGATGGAGTCCGAGCAGATCATCCTGCCCGAAGCGATGTCCAATGCGGTGAACAAAGCCCATATGGACGGCAAACGGGTATGCGCCGTGGGAACGGAGATCATGCGCGCCATGGAAACCGTGGTCGGAACAAACGGACTGCTCAAGCCCTTTGACGGATGGACCAATAAGTTCATCTTCCCGCCTTATCATTTCACTTCCGCGAACGCTTTCTTCACCAATTTCTATATGCCGCAATCCAGCCAGCTACTCATGGTCGCTGCTTTCGCCGGATACGAAGAGACGATGCACGCGTACGAAGTGGCGGTACAAGAAGGATACCATTTTGGAGACTACGGAGATGCAATGTTAATCGTGGACTAATGAACGTCAGAATAGAACCATCTTGGCAACGCGTACTGCAACCGGAGTTTGACAAACCCTATTTCGAACTCCTCACTCAATATGTGCGTGCCCAATATAAGACCTGCCGCTGTTTTCCGCCGGCTGGTCTTATTTTTAACGCCTTTGACTCGTGTCCCTTTGACAAGGTGCGTGTCGTCATCATCGGTCAGGACCCCTATCACGAGCCCGGACAAGCTATGGGACTCTCGTTCTCTGTCCCCGAAGGCGTGCAAATACCCCCTTCGCTCGCGAATATATATAAGGAGATCCACCGTGACCTCGGTACGCCTATTCCTGCGTCGGGTGATCTTCGCCGCTGGGCGGAGCAGGGAGTGCTGCTTCTCAACGCAACCCTCACCGTCGAAGCCCACAAAGCCGGAAGTCACCAGGGAAAAGGCTGGGAGGAACTGACTGATGCAGCTATAGCTGCACTCAATAAGGAGCGCGAACACCTCGTTTTTATGCTCTGGGGGTCGTACGCACAGCGAAAAGGGCAGTTCATCGACCGAAAGAAACATCTGGTCCTGCAGACTTCGCATCCTTCGCCACTTTCCGTCTATCGCGGATTCGATGGCTGCGGACATTTCTCCGCCGCCAACAATTATCTGATCAAAAACGGACTCGAGCCTATTAAATGGTAACGGTTTAACAGTTTAACAATTTAACATTTTAACGGAATGTCGAAGACATTACTTCTTATTGATGCTTACGCGATGATTTTTCGCGCATACTACGCTTTTATCAAAGCGCCTCGGATGAATAGTAAAGGAGAGAACACTTCCGCTATTTTCGGCTTTGCCGTAACGTTGGAAGACCTCGTCAAGAAGATCAACCCGACTCATATCGGTGTGGCGTTTGACCCTGCCGGGGGTACCTTCCGTCATGAGGCGTACGAGCAATATAAAGCCCAGCGGCCGGAAACGCCGGAGGACATCCGCAAAGCCGTTCCGGTTATCAAAAACCTCCTCGCGGCCATGAATATCCCTGTCCTCGAAGTGCCGGGCTTTGAAGCCGATGATGTTATCGGTACGCTTGCCAAACAAGGCGAACAAGCCGGTTTTGAAGTCTATATGGCTACTCCGGACAAGGACTACGGGCAGCTTGTCTCGAATCGCATCTTCATGTATCGCCCGCGGCACACAGGCGGATTTGAACTCATGGGTCCCAAGGAGGTGTGCGAGAAATACGATATCAAACATCAGACTCAGATCATCGACCTGCTTGGACTGATGGGTGATGCCAGCGATAATATCCCCGGATGCAAAGGAGTCGGAGAAAAAACGGCGGTCGCTCTCTTGCGCCAGTTCGGTACGATCGAATACATGCTCAAACATACCGATGAGATCAAAGGCGCTTTGCGTACCAAAGTGGAGACACAGGAGGAGGAAATCAAGTTCTCCCGCTTCTTGGCGACAATCAGAACCGACGTTCCAATCACTTTGGACGAACCGCTTCTTGCCAAGAAAGAGCCGAACATCGAAGCCCTCACAGCCCTCTATCGCGAGCTCGAGTTCAACACCCTTCTCAAAAAACTCGGTCCCTCTCCCCTGAATCCGCCAAGTTTGGCGGAAAAACCCGCTCCTAAAAAGTCGAAACCTGCCTATCTCTCACAACTCGACCTCTTCGCTTCACCCGAAGAAGAACCAATGACCAATGACCAATCACCAATCACCAATGACACGATCGAGAATCGATTGTGTCAATACCTCCTCAACCCCGAAGTAGCCTTCAACCCGTACAAAGAGCCCGATTGGAATGCCCTCAAAGCGGATCAAGCTCTTTGGAAACTGTACAACGAAGTGGAACTGCCTTTGGTCGATGTGTTGCGCGACATGGAAGCCGCAGGTGTGCGTATTGACGTGGACAAACTGCGGCAAGCAGAAACAGTCCTCTCCGCCGAACTGAACGAAATCGAGCAAAAGATCTACGACCTCGCAGGCACTACCTTCAACATCAACAGCCCCAAGCAAGTCGGAGAACTGCTCTTTGACAAACTGCAACTCGACCCGAAAGCCAAAAAATCCAAAACCGGACAATATTCCACTTCAGAGGAAGTGCTGCTCGCCATTAAGGAGAAGCACCCTGTTGTCGGTCTGATCCTCGAATATAGAGCCTTGAGCAAATTGATCACAACGTATATTTCTGCGCTTCCGGGCTATATTGCCGCGGATGGAAAAATCCATACAACGTATAACCAAACCGTCACAGCCACAGGCCGTCTCTCCTCTTCGAACCCGAATCTGCAGAACTTGCCGATTCGTTCCGAGCGCGGGCGATTCATTCGTGAAGCGGTTATTCCCGACGACGGCTGTCTCTTCCTCTCCGCCGACTACAGCCAGATAGAACTCCGGCTCATGGCGCATTTCAGCCAGGACGAGCACCTTCTTGCGGCTTTCCGCAACGGACAAGACATTCACGCTGCAACCGCTGCGAAGATCTTCGGCATACCCCTCGACCAAGTTACCAAAGACCAGCGTCGCCAAGCCAAGACCGCCAATTTCGGCATCATATATGGCATCTCCGCTTTCGGTCTTTCCCAACAACTCGATTGCTCCCGCACGGAAGCCAAACAACTCATTGACGATTACTTTGCCGCCTTCCCGCGCGTAATTGAATATATTGAGTCGCAAAAAGAGCTCGCACGCCAAAATGGCTATGCGGAGACCCTTTTTGGTCGCAAGCGTTACCTGCCGGACATTCATTCCCAGAATGCGACCGTCCGTTCCTTCGCGGAACGCAATGCCGTCAATGCCCCGATTCAGGGAACCGCCGCTGACATCATCAAAATAGCTATGGTCTCCATCCATCGCCGCTTCAAAGAAGAGAATCTGCAAGCTCAGATGATCATGCAGGTCCATGATGAACTCAACTTCAACGTGCCTGCTGCAGAAGTGGATCGTGTCCGCGAGATCGTCGTCTCCGAGATGCAGAATGCCGTCCAACTTTCCGTTCCGCTCATCGCCGAATGTGGTGTCGGTCACAACTGGCTCGAAGCCCACTAACGGTTTAACAATTAAACAATTTAGCGATGATAAAATTATCCATAATTTTACTCATCCGAGTATTATGCATCGGAAACTCCTTTTCTTGGGATGCGGTAGAGCAGGAACTCGTACCGCTTTGCGACGCGAAAGGCATAGAAATCGAAGTCCACAACCTCTATTATGGCGGCTGTTCATTGCAGCAACATGCTGAGTTTCTGTTCAAAGACACCGCTGCATACTCCCACCGTGTTTGCTCCAACGCTTCTCCCTCCTTCCAGGAGAGGGCAGGGGAGGGCTTTCGTCTGGTCAAAGATACTGTTTCTCTTCGCCAAGCGCTCCGTGACGGCAAGTACGATTTCATCTCTCTCCAGCAGGCGAGCCACGATTCCGGTATCAAAGCCTCATATGAACCCTGGCTCTCGCTCCTTATCGACACCGTACTCGCTTATCAGCCTCAAACCCAACTTTGTTGGATGCAAACATGGGCATACAGCCGAGATGCCAAACATCCCGCTTATCCCCGTTATCATTCCTCTCAAACCGAAATGTGGGATTCTATTCAATCTTGTACGCGCTACGTCCAACAAATCCTCAATGAGAAAATAAAGTCTATAAAGAATGATAATTCTCAATACTCAATTGTCAATTATCAATTAATTCCGTGTGGCGCTGCCATCCAACTGGCACGCCAAACGAAATTAGGTGATTCCCTCTGTCGCGATGGTTATCATCTCAATTACGTCTATGGTCGTTATACAGCGTCTTGTGTTTGGTATGAAATTATCACTGGAAACGACGTTCGCCGCAACCCTTACAAAAATCCTCAAATGACCGCTCAACAACGCCATTTGACACAAAAATCTGCTCATAAAGCAGTAAAAAATGCTCAAAAACACCACTAAATGCGTTTTTTTTGCATTTTTTTGCCAAAAAATTTGGTCATGTCAAAAAAAAGCAGTACCTTTGCACTCGCTTTTGAAAAAGACCACTTGTTAGTCACGAAAAAAGCATCTACCTGGTGCGGTAGTTCAGTTGGTTAGAATACCGGCCTGTCACGCCGTAGGTCGCGAGTTCGAGTCTCGTCCGCACCGCAAAAAGGAGTCGCAAATGTGACTCTTTTTTTGTGCGACGGACTTGAATCGCGCGAGTTCTTATCTCACATAGTTCGAACGATTATTGCTTCCAGCAATTTTCGAGTCTCGTCCGCACCGCAAAAACGAATCCTTTTGGGTTCGTCTTTTGTTTTAGTGCAGAGATCGAATCTCGCGAATACTAAATTCACTTGCTCGCGAGAACTCTCACGACGATGTTAGCGAATTGATACACCAAGCAAAAGCACGTGCGAGGCGGAGATGCGGAGTAACAAAATGACCTCCCTTTTCCCAAACGAGCGTGCAATGGTCGGGACCTATTGTGCGTTGCAGATGATCATATTCACAGCGGATGTTATTACCCACCAGTGCAATAGCTTTGTTCTTTGTGATCTCTTCACGGTCGCCGAGACTGAGATAGACATAGCGTGCATACACCTCATGTGCATCAGAAAAACCTTTCCAAGCCACTATCCACAGCGACGGAGATGCAGCTGCTATAGCATCAAAGCACTCCGCTTTGCAGACTGCCCAACGTGCGAACAAACCTGCCAAAGAATATCCGCCTAACACAATCGGTAACTTGCCGTAGTGTTCAAATAAATACGGCATCAGTTGCTCCGTAATAAAGCCCAATGTCTCAAAAGCATGGTCTCCAACCGATTTGCGCGGAGAGATATTCGGGTCATGCCACGGCGTTAGTTCTTCTTTCCAATCGCTTATCGCAAAGCCCGCAAAGACAAACGGCACATGAACCGCCTCTTTGATTGCCTCTATCTCCGCATCCAACGTAGCATTCTCATGCTCACCCACCGGCTGAATGAGCAGCACTTGCGGCTGCTCGTCTGCGTAAATGACGCATTTCTTGCCTGCTATGTCCGAAAGGATCTTTGTCATTTATGTGCTCTCACCAACTCGATTGCCTCTTTGCCGCTCAGGTGGTCTATCTCCATGCAGAGGACTGCCACACGAGTATGGCTGATGCCGCCGGGCATAGCGACCGACTTGCCAATCTCGTGCTGCAAACCCGCATGGTCGCCGGGATTGTATTTCTCGCCCAAGAGACGCAGACCGTGGATCAGTTCTTCCTTACTTTCTTGCCGGTAAATCCGCCCAAAAGCAATCACGCTGCGGAAATAAGAAGTGTACTCATCGGGATGTATCTCGTCCTGATCGATAATCGTGAACGAGCACTTGTCTTCCTTGGCAATGGCATCCAACTTATGCCCCTCAACCGCCGAATGGAAATACAATTTCCCCTCTGCATAGACAAAACTCATCGGCACGCCATACGGATAGCCGCCATCGCCTAAGACGGACAGCACTCCGGCTGTGGCATTTCTCAAAATCTTCTCGCACTCCTCTTTCGGGAGTTCTTGCCGTTTCCGGCGCATTGGTCTAAATTCCATAGCTATAAAATCTGCTTTGCGATGACCGCGCATGCCTCGGCATCGGCGAGGGCATGGTGGTGGTTCGTCATTTCGTAGCCGCAATAGCCGGCAATGATATCCAAGTTATGATGTCCCTCCGGCCAGACCTTGCGCGAACGGAGCAAGGTGCATTCGAACGCATAGTCCGGATAAACGATGTCGTACGCACGGAACACTGCCTTCAGGCAATTCTCGTCAAAGGCTTTGTTGTGCGCTACGAACGGCACTTCGCCGTCCTCGATATACGGGAAGTACTCATGCACCTTCTTCACCGCCTCCGCCCACACGTCGGGAAACTCCGGCGCGTTATTGGTGTCGTCGAAATGCAAGCCGTTCACTTCGCTGCAACGCGCGTTGTAGTAGTTCGGCACCGGACGGATGAGCGAGTAGTAGTTATCCACTATCTCGCCGCCCTTGACGATAACCAACCCCACCGAACAAACGCTTGACTGCGCGAAGTTCGCCGTCTCAAAATCTATGGCTACGAAATTATCCATTGCTCTTCATGTATTCCTTCTGAGCCATTATTTCATCCGGTTGCTGTCCGTCATGGGCATGCCATGCGCAGGCGGTGATTTGCATATCTGAGAACAAAGCCGTGAACGACGATTCTTCCGGCGAACAGGCATAGATACCGAAACGTATTTCTCCTGTTCCTAAGTGCATGTGGCAGATGCGCATCTGGCTGAAATGTACGCCGTCCGTAGAATTCTCGATGCAATAATCGTCCTCCCGCCGCGAGAAGCGGTACCACATCGTTTTTACATCCGCAGGGATAGCGGTAGTAGCCCAATCCGAGTAGCCGCCGTTGGTGACCTCCGAACCGAGGTGTTGGAACTGCCCGTTCTCATACTCCACGGACGCTTTGAGCCAGTTCTCGCTGTCGAGGTACATCACAATACCGCACTGGTCGAACCGATGGTGGCTCTGCGAAAAGTCGGTCTTGACGACAAACGAAAAGAACCGCTCACTTGTCCTCATCTGCAAAACTGGCGCATTGTCATTCCTGAAGTGGTAGTACGTCCGCTGCCAGAGGTCGGTATGCGGTTTAGTGGTGACGGCAATCACACCGTCTTTCTCTTCTACTCTCGCGGGCTCACGCGTCCAGCGCATTTGATTATATATCTCATCAAAAGTCATAATCTGCTACATCTTTAGGCACTTCTAAAAATTCCGCGAATATATGCGTGCAATGATGGCGCCGCTGATATTATGCCAGACGCTGAATACTGCGCCCGGAATGGTGGCTAATGGAAAAGCGGCAAAATGCATCACAGCCAGCGAGGTCGCCAAACCGGAGTTCTGCATACCGACTTCTATACTGAGTGCCACACTCTTGGGCCGTTGCAGACGCAACAGGCGTCCGACCAGATAGCCTATGCCGAGTCCGAGCAGGTTGTGGAGCATCACTACGAGCACCACAAGAAAACCTGCACTCAAAAGCCGGTCGGCATTGTGTGACACAACAATGCCTACGGTAAGTGCTACGGCGAGTGACGAGAACGCCGGCAGGTAAGGCGTAACGCGTTGTGTGATTTTAGGGACGAAGCGTTGGCATAATAGCCCGCAGACGATGGGAAGAATAACTATATATACGATACTCAATAGCATTCCTGATGCATGCACATCGACCATCGTGCCTGCCAACAGCCAGACGAGGAGCGGCGTCAATAGCGGTGCCAGTAAGGTAGATGCAGCGGTCATGCCTACAGAAAGAGCAAGGTCGCCTTTCGCCAGATAGGTGATCACATTCGATGCGGTTCCTCCGGGACAGCAGCCTACGAGGATGACACCTATCGCCAGTTCTTGCGGAAGAGAGAAAACCTGTGTCAGTCCCCATGCCAGAAACGGCATGACGGTAAACTGCGTGAGACAACCGATGAGGATATCTTTCGGACGGCTCAGTACAATTCGCAAGTCCTGCGCCGTGAGTGTCAATCCCATGCCGAACATGATGATACCTAACATTGGATTGATGACCCATGTGCCTATCCACGCGAGTGAAGAAGGCACAATGAGACTTATTG
>OCVV011358276.1_pt1 | contig 30699 bp, 25 predicted proteins | sample 1539721 | NCBI WGS metagenome assembly OCVV01 (sample SAMN02144230, study PRJEB22623) | gut metagenome | biome: sheep rumen | host: Ovis aries | place: New Zealand | reverse complement strand
GTATCAATTCCTTCTGGATTTTGATACATTATATGAGAGGATGACGGACTTAGAGAAAAAGCAGTTCATGAGGACGTTCATCGAGAGCATTGAAATGTATCCGGAAAAGAAGGACAACGAAAGTGACAAGGTGCCTGTCCCCTTGTCACATATAAAGGTTAGAGGCTTATGAAGAATAGAGAATATTTTTTACCATTTATTATGCTTGCGATTTTTGAGACTGTAGCAGTGACGTTATGGCTTACGAAGGACAATCTGTTTTATTTATTCAATTTTAGTTATATCGGTATTTCGGTTTCGCTTGGTGTCTTTCTGTTTATCAGAAAATACAAGTATGCAAGACGGATAGTGCAGCTATTGGTGGGGCTCTATATGCTTATTTATCTGGGGATTATCTGCAATGAAAATATGCAGATCGAGGGATTCTGGTATTATCTGTTTACGGGAGTTTTTGAAGCGGCAACTATACACTATGCTGTTGCCAAAATATTCGGACCTTTGATCTTTGGAAGAGGCTGGTGCGGATATGCCTGCTGGACAGCAATGGTACTGGACTTCCTGCCTTACAAGATTCCGGCACATCCAAGAAAAAAGATCGGATGGATAAGGTACATCACCTTTGCGGTATCTTTGATATTTGTGGCGGCGCTATTTCTGGCAAAGGTGGGAAATATAGAACGTATCATGTTCTGGGCGTTTATTCTGGGAAATGCTATATACTATGGCGTTGGCATTGCTCTGGCGGTTAAATTTAAAGATAATAGAGCATTTTGCAAATATATCTGTCCGATAACGGTATTCCTGAAGCCTATGAGTTATTTTTCGATTATTCGTGTGAAGTGCGATAAAGAAAAATGTATATCCTGCGGAAAGTGTAAAAGGGTATGCCCGATGAATGTAGATGTTACTGATAATTCAAGAAAAAGAGAAAATGGTACAGAGTGCATTTTATGTATGGAATGTGTCAGAAATTGTCCCAAGGATGCACTATAACATATAGTTAGAGTTACAGGCGGCGATTAATCTTAAGAGGTTATCGCCGCTTTTTCAGTTAAGAATTATTTAAGGAATGGAGAAGAAACAGATTAAGACTTTCGGAGGGCTTTGCTATATATTAATATCAGCGGGAACGATAAGACCTAGAAACAAATGGTTTAAATAGAAAGGATAAAAATAAAATGGAAAATAAAGTAGAAAATAAAATAGAAAAGAAAGAGATATTAACTGTTAAGGATTTATCCAAGACATTTTCAAATGAGTCGGTACAGCAGCATGTACTTAAAAATCTGAATCTAAGTATATATAAAGGTGATTTTACTGTAGTTATGGGAAACTCCGGATCGGGTAAGAGTACACTACTTTATGCACTTAGCGGAATGGACAGACCAACTCTGGGGACTATAACCTATAACGTTAAGGATAAGCTGGAGAAGAAATGCAGAAAGACAAATGGTGGTGAAGGAGTCGAAATATCAAAGTTCAGTAACGACTGCCTGGCACTCTTCAGAAGAAACCATTGTGGATTTGTTTTCCAGCAGAATTATCTAAATGACAGTATGAGTGCACTGGACAATATAATGGTGTGCGGTCTGCTTAAGACAAAGGATAGAAAGGCTCTGGCCGAGAGGAGTAAGGAGCTGCTGGAAAGAGTAGAGATAACCTCGCAGGACTGGGGCAAGTTTCCAACCCAGTTATCCGGAGGACAGCAGCAGAGAGTCGCTGTTGTAAGAGGAGTTATCAATCAGCCGGAGATTCTTTTTGCAGATGAACCGACAGGGGCACTTAATTCACAGAATACAACCAATGTACTGGATATACTGAGTGATTTGAATAATCAGGGACAGAGTATAGTGATGGTTACACATACAGTAAAAGCAGCGGAGCGGGGCAACAGGATTATATATCTGGCTGACGGTATTATCTCGGATGAGTGTGATCTGGGACCATATATGGGCGATTATAAGGATGAGGCGAATCCAAACCGTGAAGTGGCATTGGAAAGACATAGAAAACTGAAGAATTTCCTTAGTGAACAGGGATGGTAGATATCAAGGTCCGGAAAGCAGATTAAGTAACCGGAGGAGATCGACAGCCACAGGCTGTAAGGAGGCAAAATGTATAAATTATTCGTAATAGCAAAAAATAATATAAAGAAGCAGAAGGGAGATATGATTATCTTTTGCATCATAACCACTATAGTTACCCTGATGCTTTTTATATCGGTATCTATTCTTTCGGGAATCAGCGCGGCTTATCAGAACCGGTTTGATGAAGTAAATGGACCGCATTTTATAGCTGCTGTATTCGATAATGATGCCAGTCTTCGCAGTCTTAGAAAGGCATTTGAAGATAATGGCATAACAGATTATGAAGAAACAGAAGTGCTTAGCTTTGATGCCAGATACAAAAATAAAAAAGATAAGGATTATCAAACCTATGAATTCATGGTTGAGAGCTCATCAGCCAATCCCAGAATACTGGATGTTTTTCCGGAAGATATGGATTTGAAAAAAAACGAGGTTCTGCTGCCATTTCATTTGAAGGGATCGTTTGATGTTGGTGATACCCTGCAGCTAGAGCTGGGTGATAAGATACGTGAACTGAAGGTCGCAGGTTATTCGGAAAATCCGTGGTTTTGTTCAACGCTTTCCCTTGGAATCTACTACATCTACGTAAATGAGGATACATATAAAGCTCTGGCAGGAGAGGATACAGGAACTATCCCGTCACCGGTTTATAAGAATATTCTATTTAAAGGTATTCTCAGTGATGAAAAGCTGGAAAATGCTGATATGGATGAGATAGAAATGAATATAATTGAAAGCTTCGAAAAGCTGATAAATAAAGAGGAGAAGACCGGATCTTCTGAAATGTATAAGATTTATAATAATGCTAACTGGGATCTTATCGGATGGGGAAATGGAATGCTTCCAAGTATCGTTACTTCAATCATACTTGTTTTCGCAATCATACTTCTGACTATTTCATTAATTGTTATATCATTTAGCATAAGTAATTTCATCCAAAGAAATATAAAAAATACCGGAATCCTTGAAGCAAGTGGATATACGGTTAAAGAACTGAGGGGTGCTCTGACCTTCCAGATAATGCTTATATCGCTGATAGGCATAATAGCAGGTATTTTAATAGGTATAGTAGCAGGATCAAATTTCTATGTATTATTCAGTCCGATGCTTGGACTTACATTTAAACAGAATGTAAATGTTGTCGTAGCATTTGCCGTAGGTTTATCACTTTTAATGGTTAACTTTATAACAGTCAGAATGTTAAGCCGTAAGTATAAGAAGATAACTGTGCTGGACGCGCTCAGAGGTGGAATTAATACACATAGTTTTAAGAAAAACTTCTTCTCATTTGAAAAAACCGGACTTCCGATACCTATAGTATTATCCCTTAAGGATACATTTGGAAATCCCGGAAAGAATATAGCGCTTGCAGTGATTATAGCATTCTTGGTAATGACATGTATTACAGGCTTTGGTCTGGTTGAGAATTTTAGTGTAAATCCTGAGGGCACAATTAAGGTTATGGGCCTGGATGTTGGAGATCTTGAAGTGAGTGGCGAGTCTGGATATGCGGAGGATCTGAGGAAGGTTGACGGGGTGGAAAATGTACTTACAGAGATAGTACTGGAGCCTGTGCTGGAATATAAGGGTGTCAGTGGTAAATACTTTACAACTGCTCATGATGATGAAAAATATTCGAAGAAGCTTGTAGTTGTGGAAGGACGCTATGCCGAGAAAGCTAATGAGGTGATGATCACCAGTGCAGTAGCTGATGAAGTGGGAGCAAAGATTGGTGATGTTGTGACTATTAAGGTAGGAGAAAAAAGCGAAGATTTTATCATTACAGGATTTAATCAGAGGCTCATGAGTGCCGGTAAAAATATTTCTATAACCATAGAGGGGGCAAAAAGACTTGGGATTGACACAAGCTATTCGGACTACTATATAACAGCAAAGGATGGAGTTTCTTTCAGTGAATTAAAGAAAAATGTTGAAGCCTATGCCAAAGAGCATGATATCCGGTTCGGCTATCAGGATATGACAAAAGTTATAGATTCTACTGTAGGACCGGTAACATCTGCCATGACAGGTGCAAGTATCCTTTTCGTAGTCATTACAGTTCTTATAATTGTGTTTGTTGAGTCGCTGGTTATCAGGGCTAAGATTACAAGAGAGTGGAGAGATATGGGAATCAGCAAGGCTGTCGGAATGAGTTCAGGTGATCTTCTTTCTCAGATAGCTATGACTAACATTCCGTCTGTTATAGTCGGATGTGTATTAGGAATAGCTCTGTCAGGTCAGGCAGGCAAAGCCGCTGTCATGGGAGCATTCTCCTATATGGGTATCCGAAAAGTAGAGTTTAACCAGTCGGTTCTACCTATACTGGCGGTTGCAGTGGGAATAACCCTGGTGGCGCTTGTAACCTCAGTCCTTGCCGGAAGAAAGGTAAGGAAGCTGGTACCAGTTGAAATGATAACTGAGGAGTAGTTGAAAATATATGGCAGATAGCAGGTGGATTTGTTATACTGTAACTTATCGGAATAAAAGGAAAGTCGAGCGAAGGGATAACTGCTCATAAGGTAATCAATTATTCTGGAGGTTGGGGAAGTGCACTACAACTGTTTGATAGTGGATGACGAGGTGGAACTCGCTAAGATGACAGCAGAATATTTTGAAATGTTTGATGTAAAGACGCAGTACGTAGATAGTGCTGCGTCTTGCTATGATTTTCTGGATAGAAATGATACGGACATGATACTTCTTGATATAAATCTGGGAGACGGTTCCGGATTTGAAGTCTGCAAAAAGGTCAGGGAGGAATATCAGCTTCCGATTATTTTTATAAGTGCCAGACAGAGCGATGACGATGTACTGATAGCCCTTAGTATAGGCGGAGATGATTATGTAAAAAAACCTTATAGCCTGTCAGTGCTGCTCGCCAAGGTAAAGGTTAATCTTAAACGTGTGGAGCAGCTTGCAGAACTGAAAAAATCCACATCAGACAGTTTCACAGACAGGAGTCCGGATATACCGGATGGCGATTCAGGTTCTGCTGTTTTAGCTCTGGATGTTACCACTATGTCTGCTATACTCAGGGGAAAAAGGATTCCGTTAAAGGCAAAGGAGTTCGCCCTGCTCAGTTGTCTCTATGAACATAGAAATACCATAGTGACTAAAGAAAAACTGTTTGACGAGGTATGGGGAGATTCATTTTATTCAGATGGTACGTTGAATGTGCATATCAGGAAACTGCGTGAGAAGATAGAAGATAATCCAAATGAACCGGAGTTTATTAAAACTGTATGGGGAACGGGATATATACTGGAGCTGACATGAAACATTTTAGGAAAATATGTATAGCATATGTTTTATTCATGGCATTATCGCTGGTTATACTTCTTATCAGACTGCGAAGCATAAGGTTGTTAAAGCTTCAGGTGAACGAGTACAGTGATCAGGAGCTGGAAGTCTATAAGAAAATATGGGATGGCATAAATGAGAGTGTGCATTATCAGGAGCTACAGATAATAAAATATATTCTGGTATTCTGGGTGATACTTTTAATCATGGGATTAATAGTTTTCTTTGTTATCTACAGGAACGAACTGATGCCTGTCAGTGAGCTGGAAAAATGCGCTTCAGAAATAGCGAAGGGCAATCTGGATGTGGCGCTCCCTATGCATAAAAATAACATTTTCGGCAGCTTTGCTGAAAGCTTTGATCTGATGAGAACTGAGATGAAGAGGTCCAGGGAGAGAGAGCTGCAGGCGGAGCATGCCAGAAAAGAACTGGTTGCCGAGCTTAGTCATGACCTGAAAACACCGGTAGCAACTATTCAGGCTACCTGTGAGGTTCTGGAATTAACCAACCTTAGACGTCTGGAGGCAATGGATAAATCGGGGGATGGGGCTATACTTGTGGAAAGAAAAGCCATAGAGAACACATTGGAGAAGATAGGGTATATAGAGAATAAATCTGAAACTATCAATCAACTGATACAAAATGTTCAGAAGGCAAATACGGATGATCTGGAGGGACTTCAGGTAAATCCGGTAGAAACTGATTCCAGAGAGATAGAGAGATTCTTTGAAAGTCTTAAGTCCTACGGGAATATTGTCCTTACCAATCACATTCCTGAATGTCTTGTGATGATCGACTATCTTCGTATGGAGCAGGTGGTAGATAATATAGTCAGTAATTCATACAAATATGCCGGCACAGATATACAGGTAAGCTTTGAAGAGACAGAAGCTGTTCCACAGATGAATGGTAAGAGTATAAGCTTTATAAAGATTACTATCCGTGATTCCGGAAAGGGTGTAACTGAGGATGAGCTTCCGCTTATAGTAGAAAAATATTACAGAGGCGGAAATTCAGAAGGAAAGGCAGGCTATGGTCTTGGACTGTATCTTGTTAAATGGTACATGGAAAAACAGGGTGGTGGAATGGAGTATTATAATAGCAACGGTTTTGTGGTGGAACTGCTGGTGAGAAAGGTTTAGCAGTTTGTTGGCAGGAAAGGTTTAGCGGCTTATTGGTGAGAAAGGTTTAGCAGCTTACTTGCATGAGAATGACCGTTAATGTATAATACGAATCGGCTCGGATGAGGTCATAACCTTTTTGAGTTCAGGCTTTCACAGATGACCGCTTAGTTTTTTAGAAAAGAGGTAATGTTGCAGTATGGACATTAGACCAACCTTAGGTGAATTGAAAGAATTGGATACTTCTATCTACACAGTAGCACCTGTAAGCTGTGAGATTCTTTCTGATTTTATTACACCGATTGAAGCACTCAGAATACTTAAAAATGCTTCGACTCATACATATATGCTGGAGTCGGCGGCTGAGAATGAAACCTGGGGAAGATATACTTTTCTGGGTTTTGAACCTAAAAAGGAGATAAGCTGCGTAGATGGTATGCTGAAGGATAATGATATAACCATCGAAAATGCTTCTCCTACTGATTATCTTAGACAGGTTCTTAGTGAATACAAGAGCCCTCGTTTTAAGTTTCTCCCGTCCTTTACAGGTGGACTGGTGGGATACTTTTCCTATGACTATATCAAGTACAGCGAACCCATACTTAAAAATGATGTCAGAGACGAAAATGAATTTAAAGATGTAGATCTTATGCTTTTTGATAAGGTAATAGCTTTTGATAATGTAAAGCAGAAGATCATACTTATAGTTAATATTAAGCTGAATAGTCTGGAAGCTGAGTATGAGCGTGCAGTGCAGGAGCTGAAGCACCTTGCGGAGCTTCTTCATAGTGGTGAGAAGGTTCACGATATAAAGGGAAGGCTTCTTGGCGACATTCAGCCTCTCTTCAGTAAGGAAGAGTATTCCAGGATGGTTGAGGATGCTAAAAGGCATATATATGAAGGCGACATATTCCAGATAGTTCTGTCCAACAGGTTATCGGCCCCATTTGAAGGAAGCCTTCTGGATACCTACAGATATCTCAGAACTATCAATCCGTCACCATATATGTTTTATTTTTCGGGAACTGATGTAGAGGTTGCAGGTGCATCGCCTGAAACGCTGGTAAAGCTTGAAAATGGCGTGCTTCGTACCTTCCCGCTTGCCGGTACAAGACCAAGAGGAGCGGATGAGGAAGAGGACAAGGCGCTGGAAGAGGAGCTGCTGCGGGATGAAAAGGAGCTGGCTGAACATAATATGCTGGTTGACCTTGGAAGAAATGATCTTGGAAGAGTTTCACGGTTTGGTACGGTAGAAGTAGAAAGCTATATGGATGTTCTGCATTTTTCTCATGTTATGCATATAGGTTCTACAGTGAAAGGAATCATCAGAGAAGATAAGGACGCGCTTAGTGCCATAGAGGCTGTACTGCCGGCAGGAACTTTGTCGGGGGCACCTAAGATCAGAGCGTGCCAGCTTATAGATGAACTGGAAAACTGCAAAAGAGGTATCTATGGTGGAGCCATAGGGTATATTGATTTTACTGGTAACATGGATACCTGCATAGCTATAAGAATAGCCTACAAGAAAAATGGAAAGGTCTTCGTCAGGAGCGGTGCCGGAATAGTTGCTGATTCTGTACCTGAGAAGGAGTATCAGGAAACTATCAATAAGGCGATGGCGGTTGTGAAAGCGCTGGGAGAGGAGGAAGAGCTATGATATTACTGATAGATAATTATGACAGCTTTTCCTACAATCTGTATCAGCTTATAGGAAGTATAGAACCGGATATCAGGGTTATACGTAATGATGAGATGACGATTCAGGATATTGAAGCATTAGCACCGTCTCATATTATCCTGTCTCCGGGACCGGGAAAGCCGTCTGATGCCGGTATATGTGAAGAGGTGGCTCGGTATTTTGCGGGAAAGATACCTATACTTGGCGTCTGCCTTGGACATCAGGCAATATGTGAGGTGTTTGGTGCCACAGTTACATATGCAAAGAGACTTATGCATGGAAAGCAGTCAGTATGTAGTATAAGTGGAGACGCACCTATATTTGAAGGGCTGGGTGCTGATGGTAAGCTTAAGGTGGCGAGGTATCATTCACTGGCTGCAAAGCAGGATACTCTTCCGGAAGAGCTAAAGGTGATAGCTGTATCAGATGATGATGGAGAGGTTATGGCTGTAAAGCATAGAGACTATGAACTCTATGGGCTTCAGTTTCATCCTGAATCAATCCTTACACCTGAAGGAAAAGGTATGTTAAGGAACTTTGTAGCTTTAGGCGGGCAAAAATAACCAACCTCCAGCAGAGGTGTAAAGCTATGGACAAATTTGATGGGAAAATAGAAGATATAGAATTAAAGAATATTATATAAATCTTATAAGAAAGAAGATATACAAATGAGTAAGGAAGTATGGAAACCGGGAAATATGTTATATCCTGTTCCTGCGGTAATGGTAAGCTGCAAGCGTAAGGATGAGAAGGCAAATATCATAACTGTGGCATGGGCGGGAACTATATGCTCTGATCCGGTAATGCTGTCAGTGTCAATAAGACCCGGCAGATATTCCCATGACATTATAAGTGAAACCGGAGAATTTGTAGTCAATCTTGTAACGACAAAGCTGACCAGAGCCTGTGACTGGTGCGGAGTCAGGTCGGGACGTGACCATGATAAATTCAAGGAAATGCATCTTACTGAATATAAGTCGCAGTTCATGTCAGCACCGGCTATAGAGGAGAGCCCTGTTAATATATATTGCAAGGTAAAGGAGATAGAAAAGCTGGGTTCGCATGATATGTTTATAGCAGAGGTTGTGGGAGTAACCGTAGATGGCGACTATATGGATGACAAGGGACGGTTTGATCTTGCGGCTACAGATCTTATGGCATACTCCCACGGAGAATACTTTGCCTTGGGAAAGAAGCTGGGCAAGTTTGGATATTCAGTAAAAAAGCCGGCAAAAAAGTCACATCGAAGAAAATGAACTTTAAAATGTTGATGAGTAGTGCGTTTTCTTTAGAATAATTCGATGAATATATATTTTGACATTACGTAATTATGATAAAAGTGGTGATTTAGTCCAAATCTTTGGACTGTGTCACTGCTTTTTGTTATTTGTTATTTGCAAGATAATATATTTGTCTTAAAATGATAATAGTTGGTTTATATTACATTATTTCAATTACATAACTTTTGATGGTTTAGTATGGAGGGGAATGTTGGAGAAAGAAGCTAATAGTTTAAAGTTATTTTTCCTGGCAGAAATATTATGGCGTAAGACCAATGAAACTCATGGCCTTTCAGCGCGGGAATTGATTGAAGATTTAAAGTCGTATGATGTGAAAATAGAAAGGAAAACGTTATATAAGGATCTGAATCTACTACAACTATATGGATTCGATATCATAAAGCAGAATAGTGGTAGAAATGTTTTGTATTATCTTGGCAACAGATCATTTGAACTGCCAGAATTAAAACTGATAGTTGATGCAATTCAATCGTCTAAGTTCATTACTTTGAAGAAATCTGAGAGATTGATAAAAAAACTTGGTTCGATGACTAGTGTTTACGATGAGAATGAACTAAACAGGCAGGTTTATGTGGCGGGACGTGTTAAATCAGAGAATGAAAGTATATACTATACTATTGATTGTTTACATACTGCAATAAACAATGATAATAAAATAAACTTTCAATATTATGAATTATATGGCAATAAGATAAAGCGTTTGAGACATAATGGACAGTATTATAACGTAAGTCCGTGGATAATGCTGTGGGATAACCAAAATTATTATATGATAGGTTATGATGAAAATGTTGAAGACAATGATAAAGTGCGTATATATCGTCTTGATAGAATGAAAAATGTTAGTATTAATGATAAACCGCGTTTGGGAGAGGCTGAGTTTTATGATTTTGATGTAGGTGCATTTACAAAGAAAACCTTTGGAATGTTTTCCGGAGAAGAAAAAAAGGTCAGTATTCTATCTACGAACTCTAGTGCAGGTATTCTTTTTGATAGATTTGGAAATGATGTGATATGTCGAACAGTTGATGAGGGGCATGTCGAAATAGATGTGGATGTTAATGTAAGTGATCAATTCCTCGGATGGATATTATCCTTGGGAAATGATATTAAAATAACTGGACCAAAAGAAGTTGTAGATAGAATGAATGTATTGTTGCATGAGAGAATAGAGTTATATAAATATTAAATATAAACAGGAGGAGCAAAATGGAAGGTATTGGTAGTTTTACAGGAGTGTATCCGGTTTCAAAAACTTTGAGATTTGAGCTTAGACCGATAGGAAGAACACTGGAATACATTGAAAAGGAAGGAATAATAGGGACAGATATTCATAGGGCAGAAAGCTATAAAACTGTGAAAAAGATTATAGATAATTATCACAAGGCTTATATGGAAGATGTTCTTTCAAATTTACGATTAGAAGATTTGGATAAATATTATAATCTTTATCAAAAATCAGGGAAAAGTGATAGCGAAAACAAGGAATTTGAAGATGTACAGACAAGTTTAAGAAAACAGATATCGTCGGAACTCAAATCTGATAGAAGGTATAAGAATATATTTAAAAAAGAATTGATTCAAAATGATATATTTAACATGATAGATGATGAGGAGGATAAAAAACTTGTAGAAGAATTTAGGAGTTTTACTACATATTTTACAGGTTTTCATAAAAATCGAGAAAATATATATTCTGATGAGGCAAAGAGTACATCAATAGCTTTTAGACTTATTCATCAAAATTTGCCCAAGTATTTAGATAACATTAAAATCTATAAGTTGGTTAGTGATAGTCCTATAAAGGAATCTTTAAAGGGTTTGGAGGATGAGATTAAAACAAAATATCAGATTGACTCGATAGAAGATTATTTTAAGCTGGAAGGGTTTAATAAAGTTTTAACCCAGCATGGAATAGATATCTATAATACTATTTTAGGTGCTTTTTCAGAAGAAAAAAAGAAAATTCAAGGAATAAACGAATTAATTAATTTATACAATCAAAAACAGAAAGACAGGAATGCAAAGCTTCCTCAGATGAAACCGTTGTTTAAACAGATACTTAGTGATAGAAACAGTGTTTCTTTTATTGTAGATTCCTTAGAAAGTGATTGTGATGTTCTTAGTGTAATAGATGGATTTTCGGAGATGCTTTTCCAGGATATTATTAATAGTGAAAGTAAATCTGTATTATCACTATTGAAATCGATAAAAGATTATAACCTTGAAAAAATCTATATAAAGAATGATACCTCAATTTCTTTTTTATCTGAAAAATTATTCAATGATTGGTCTTTTGTAGGAGAATGTATTGGGAAAGAATATGATCGAAATCATAATTATTCAGAAACAGAAAAATATCACGAAAAGAAAAAAGCTGAATTAAAGAAGATAGGATTCTACTCAATTGCATATTTAGATATGTTAACAGGTGGAAAAATTGAAGATTATTTTACCGATGAAATAGAATCTGTGATTGATTCTATTCAAGAAAAATATAAAGAATATTTAGATATTCACGATAGTATTGAAGATTCAGAAGATAAAAAATCTTTATTAAAGAGGGATGCTGTTGTTTCAGTAATAAAGGCTTATCTTGATTCAATTAAAGACCTGCAGGCTTTACTTAAACTATTACTCACAAATGAAAAAATAGCAGATAAGGATGAACGTTTTTATAGTGAATTAGATATTATATGGAATAAGCTAGACGCAATAACAAATATCTATAATCAGGTTCGTAACTATGTTACGAAAAAACCGTATTCAGTAGAAAAGGTGAAACTGAATTTTAATAAATCCACACTCCTTGATGGTTGGGATAAAAATAAAGAAAAAGATAATTTAGGAATAATACTTATTAAGGATGGCAAATATTATCTCGGAATAATGAATACAAAAGCCAATAAATCATTTACTGATGTTCCACAGGCGACTTCTGGTGATGTTTATAAGAAAATGGTATATAAATTGCTTCCTGATCCATCAAAGATGTTACCTAAAGTGTTTTTCTCAAAAAAAGGTAAAGAAGAATTTAATCCTGATGAAGTGTTATTATCTAAATATTATGCGGGCACTCATAAGAAAAATAATCAAAATTTTAGTCTCGAAGATTGCCATAATTTGATTGACTTTTTTAAGGATGCAATAAGTAAACATGATGATTGGAGTAAGTTTGGATTTGTTTTTTCGGAGACATCAACATATTCTGATATGAGTATGTTTTATCGAGAAATATCGGAGCAGGCTTATAAATTAACACTTCAAGATATTGATGCAGAGTATATCGACACACTGGTTGAAAATGGCGATTTATATTTGTTCCAGATTTACAACAAGGATTTTTCTGAATATAGTAAGGGTAAGCCTAATCTTCATACTATGTACTGGAAGGCGCTGTTTTCAAAGGAAAATCTGGATGATATTGTTTATAAGCTTAATGGGCAGGCTGAGGTGTTTTATAGAAAAAAGAGTATTCCATATACTGTTACGCATAAAGCAAACGTGCCAATAAAGAATAAATATCCTAATTCGGTTAAATCAGAAAGCATTTTTGAATATGATTTGATAAAAAATAAACGTTTCACTATGGATAAGTTTATGTTTCATGTTCCTATTACTATGAATTATAAAGCGTCTGGTGAAAATAAATTTAATCTCAAAGTCAGAAAATATATTCACGATGTTGATGAGATTAATATTATAGGAATTGATAGAGGTGAAAGAAACTTATTATACATTTGTGTAGTTAATCAGAATGGGGAGATACTAGAACAGAAGTCATTAAACGAAATACTGACAACCAGATTAGATGGTGAATGTCATGCGGTTGACTATCATCTATTGTTAGATAACAGAGAAAATGATAATAAACTGACCAGAAAAAGTTGGACCACTGTAAATACGATCAAAGAATTAAAAGAAGGGTATTTGAGTCAGGTTATACATGTTGTCGCCCAAATGATGATAAAGTATAATGCGATAGTTGTTCTTGAGGATTTGAATTTTGGATTTATGAGAGGTAGGCAAAAATTTGAAAAACAAGTTTATCAGAAGTTTGAGAAGATGTTAATAGATAAGTTGAATTATCTTGTTATGAAAGACTATGATGAACAGCAGCCTGGAGGTTTGATGAAGGCTTTTCAGTTTACAGATCGTTTTGAAAGTTTTCAGAAACTTGGGAAACAGAGTGGATTTTTGTTCTATATCCCTGCATGGATGACAAGCAAGATAGATCCTACAACGGGTTTTGTTCCCCTTTTTAATGCTAAATACGAAAGCGTAGAGAAAGCAAGACTTTTTATAAAGAAATTTAAGGGAATAAAATACAATAATGTTGAAGGCTGTTTTGAATTCAAAATAGATTATTCCGATTTTACATATAAGTCAGAAGGCACTAAATTGGATTGGACTATTTGTTCATATGGTACTAGAATCAGACACTTTAGAAACAAGGATATGAATAACAGTTGGGATACTGAAGAGATTGATCTCTCAAAGGAATTTATGAAATTGTTCAATGACTATGGTGTATGTATTTCAGGAGATAATATAATTGATTCTATCACAGAGATAAAATCGGCTGATTTTTATAAGAATTTGTTTTCACTAATTAATCTTATGATGCAAATGAGAAATAGTGATGAAAAGTCTGGAATTGATAGAATTGTATCACCGGTACGTAATCATAAGGGGGATTTCTTTAATACTAGTGTACATACTGATTCGGATGTGGTTTATCCTAAAGATGCTGATGCTAATGGTGCATATAATATAGCCAGAAAAGGCTCGATGATCATTGACATTATAAAAAATACCGAACCAGAGAAATTAGAAAAGATAAAACTTGCAATTTCAAATAAAGAATGGTTGCGGTATGCTCAGGAGAACACTATTTAAATGGATGATGCTATTAATATCACGTATCTGAATGATTTTATATTTTGTCCTGCTTCTATATATTTTCATAATTTATATGGAAGTATGGACAAAATGATTTATCAAGGTACAAAGCAGATAGATGGAACTCATTCTCATGAAGCAATAGACAATGGGAATTATTCGTCTAAGAAATCTGTCTTGCAGGCAATTTCGGTTTATAGTGCTGAATATAACCTTGTTGGTAAAATAGATTTATTCGATGTAGAAGAAGGCTTACTGACTGAAAGAAAGAGGCATATAAAAAAAATATACGATGGATATGTTTTTCAAATATATGCTCAATATTTTGCCCTGAAAGAGATGGGTTATAACGTTAACAAATTGCGGTTTTATAGCATGATTGATAATAAAACCTATCCTATAGAACTTCCAGAGCATAATAAAGAGATGTTTGATAAATTTATGAAAGTGATTGAGGATTTAAATGCTTTTTCATTAGAAACTTTTGTGCAAGTTAATGCTGATAAATGTGCTAATTGTATATACGAAGCTGCATGTGATAGAGGTGTAAAGATTATTAATGATTAGTCAAAATGATTTTCAAAATAAACAGATAGTCTTTTATGTTCCAGCTTTTGGAGATAAGATGTCCTTTGCAAATGATAATCTTGTTATAAAGGATAGAGAGGGAAATATAAAGCTTCAAGTGACGTGCTATAGGATATTTATTATTTTTGTTGTCGGAGATACTTCTTTTACTACTGGAATTATAAATCGTTCTAATAAATTTGGATTCTCAATATGCCTTATGAATAGGAATTTGAAGGTTTATAAATTTATTTCATCAAGAATGGAAGGAAATACTGTTTTGAGAAGTATTCAATACCATTACAATAGTAACGAAATAGGGCAAAGGATAATACTAAACAAAGTAATGAATCAAAGATCAGCAATTGTTAATATAAGAAATAAAAATCAGTTACAAAAGGAGGCAATTGTTAAGCTTGACGATTATATAAAAAGATTAGAGTCAGAAACATTGGAATTACATGAGATACTTGGTCTAGAAGGATCTGCATCGCGGGTTTATTTTCCGCAAATATTTGATAAGGTTAAATGGAATGGAAGAAAACCTAGAATAAAGATGGATGTGGTTAATGCTTCAATGGATATTGGATATACTATTTTGTTTAATATTATTGACGGTTTGGTGAATGTTTATGGCTTTGATGAATATTGTGGGGTGCTGCATAAAAAGTTTTATATGAGAAAATCATTGGTGTGTGATTTGATGGAACCGTTCCGTCCTATTGTTGATTATACTATACGGAAGAATATTAATCTTGGTGCTATTAAGGAAGATGATTTTTCTGTAATTAATAATAGTTATATACTTCAGTGGAAGTATTCTAATAAGTATGCCAGATTATTTCTTGAAGAAATATTAAAATATAAAGATGACTTGTTTCTATATATTCAATCATATTATAGAGCCTTCATGAAACAGAAAGCAATAGATGAATATCCGCTATATGTATATTGATTATAGTAACTATTGAATGACAAGGGAAGGTTATGATTTTAATTAGTTATGATATCTCGGATGATAAGTTGAGAACCAGATTTTCAAAATATCTTTGTCGCTTTGGACATAGAATTCAGTATTCAGTATTTGAAATCAATAATAGTAATAGAATACTGGAAAATATCAAACATGATATAGATAATAAGTATAAAAATCTATTTTCGGAGGCTGATAGCGTATATATATTTTTGTTATCCAGTTCATGCGAAACAATAAGATATGGGTATGCAAAACATGAGGAAGAAGATATAATAATGGTATGAATTGCAAACCTGTGTCTTAATATATGATATTATAAAAAAGGTTATTTGCTTGTTGTGCAATGTGTTCACTATTTTATCAATTTAATTGGGTTATGTATCTCTTGTTTGTGCGATGTGACGATGCAGGAGGCAAATAACCTTTAATAATTTCTACTGTTGTAGATGGTGTGGCTTCGGTGGAGACTGGGGCTGGCAAATAACCTTTAATAATTTCTACTGTTGTAGATTTGTAGCTGTTTCCTCCGTCAGCACCTGGCAAATAACCTTTAATAATTTCTACTGTTGTAGATCCTTCTCGTCCCCTTCATAGGAATAAGGCAAATAACCTTTAATAATTTCTACTGTTGTAGATGTGCAGAAAATGAAGACAATGCATGCGGGCAAATAACCTTTAATAATTTCTACTGTTGTAGATATGTGGATACTCATTTTGGACAGATTGGGCAAATAACCTTTAATAATTTCTACTGTTGTAGATAGAAGATACTATAACCGCATTATTAAAGGCAAATAACCTTTAATAATTTCTACTGTTGTAGATATAAATATTCAGCCATAGGTCACACCGGCAAATAACCTTTAATAATTTCTACTGTTGTAGATTAGCAAGATGCTGAAAAAGGATGATACGGCAAATAACCTTTAATAATTTCTACTGTTGTAGATGCAAGGTAGCGTCAGGTGTTGGAACAGGCAAATAACCTTTAATAATTTCTACTGTTGTAGATTAGTGATGTTTGTCATAATAAACTCCGGCAAATAACCTTTAATAATTTCTACTGTTGTAGATGGGAGTTAATGCCTTCATGCTGCTATGGCAAATAACCTTTAATAATTTCTACTGTTGTAGATTAATAGTATGTTTTTGTTGTGTGTAGGGCAAATAACCTTTAATAATTTCTACTGTTGTAGATAATCCTGTACACATTCCTTATCTGTGGGCAAATAACCTTTAATAATTTCTACTGTTGTAGATCAGATTGTTGCTGTGAAAATCGTCTTGCGGCAAATAACCTTTAATAATTTCTACTGTTGTAGATAGGAATTTTGGAGCATCTACCCACGCGGCAAATAACCTTTAATAATTTCTACTGTTGTAGATATTTCTACACCTCCTCATCATCTAATGGCAAATAACCTTTAATAATTTCTACTGTTGTAGATTCGATGATCTTGTTCGTGATAGAGCGGGCAAATAACCTTTAATAATTTCTACTGTTGTAGATTCGAATGAGTTCAGACGTGACGATGCGGCAAATAACCTTTAATAATTTCTACTGTTGTAGATCTTCTGGTTTAGTTGTTAACGCAGAATGGCAAATAACCTTTAATAATTTCTACTGTTGTAGATATTGTTTGCCTCCATATATTCATCTAGGCAAATAACCTTTAATAATTTCTACTGTTGTAGATATAATCTGATACTCCTAATGCTTTAACGGCAAATAACCTTTAATAATTTCTACTGTTGTAGATTAAGAGCAACTGCCTGACCGGTATCACGGCAAATAACCTTTAATAATTTCTACTGTTGTAGATAAATAAAGCTACGTAAGTATATACCTAGGCAAATAACCTTTAATAATTTCTACTGTTGTAGATTATATACCCTTTTATGCTACATTATAGGCAAATAACCTTTAATAATTTCTACTGTCGTAGATGCTAAACTATGGAATGTTTCATGAGGAAAAAAATCTTTAATAATAAAAGTTGAGATTTATAACTTGACAGCTTACTGAATTTTGCTAAAATATAATTTACTAAAATATGTTTTAGCAAAATGTGGGGGCGAAATAATGTTTATTGGTAGAAAAAAAGAACTCGGTGTTTTAGAAGATACATATAAAAAGCCCGGATTTCAAATGACGGTAATATATGGTCGTAGGAGAATTGGAAAATCTCGACTAATAACCGAATTTTTGAAAAATAAAAAGGCTTCGTATTATGTAGCGAGTCAGAGTAGTCTTGAGGACAATGTTAAAAGGTGGTCTGCTCAGGTTATCAGTGATATTATTCCTCAAATGGCTGGAGTGTCATTTGATGATCTTGAAAGTTTTTTTACGTTTATTGGTAATCAAAGTAAGGAAGAGAAGATAATTATAGCTCTTGATGAGATACCTTACATGGCGGAGGTAGATAAATCATTTTTGTCAAGGCTTCAGGTTGCGGTTGATACCATTTTTGCTAAAGGAAATATATATCTGATCATTTGTGGTTCGGCGATAAGTTTCATGGAGAAGGAAATACTAAGCGAGAAAAGCCCGCTTTTTGGAAGACGAACTAATCAGATTTTTCTTAAACCATTTGATTACTTAGATGCGGCTGAGTTCGTTCCAAAGTATAATAATGAGGAAAAGGCTATAGTTTATGGTGTCACAGGTGGAGTGGCTCAGTATCTAACATTATTTGATGATAATCTGACGTTGGATCAAAATCTTATCAATAACTTCTTCAAAACATCTGGGTATCTATATGAAGAACCATTAAATCTGCTGACGCAGGAATTTAGGTCAATAAATACATATAATACAGTAATTGAAGTATGTGCAGGTGGAGCAAACAAAGTAAATGAAATAGCTGATAAATCACATATTTCAACTGCTACACTTTCATATATTCTTAAGGGACTTACTACAATAGGGATTATTTCTAAGGTTTCTCCGATGACTGAGAAGGAAAATAAGAAGCGAACAGCGTATGAAATGTCAGATGGAATGTATCGTTTTTGGTACAGGTTTATTCCATCTGCAAGAGCTGCGATAGAAATGAATCGTGGAGAAGTTTTTTATAATAATTATGTGAAGGATAAACTTCATTCCTTTATGGGAAGTATATTTGAACAAATGTGTAGATATTATACTTTATCTGTAGGACTTAAAGGGAAGCTCAAATGCTTAGTTACAAATGTGGGTAGCTGGTGGGGAGCTGGACACGATCATGTGCCTACAGATATCGATGTGGTGGGGGTTGATGATTCGAGTAGAAAAGTGGTTTTAGGAGAATGCAAATTTAAAAATGAAGTGATTGATAAGGAAGTATATGAGGCGTTGATGAATAGGAGGGGGCTCCTAGATAAACGTTATGAGGAAGTAGAGTATCTGTTCTTTTCGTTATCAGGATATTCTAAGTGGATAAAGGAAAACGTAGATAATAATACTTTGTTACTGACAATAGATGATCTGTATGGTGAAAACGTAACAAACAAGTAGATAAAGGAAAATAAAAGAAGCTGAGGCTCACGTCTTATACCGCTGGTGGTATTTACTATTCTTCCGAAGCCACGTTCAACCATCTTGGGAAGAAAATGATAAGTTATCATCATAGGAGCGATAGTGTTGACCTTGAAGCTTATATCATAATCCGAAACCGGGGTGGCAAGATAATCATTCCTATAGGCTATCTGAAGCCCTGCATTGTTCAGAACGATATCAACTACCAGATATCATGGCTCATCTGTACGAGAGATATCTGACCAACACTAAGGAGGTTGAGGTTACTGCTCTTGAAGGAATCGAGGCGTTCAGAAGCTTTCTGATCTCTCTTGGTATGCCTAAGAATTTTGAAGAGCTGGGAGCAAAAGAAGAGAATATACCGAAGCTTGTCGAGATTCTGTGCAGAGGAAATGGCAGAGAAGGCAGTATATCCGGATTTGTGACTCTTCATGAAAAGGATTGTGCTGAGATATATAGAATGATGCTTTAATAGAAGGTAGTAAAATTCGGGTAATAAAAGACTATTTTTTGTTCTTTAATAAGTGTTCTGATTGTGCTACAATAGAAAAACAAAATATAGAACGGGTGTGGTGGACAAAAATGGTTATAAAAAATATTCAGAGTATGATCTCAGAGTGTATATCCTACGCTGATGAGCTCACAGCTAATCCAAACATTTATCCTGCTGATTCCAAGATGCCTCTTAAAGATCTTCTTAGATACGATATGATGGTATTTCTTGGATATCTTTATGAACCGGGAAATGCTAATTTTGCAGATCAGATTGAATATATCAAGACCAATCTGAGAATGATTCTATCAGAGGAAAAGTTCCTTACACTGGTAGAACAGAAATGTACTGATACAAGATTTTTATCAGAAGCTCCAAGATCACTGTCATTTTTTATTCAGGCAGATCGTGATCCAAGTCTTAAGAAGGATGGAGCAGGGGTTGCAAGGTCTAAGTTTGTTGTTGATACATTCCGTAAGCTCGGGGAGGGCTTTATCGCATATGATAATGTCAAGGAAGTAACCAGACAGGCGCTCAAAGACTATATTGGAGTTCTGAATGCTACACTTAATAGTGCCGGCATAGTTACCTCACAGCAGACAAGCACATTGAGATCTACAGATATGCCTGAACATATGAGGGGAACAGCTACATTTTCCAATACTGCTGATCCTGACCTGGAAACAATTACTGCCTTTGATGAAAGAACAGGTGAGTTCGTAACCAAGAAGGCGATTGGTATTTCAGGTAGAAATATTCAAAAGAAAGCGGCTACAGACGTTTCCGAATTCCTGAACTTTAAGAGGGAGGAGGATGACGAGAGCAAGGTCTTCAAACGTGGTGAAAGCCGTGTCGGAGGAAGAAGAGGCCGTCATGATGAATCTGAAGAGATTGAGAAGTCTCTTGATGAACTTATTCATGAACTGCAGTCACTTATCGGACTTGCTTCTGTTAAGGAAGATGTTATGCATCTTATTAACATCATCAAGGTCAGAAAGCTGAGAGAGATGAGAGGCTATAAGAGAGTTGAGATGTCCTTCCACCTCGTATTTACAGGTAATCCGGGTACAGGTAAGACAACTATAGCCAGACTTCTTGCCAAGATTTATAAACAGTTGGGACTTGTTAGTAAGGGACAGTTTATAGAGGTTGACAGATCTGGTCTGGTTGACCACTTTGCCGGTGGTACAGCTCTTAAAACTACAAATGTTATAAATCGTGCCATTGGTGGTATCCTTTTCATAGATGAGGCATATACACTTACTCATAAAAAGGATTCCGGAGACTATGGTCAGGAAGCTATTGATACACTTCTGAAACGTATGGAAGATGATCGTGATGACTTCATCGTAATTGTTGCTGGATACACAGACGAGATGACAGAATTTATCGAATCAAACCCAGGTCTTAAGTCCAGATTTAATAAGTATATTTACTTCCCTGACTATAACAGTGGTGAGTTGATGGAAATATTCAAGTTTATGTGTCAGGAAAATGATTACATACTTACACAGAGTGCGGCATCTGTTGCAGAGACATATCTTAGAGGTATGACTGAACAGAAGATAGATAACTTTGCTAATGCGCGTCTGGTTCGTAACTATTTCGAGCGTTGCGTTGACAGACAGGCTACCAGAATCATAGCTGACGAGAACATCAACGAGGACGATCTGATAACCTTTGTCAGAGAGGATATGATTGAGGACGGCGGCGTTGCCGGAGTGCTCACAAAGGAAGATTAAAGATCAGGTTGTTGCGGGATAAATCTCGTAGCAACCTTTTTCATTGAGCGGGTGTTATTATTAGTTTGCACTATAGGGGAGTTATGTAATAAACTTGAGTAAGGTGTTGTGATTTTCATGTATAATGGGGGTGTATTATGGAATTAACAGAGACTAGACCATTTGTACCATGGGAACAGATGGAAAGCTTTATGATTGAAGCATTTAAGGGGTATGGCGTGCCGGAGGCTGATGCAAGGATAGTTGCTGATGTTCTTCTGGAATCTGACAGACGGGGAATAGAGAGTCATGGCTGTAATAGATTTAAGCCTATCTATATCGACAGAATAGTAAAAGGAACTTTGCTTCCGGTTACTGAGCTTCAGATACTTAAGGAGACTCCGACTACTGTAGTTATGGATGCGCATGACGGAATGGGCATGGTGGCAAGCTACAGGATGATGGAGAAGCTTATAGAAAAGGCTAAGACCTATGGCATGGCAGGAGGAGCCATCCGTAATTCAACCCATTACGGAATAGCCGGTTACTGGACCAGCATGGCGGCAAAGGAAGGGATGATCGGTGTTACCGGAACAAATGCCAGACCTTCCATAGCTCCAACCTTTGGAGTGGAAAATATGCTGGGAACCAATCCGCTTACATTCTCAATTCCTACAGATGAGGAATTTGATTTCTGTCTGGACTGCGCAACCTCTATTGTTCAGCGTGGAAGGATAGAATACTATGCAAGAGCAGGTAAGCCCACACCTTCAGGAACGGTTATTTCTGAGGAGGGCGAAGCGCTGACAGACAGTAAGGAAATTCTGGAAAGGCTGGTTGCAGGAACTGCTGCGCTTGCTCCGCTTGGAGGAATAGGAGAGGAACTTGCAGGCTATAAGGGTTATGGTTATGCTACAGTTGTGGAGATACTTTCGGCGGCTCTTTCAGGTGGACAGTTTATGAAGGCTCTTTCCGGAGTAGATGAGGATGGAAAACCTAAGATGTATCATCTGGGACACTTCTTCTTTGTGGTTGACCCGGAGGCATTTATGGGAAGGGAAGAGTTTAAAAAGATTGCTGGAGATATATGTCGTGACCTGAGACAGTCCAAAAAGGCACCCGGACAGGACAGAATCTATACAGCAGGGGAAAAGGAGCATGAGGTATGGCTTTATCGTAAGGATAAAGGTGTTCCTGTCTCCGAGGGAGTTCAGCAGGATATTATCAAGGTAAGAGATGCTCTCGGTCTTGATTTTGTATTTGACTTTGAAAAGTAGTATGCATAAAGGCTGATCCATTTTGCTCCCTGAAAAGTAGTATCGTAATTGTTTTTGGCAAAATGAATGGGGATAATCTATGGTATTATTCAGAAGAATAATCAGGTTTTTTAAGAATCAGGATAAACTGGAAGATAAGATATTCAGCGTGGTACTTATAGTTGGTGTATTTGTAGTTGTTGCATCGACTGTTGTTACCTATGCAGAACAGATAAGTTCGTGGGCTACAGTACTTACAGCACTCAGTGGTATGTTCATGATATTTCTTTTGATTCTCGCATATGTAGTTAACCAGATGGAAGTATCCAGGATGCTGATGTGCTATTTTGTCAATATTGTCATGATGCCTGCCCTTTTCTTTTCCTGCGGAGGAATAGATTCGGGTATGCCATTATATCTTCTGGCAGGACTTCTTGCTATTGTTCTTTTATTAAAGGGTAAGAACAGGATATGCTGTTTTGCGGTATGTCTTGCGGTGGATGTGTGTTCCATAGCATTTTCATATGTATTTATGGAGGGAAATAGCTCGGGATTACAGATGTCTATTAATATTCTTTCCAGACTTTCTCTGGAAGACCGTATTACAGATATGATCTCCTCTATCATACTTGTTTCTCTTTTTGTAGGAATAACTACCGGGCTTATTCTGGCATCATATCAGAAGGAAAGGGTAAAGCGTGAGAATCTGCTTATAAGATTAAATGATCTTTCCAGAAAGGATGAACTGACGGGACTATATAACAGAAGAGAACTTTTTAGTTATCTGGAAGATGTTGATCTTTTTTCTGACAGGAAATATTATATGGCGATGTTTGATATAGATCATTTTAAGGATGTAAATGATAACTATGGCCATATATTTGGTGATAAGGCTTTGAGGAGGGTGGCTGAAAGTCTGGGAGCAGATATTGATCATGCAAATGGTGAAATAGCTGCAAGATATGGTGGAGAAGAATTTGTACTTCTTCTGAACTGTAAAGGCTTGAAGGAAGCTCTGGATAGAGTAGAGGTTATAAGAAAAAAAGTTGAAGGTATAAAGTGGGACGAGGATGAGGGACTGACCATAACTGTAAGTGGCGGACTTGTAGATTGCAGTACATTTAATTCACTCAATACAACACTCAGTACAGTTGATAAGCTTCTCTATGATGCAAAGCATACTGGCAGAAATCGTATTAGTCTTGTAAAAGAATAAAAGTGTGGATAATATGAAACTGAAAAATGTATATGGGAAAAATGTTTTTGTTACAGGGGTTTCAAGTGGAATAGGAAGGAAGACGGCAGCTCTTTTTGTCAGAGCAGGCTGTAATGTAGTTGGAGTTTCCAGAAATTGCAAGGAAGAATATCGTGAGCTGGAGAATGGGGGAAGTCTCAAAACCCTGAAAATGGATGTTACTGATATGGACAGCATCGACAGGGTTATAAGTCAGATAGACAGGATTGATATAGCTGTGCTGTCTGCCGGAATGGGAATAGCCGGTCCGGCAGAGACTACACCCATAGAAGCGGCAGAGCATCAGATGGATGTCAACTATTTTGGAGTGCTGAGAGTAGGAAGCAGAGTTCTTGCTAAGATGCGTGAGCAGAGAAATGGACTTTTCGTCGTAATAGGCTCTCTGGCTGGAAGAGTTCCGATTCCGATGCAGAGCCATTACTCCTCCAGTAAGTATGCGCTGGAAGCGTATGTGGCTTCTGTAAGAATGGAAATGAAGGAATATAACGTAAAGGCAGTTATCGTAGAACCCGGAGATACAAGAACTGGATTTACAGATAATAGAGCCATCTATCTTGATGAGGCTTCTCCTTATTATGAGAAGGGCAGGGCTTCAATCGCAGTTATGGAAAAGGATGAGAAAGAAGGTGACTCTCCGGAGAATGTGGCAAAGCTGGTTCTAAGTCTGGCTGGAAAAAAGAATCCTCCGGTAAGTATTGCTGTTGGTCTGAAAGGCAAAGCTATTATGACCGTAGCGAACATTTTACCGGCTGGAATCAAAGAAAAAATAATCGAGAAAAAATATTTGGCAAAAGTAAGTATAAATAAATGACAGTTATTAGCAAATTAGTATGAGGGATAAAACATGGCGGGCGTACCGGAATATATCGAGGATTATCTGAAGATAATAAAAGAGGAACTAAAAAGCAGATACGGACTAACAGAGGAGCAGGCTGCAAAGGCTGTTTACAAGTCTGCTGTCAGGAGCATACTATGTGGTAGTAATGAGGAGCTTCGCAGATATCAGATGCATAAATCCCTGGCTGAAACTACACTTGATGTTTACAGACAGTATAAGAATGTTGGTCTATCGTCTTCGTCAAGAAATGGTGAAGAAGATGCACAGAAGATTAACATAGTTGAGCAGCACGATGAACCTATCAGGGAGAAGGTTAAGGAAAGTGCGGCTGTTATTCAGGATATTCCGCTTATGTGGGCTGATGACGATAGTGAGGGTTAATAATGCTTTTTATGATAATTGGTGGATTGATAGGTATAATTCTTTTTTCTTATATCAATTCACTGGCTAATGTTATAGCATGTAAATGTACCAGTTTTTTTGTGATGCATGTGAAGCTTTTGGGAAAGACCGGCTATCGAAGAAGGAAAACAAAACCGCTTAAATGGATTAAATGTAAATTCTCACTATTCTGTTATGTTACAGGTGGATTCGAGGTTAAAGATTATACTGAACAGGATAATAGGAACTATAAAATAATAACTATTGTCGGTACTGTAATTCCGGCAGTCCTGATTGCTGCTTTTCCGGTGCTGAATGCTATAGTTTATGGCGCGGGACTGATTACATTTACCGGTGGAATAGGAACCGGAATGCTTATATTTCTGATCCTTTATATATCAGGAATTATAAAAGCAATGAATAAAGATATGAGAGCATATATGGATACCTGCAGAGTGGCAATGCTTCAGCTCAAAGAGGGTTACAGCTATAATCAGCTTAGTCTTCCCACGGGTCTTCTCAGTGTTAAAAAGGTTAATACATATAGCAGAAGCAGATATCTGACTCTGCTTTCGATGAAGGCGATAAGTCAGAAGGATTATACCATGCTGAATGGATATATAAGAGAACTGGATCTGACATTTAAGGGTGGCAGACCTAATGGTATATTTGTGTATAATGAGCTGTATCTTGATGGATATATGCTGATAATGTATTATTCGACCTTTATCAATCCTAATCTGCCGAATGCCCAGAAGATTTATAATCTGATAAAGGATGGTCTGGTGTTCCTGAATGATACACCGGAGATCATAATACTTGCATATTATCAGTTTTATGTGATGAAGAGACCGGATCTGGCTGCGTTAACTGTGAATCAGGCAAGAGAAAATATTGCCTATGCAGGTGAGGATGAGATGTTCCGTGCCGACCGGATGATCTTCGAGGAAATGATAGATACACTTCAGAATAAGATGACTATGATTCTGAATCCTAAAGAAGAACAGCCTATTATTCGGATGGATGAGGAAAATGGTAGATATTAATAATTGGAGGATATTTTAATGGCTCATGTTAATAATCGTAAGGTTGCTATGATTGGCTGCGGATTTGTTGGTGCAGCCTCCTGTTATGCTCTGATGCAAAGCGGTATGTTTTCGGAGATGGTACTTATTGATTCAAATAGTGATAAGGCAGAGGGTGAGGCTCTTGATATAAGTCATGGAGTACCTTTTGCAAAGCCTATGAAGATCTACGCAGGAGATTATGATGATATCGCTGATGCTGCAATCTGTGTAGTTACTGCCGGAGCGGCACAAAAGCCGGGCGAAACAAGACTGGATCTGGTAAAAAAGAATATCAATATATTTAAGGCTATTATGCCGCAGATAAAGGAGCATAATTTTCAGGGGATTCTTCTGATAGTTGCCAATCCTGTGGATATTCTGACCTATGTTGCACAGAAGCTTACCGGACTTCCGGAGGCAAGGGTATTTGGTTCGGGAACTGTTTTGGATACTGCCCGTTTTAAGTATCTTCTCAGTGGACATCTAGGTGTTGACAGCAGAAGTATTCATGCCTTTATTATAGGAGAACATGGAGATAGTGAGATAGCGGCATGGAGCAGTGCGAATGTGTCCGGTGTTCCTATCAATGATTTCTGTGAGATGAGGGGACATTTTCAACATGAAGAATCCATGCGCAGAATCGCAGATGAAGTAAAGAACAGTGCATATGAGATAATAGAGAAGAAGGGCGCTACTTATTATGGAATAGGTATGAGTGTTAAGCGAATATGCGAGGCTATAACACGTGATGAGGAGTCAATCCTTCCTGTATCGGTTGCGCTTCATGGTGACTTTGGCATAGAGGGTGTAGCTCTCAGTATGCCTGCAATAGTCGGCAAGCATGGTGTGGAAGGGCTGGTTCCCATCAAACTGTCAACAGAGGAACTGGCGAAGCTTCAGGAATCTGCCGCAACACTAAAAGCGGTTCTGGACGATGCCTTCGAAGAGTAAGAAGAGTAAAGTGAAGATTTTGAAAGGGTAATTCAGGGACCGGGCTATTGAGTAAAGTGAAGATTTTGAAAGGGTAATTATAATGGAAGATAAAAGATATGCTGTGCTTATCGACTCTGATAATATTTCATCAAAGTATATAGTCAGCATACTGGACGAGATGACCAAATATGGAGTGGTCACCTATAAAAGAATATATGGAGACTGGACTTCCACTCAGGCAAATAAGTGGAAGAAGGAGCTGATGGAGAATTCCATTACGCCAATACAGCAGTTTAGAAATACAGTCGGTAAAAATGCGACTGATTCTACTCTGATCATAGATGCAATGGATATTCTCTATACTAATAATGTGGATGGCTTCTGTATAGTTTCCAGTGATGGTGATTTTACCAGACTTGCCAGCAGGCTCAGGGAATCCGGCATGCATGTGATCGGTATGGGAGAGAACAAGACTCCCCGTTCTTTCAGGGCGGCATGTACGGTATTTACGGATCTGGAGCTGCTGCTGGAGCAGAGTGTGGATGATGTTAATGTGAAGGGAACGTCAAAGAGGAAGTCCTCTAAGAAACCGGAAAATGTTATACCTCAGAAGACTATTGAGAATGATATTATTGAGATCATCACAGAAAATGATAACAAAGGAAGAGAGACAGGACTTGGAGAGATTGGCAGTCGTCTTCAGAAGAAGTACTCCGACTTTGATGTAAGAAACTATGGATACAGTTCTCTTTCTACTCTTATAGATGATACGGCAGCATTTGACATTAAGAAGAAAGACAGTACAGTATTTGTTGCTATTCATTCTGATAAGGACATGAAGAAGAGAGTAAAGAGGTTTACTATTGATATAGTGGCAGGAGAGGGAACCAAGGGAATGGATCTGGCTCTGCTGGGACAGAAGATTCATGATGAATTTCCTACATTTAATGCCAAGGAATTCGGGTACTCAACTTTATCCAAATTTATATATGGAATAAAGGATATCAAGGTAGAATCCTCCGGAAGCACAAAAAAAGTTTACATAAGATAACAAACTGACTGGCTTTGGAATGTTTATGATATTTTTTTGGTAAAAATGTATATTTTATGTTGTATTTTTTATAAACATATGTTAAAATGTACACAGTTAAAACATTAGTAATGAATTATTTCTAATTTTTCTTCCAATTTAGAATTTTAGTGTTTTATCATAATTTTTCCTCCAAAAAGCCAGAAGTCAAGTGGGGTATGACTTCTGGCTTTTTATCTTTGGTAAAAAGCCGGCATATATAAATCCTTTGGAGGATAATTTTTAACCTGGGAGCAACAGATGAAGATAGGGATATTTGATTCGGGGATTGGCGGTATTACTTTACTGCATGAGGCAGTGCAGAAGCTTCCGCATGAGAAGTACTTCTTCTATGCTGATGTTGATCATGTGCCTTATGGTGTCAAGACCTCTCGGCAGATAAGTGAATATGTGGATGAAATTGTAAGAGGCTTCATAGATAAGCAGATGGATGCCATAGTGATAGCCTGTAATACAGCAACGGCTGTGGCTGCGGAAGCTGTCAGAAGTAAGTATGATATTCCGATTATAGGTATGGAACCGGCTGTAAAACCTGCGGTCCGTGCTGCTACGGAAACTACCGGAAGAGTTCTGGTAATGGCAACACCGGTTACGATCAGGGAAAATAAGCTTCGTAGTCTTCTTCAAAAGGTTGACAAGGAGCATGTGGTTGACCTGCTTCCGATGCCGGGGCTGGTACGACTGGCTGAAATGGAGAAGTTCGAGGGTGCGGAGGTTGATGCATATATTGATGAGCAGCTTGCAGTGCTTGACAGAGCATTATATTCTGAGGTTGTTCTGGGCTGTACGCATTTTAATTATTTTAAGCCGGCTATCAGGAAGGCTTTTGAAGAAAAGGGTCTGAACATAGAATTGATTGATGGAAATGAGGGGACAGTAAGACATCTGGCAGAGCTGCTGGGACTTACTATGGTATCAGAACCTCAGGATATAAAAAATGTTGATATCAGCTACTTTGAATCCGGCCGGCCGGTAAGGGACGAGGAAAGTCTTGATAAATACGCAAGACTGCATAAGAGGCTGGATGAAATTAATAAAATGGCGAGATAGCTATTGGACCTTGCTGATTGATGACAAGATAACTGCTGGAGTCTGTTGATAAATGGCGGGATAGCTGTTGGAGTCTGTTGATAAATGGCGGGATAGCTGTTGGAGCTTGCTGATAAATAGGCATAATAGAAGATGTGTTAAGAGTTGGAGTTAGGATATAGGAGATTATCATGGCGGCGGGAAACTGTGATTACTGTGCATACCTGGTGTATGATGAAGAAATGGAAGAATACGTTTGTGATGTTAATATGGACGAGGATGATTACAGCAGACTGATGCAGTCGCATTTTAAGGAATGTCCATATTTTAAAGATGGAGATGAGTATAAAGTGGTTAGACATCAGATGTAAAGACGGCAATTAATATAAAGTGGTAGGATATCAGATGTAAAGACGGCTGGGTTTTGGTGATTCTGGATATTTTTAAGGATCCTGGAATATGATGTTATGGAAAGAATCACGATTAGTCAGAAGTGCTTGCAAAAATAAGCACTAATAACTATAATGATTAGTTGGTGGTAGCGTTTACATTCCACTAAAATATTATAAAATAACGGGGTATAAAATCATGGTAGGTTTTGGCTTTGGTTCACTTATTGAAAAGTTGAGGAAGTGTCCTCAGACTATAGTATTTCCGGAAGGAACAGACCCTCGTATCCTTGAGGCATCTTCAAGACTTCTGGCAAGTAATTTTTTAACACCTATTCTTGTTGGTAATCCTGATGAGATTCATGCTAAGGCAGAGGATGCAGGATTTAATATTCGTGGTGCTAATATCATTGATCCTGAGAATTATGAAAAGATTGATGAGATGGTGGCAGCATTTGTTGAACTTCGTAAGGGTAAGGGCGTTACAGAGGATGACGCCAGAAAGATCCTTAAGCATAGCAATTACTTTGGAACCATGCTTGTAAAGATGGGACTTGCTGACTGCCTGCTTGGTGGTGCTACATATTCAACTGCTGATACAGTTCGTCCGGCACTTCAGCTTGTAAAGACTAAGCCGGGTAACAGCATGGTATGTTCATGCTTCATTCTGGTTCGCCCTCGTGCAACAGGTGATAATGAAGTTCTTGCAATGGGTGACTGTGGTATCGTTATATCTCCTACAGAGGATCAGCTTGTTGAGATAGCAGAAGAGACAGTTAAATGTGCACGTATCTTTGG